>Ga0209474_10001722_pt1 | contig 20922 bp, 8 predicted proteins | sample GraSoiAngelo_145_FD_185902 | JGI IMG/M metagenome (GOLD analysis project Ga0209474, IMG submission 185902) | Grasslands soil microbial communities from the Angelo Coastal Reserve, California, USA - 14_1009_05_20cm (SPAdes) (version 2) | ecosystem: Environmental > Terrestrial > Soil > Grasslands ... | reverse complement strand
CGAACATTGCGAGCGGTCAGCCCGGCTCGCTTCCCCCCAGCCAATTCAATACCCCGAACGACCCGAAGGCGAATCTGCTGCAGCCCGGCGACCCGGCGACCAGCGTGGCGCCCGTGACGGCGCAGTCAGTACCGCCGCTGACGAGCGCTCAGATGAGCCAGCTCGCCGGCTTCTACAACGGCGCGGTGGGTCTGGATTACGACGTCGCCAACACGGTCAGCATCTACGACATCAGCGAGACGGGAAACACGGTAACCGTCGTTACCAACTCGCCGTTGGACCTGAATCTGCAGACGGGCGCCACCGTCGTGATCGCCGGAGGGACCGATCTGCCAGCCGGCTACAAGGGCAGCGCGACGGTGACAGCCGTCAACGTGCCCAATGCCTTCTTCCCGCCGAGCTTCGCTTTCCGGTACACCGCCGGAACCAGCGGGCTGGCCGAGGTGACCGAATCGCCGACCGCGACCGCATCTTTCCCCAAGGCGATCGACGGTCACGTCGATCCGCGCCAGATCATGGACGTGGGCGTGATGAACGGCAACCTCCCCGCGCCCCTGATGGCGATCGACGAGGATGACGAGTTCTTCCTGACCCTCACCAACGTCGGGATGATCATGCGGCCCGACCTGTTCGAGCAGCACACGGTGCACTTCCACGGCTACCCGAACGCGTCCGCGTTCTACGACGGCGTGCCGGATGCGTCCGTCGCGATCAACATCGCCGCCAGCTTCACCTACTACTACCTGGCGCCGGACGCCGGCACCTACTTCTGGCACTGCCACATCACCCCGCCCGAGCACCTGCAGATGGGCATGGTCGGGCAGATCTACGTGCGGCCGCGCCAGAACCGGGTTCCGGTCGGCACCAGCCTGTATACGGCGCGCACGGCGCAGAACGGCGATCTGCGCACCGCCTGCGTCTCGGCCACCGACATCCTGTGCAGCAACCCGCTGCCGGCGGTCAACACGGGCGTCAATCGGGCGGCGACCGGCAACTACGCCTACAACGACGGCGACGGCTCGACCTACTACGACGTCGAGTACCCGATCCAGATGCACGGCTTCGATCCGAACTTCCACTTCGTCGGCATGACCTTCAATCCCGAAGGCTTCGCCGACATGAAAGACAAGTACTTCCTGCTGAACGGCCGCAGCTACCCCGACACGGTGACGTCCGGCCCGCTGCAGACGCAGTCGGCCGACGGCGTCTACCACTTCTCGCAGCCCCTGGCGACCATCGTCGACATTCCCGTCGGCAAGCGGGCGCTGCTGCGGATCTCGGACCTCAATGTGTCGGAGTACCACACGCTCGCTTCCCTCGGCGTGCCGATGCAGGTGATCGGCTACAACGCAAAGCTGCTGCGCGATCAGGCCGGCAACAACCTGTACTACACGACCAACTCGATCACCCTCGGCGGGGGCGAGTCGCTGGACGTGATCCTGGATACGTGCCTGGTGCGCTCCAACCTTGCGGACCCGTCCTCCTCGTGCACGACCGCGATTCCGGTCGGCACCTACTACCTCTACACGCCCAATCTCGACCATCTATCGAACGACGCGGAGAACTTCGGGGGTCAGATGACCGAAGTCCGGGTCCACTAGGGGAGCGGCCATGAGCGCACCGACCACAAGAAAGGCGACGACGATGAATCGCATGCTTGCCCTGCTGGCGGCGGCGGCGGCCTCACTGCTCGCGGTGGCGGCGCACGCCGCGGCCCCCGGCATCACCGGCACGGGAGCGGCCGGCACGTTCAACCTGACCGCGCAGCCGGCCTACATCAGCCAGCCCGACGGGCAGGCTGTGTACTCCTGGGGCTATGGGTGCCGCACGGCTCCTTCGACCTCGAACTTCGTTCCGGCGTCCTTGTCGGCCACCGTCCCGGGGAACCTTCCGGTCACGCCGTTTTGCAGCACCATGCAGGTGCCGGGCCCGACGCTGGTAGTGACCGAAGGTCAGTCGGTCACGGTGCAGCTGACCAATAACCTGCCCACTTCCGCCGGCAACACGTCGATCCTGTTCCCGGGCTTCACTGTCACGGCCACGGGCGGTGTGGTCGGTCTGCTGACGCAGGAGGCGGCGCCCGGCGGCACGGTCAGCTACACCTTCACCGCTTCCTCGCCCGGCACGCGCGCCTATTACAGCGGAACGCAGGGCGACCTGCAGGTCGAGATGGGCTTGTATGGAGCGATCATCGTCCTGCCGAGCGGCGCCGCACCCAGCTGTCCGACGCATAACCGGGCGGCGGGGCTCAACTCCGCGGGCACCGCGCTCGTGGCCGGGGCCGAGCCCGACTACCGCCTGGCCCCGGCGGCATATCACGTCGCGCAGAGCTGCTACGACCGCGAGTACCTGTTCCAGTTCTCGGAGATCGATCCGAACATTCATATCCAGGCGCTGGCGCAGGTCACGGCGCTGGGCGCGTGCACGGCCGGCGCTCCGGGATGCAGCCTGAACGTCCCGACCGAGCCCTACCGCCCGGCCTATTTCATGATCAACGGCCGCTCGATGCCGGACGACATGGATACCAACTATGCCGCCCAGTACCTGCACCAGCCTTACAACGGCAATCCGCACATGCATCCGGGCGATCTGACTCTGCTCCGGATCATCGGTCAGGGGCGCTGGCAGCACCCGTTCCACGAGCACGGCAATCACGTGCGAGTCCTGGCCCGCGACGGCAACCTGATCGTCAGCAGCACCAGCGCGACCCAACTCGCCGGTCCCCTGCTGTTCACCACGACCACCACGCCGGGGCAGGCGATGGACGGGATCTTCTACTGGACCGGCAAGGGGCTGAACTGGGACGCCTACGCCCACCATCCGGGATCCTCCCCGGATCCTCTGGCCCACCTGGGCTGCACCCCGGACGCGAACGGCTACAACACCGGAAATGCGACGGCCGTCAACTATTACGAGTGGTGCCAGGACCACAACAAGCCGATGCAGGCGGCTCCGTTCGGCGACGTGGGAGCCGGCGGCCCGGTGACCCTGCCCGATCCAAACCTGTTTACCAACGGCGCGTGGTACGGCGGCAGCCCTTACCTGGGCCCGGATGCGACGCAGCGCTTCGCCGGTCCGACCGGCACGACGCCACCCTCGGGCACGATCGCGAACCCACCGACCTCGGAAGCCGGCTTCGCCTTCATGTGGCACTCGCATAACGAGCGCGAGATCACCACCAACAACATATTCCCCGGCGGCATGCTGATGATGATGCTGGTCGATTCGCGTGAGTTCGTGATCGACGAAGCGAATTAAGCGAATTAAGCGAGGACAATCTCAATGCGCTCCAACAACGACAAGTCGGTCCTGAAGCACGCAGGACTCGCGGCCTCCGTTCTGCTCGTGGCGAGCGGCGTGGTCTTCGCCCAGCAGCAGGTCAATCTGACCGCGGCGCCGGCCACCGCGACCATGCCCGATGGCACCGCGGTGCCGATGTGGGGCTACAGCTGCGATGCGACCCAGGTCGCCGGTACGACCGCATCCTGCACCGCGCTCAACAAGGCGGTGGCGGCGGCCGCGCTGACGACCACGCCACTGGTGGGCGTCTGGTCACCGGTCGTGATCACGGTTCCGACCGGACAGACTCTGCAGATCAACCTGACCAACAGCCTCTCCTTCGCCAACGGCAACACGGTGCCCACCTCGCTGGTGATCGTGGGCCAGTTGGGCGGTGGACTCGGAGCGGCCCCGACCACTACCCCGAGCCCCGACCACACCAACGCCCAGCCGCTGACCTGGCCGATCGCAGGCGATGCGCCGGGCGCACCGCTGACCGGGGTCGGGACGCCGCCGACCCAGGGGCCGCGCGTGCAGTCCTTCTCCACCGAAGTGCCGGCGGGCGCGACCGCGGTATCGCTGACCTGGACCGCGCCGCGGCCGGGCACCTACCTCATCGAATCCGGCACGCACCCCTCGATCCAGGGGCCGATGGGCCTCTATGGGATCGTGGTAGTGACCGCCGCCCCCGCAGGCGCCACCGCGGGCACGGCGTATCCGGCGGTCGGGACCACTCCCGCCGTCACCTACAACGCCGACATCCCGCTGCTGCTCAGCGAAATCGACCCGGTGCAGAACGCCGCGGTCAGCGCCGCCGTGAACACTGCCGGCTTCGCCGAGACCAACGTGTGGTCCGGCCTGGCCGGCTCACCGAGCGGCTGCGGCAATCCCTTGAACGCGGACGGGACCCCGAATCCGACCTACAACACCTGCTATCCGCCGGCGGTCAACTACACGCCGCTGTATTACCTGATCAACGGCACCGCCTTCGACAAGACGAACGCCGCCGCCTCGTTGTTCGCGACGGCGCCCGCCAGCGGGGTCACGGGCACGGTGCTGGTGCGCCTCGTCAATGCCGGCCTGCGGATGCACGTGCCGTCGATCGTCAGAGCGCAAACCGGCACCCCCACGGCGGTGGCCGGCTTCTCACTCATCGCCGAGGACGGCAACGTGCTGCCGGGCGTGCCGCGCGTGCTGAGCGAAGTGTTCATGCCCGCGGGCAAGACCTTCGACGTGATGATGAACGTTCCGACCGCCGGGACGGCCCTCGGGATCTTCGACCGTGAACTGAGCCTCTCGGCCAACGCGACCGCGCGCGACGCCGGCATGCTGGCCTACGTCAGCGTCAACGGCGCCGGGCTGCCGGCCGCTGCCGTATTCACGCCCGCGGTGGCCAGGCCCGATACGTACAACGCGCTCGTTCCCGCAGGCAACACACTCGTCGTGTCCGATCCGGGCAAGGGCGTGATCGCCAACGACACGAACGTCAACGGCGTCACGCTGCTGGCGGCGCCGACCAACGGCACGGTCACGCTGAACAGGGACGGCACGTTCACTTACGTTCCGTCGGGCACGGCTACCTCGGATTCGTTTACTTACTGCGCCAACGGTACGCTGACTACGCTGACGGCGTCGGGCTGCTCCTCCGGCATCGTCGCCACGGTGACGCTGGGGGCGGCGGCGCAGGAGGCGGCGACGGGCATTACCGTCGCGAACGATTCGTATACGAGTGCCACCGGGCCGCGGACGACGTCGCCGGCGCGACTGGCGATCAGCCCGCCGGGCGTGCTCGCCAACGACCGGGACGCCGCCGGCTATCCGCTGACCGTGGACCTGACGACGGTCAGTGCGGCCGGGGCCGCCACCGTGGTGATGCAGCCGGACGGCTCTTTCGTCGCGACCGCCGCGGCCGCCGGCACCTACACGTTCACGTATCACGCGAAGAACTCGCAGGGCACGACCAGCGCCGCCGCCGCGACCGTGTCGCTGATCTTCCCGGCTGCCACCAACCTGGCGGTGACCGTGAAGGACGGCGCCACCGGTGCCGCGATTACCGACTACCGCTGGATCATCGAGGAAGACCGCACGTTCTACGTGAACCCGAACTGCACCACGAACCCGCCGCCGGCCGGCTGCCCGGGCGCCACCACGCCCGGTCTCGGCACGACGGGCGTGGTGCCGACCTTCGGCACCAACTTCCATACCAGCTACATGCCGCTGGTGGCGACCGGATGCACCGGGCCGCTGTCGTGCGAGTCCGGGCAGACGATGTTGGATCCGGCGGGCAGCGGGGCCCATGTCAGCGCCGTGTGCGACATCGGCAACGGCGTGTGCGAGCCTGGAACCCAGCAGACGCCGGTCAATCCCGGCCAGGTCGTGCTGAATCCCACCAAGCGCTACTACATCTCGGTGTTGCCGGGCGACGCGGCCAATCCGTTCGAGAGCGGCAATGCGCAATCGGGCCACGGCATGGGCGGCGCGCCGATCGCGGCCGGCTGCACCCCGGTGCCGCCGGCGACCACGTGCACCCCGACCGCCGCTCCGGCCGTCACGGTGCTGACGCAAAAGACTCCGTTCCCGCCGGCCAAGCTGTCGGTGTTCGTGTTCCAGGACGACTTCCCGCTGAACGGCGAGCAGGACGGCGGCGGCAGCATCGGCGTGCTGTCGCAAAACGAACCGGGGCTGGGAGGCTTCAACCTCACGCTGTTCGACGATGCCGGCGGCACGGGTGATGCAACCGGACAGATGACCTACGACATGTTCAACATGCCGCTGGCGAACAGCCTGGCCGGAACGATCGACCCGGCCACGGGGCTGGATGCGTGCCCGGTTTCGAAGGTCTCGCGGCAGAACCCGAGTGACGCGACCTCGACGGGGATCACCGGCACGATCGTGACCTGTCCGAAATACGAATCGGACCTCACCACGCTGTCTCCGCTCGCCGGCCAGGCCGTGGTAGCCAACCTGATGCCGGGGCGCTATGGCGTGGTGGCCACGCCCGGGGCCGACCGGATCGCCCGCGGCGAGGAGTGGCTGCAGACCAACACGCTGGACGGCCAGAAGGCCCACGACTCGTTCCTGCGCATCGGCGAGCCGGGCTTCTTCCAGGAGTACGGGCCGGCCGGCTACCACGTGGCGGTCGGCTTCGCCAACCCGGCGATCATCAACGCCCGCAGGCCGAGCGTGTGCAGCGGCAGCGACCCGAACGCACCGAATTACCCGAACGGCGTTACCTGCACCAACACGCTCACGGGTGTGGTCACGGCCGAGCGCATGAGCCGTACGCCCGATGAGCGGCTCTACAGCAGCGGCGACAACAGCAGCTTCGCTTTCACCCAGTGCTACGTGAGCTTCGGCGATCCGGACGGCGAGGATTTCGCCTTCGCCAAGTGCGCCGCCGACGGCAGCTTCACGCTGTCGGGCCTGCCCGACGGGGACTGGAGACTGACGGTGTTCGACCAGTGGAACGACATGCTGGTGGACGGCCTGTCGACGCCCGTGCGGCTGGGTAGCGCCACCAACGGCAACTGCGGGGCCGGTTCGAGCAGTACCACCTGCAATCTGGGCGATATCGCGATCAACCAGTGGCAGGCCAACATCTACACCAACACCTTCTTCGACGCCAACGGCAACGGGGTGCGGGACGCCAACGAAACGGGACTGACCCTGGTGCCGACCAACATCCGCTTCCGCGACGGCAGCTACTCGAACTTCAACAACACCGACCTCGCCGGCAACGCGGGCTTCAACGAGGTGTTCCCGCTTTTCAGCTGGTACGTGATCGAGTCCGATTCGACCCGCTACAAGAACACCGGCACGCACGTGGTGTACGACGCCGGCGGTCCGGCCGACGGCAGCCCGTCATGCGGGGCCAGTGGAACCTTACCGTGCAAGAGCTCGAATATCGCCGCCATGATGGCGAACACCGCCGAGCGGGTGTCGCTGCCCGTCGCCCAGCGCGTGCCGGGCTCGGTGTACTGCGCCAATGCGGACTGCACCGGCAAGTCGATCCTGAGCGGGCCGGGCAGCAGCGATGCGCCCAGCAATTGCACGACGAGTCCCACGACGGGAGCCACGAGCTGCTCGGCGCTCCTTTCGACCGGCCGGATCGATCCGCCCTGGGTGCTGAGCGAGGGCTGGCAGGGCTTCTCCGGGCAGAACTCGTTCATCGAGTTCGGCAAGAAGCCCTTCGCGGCCGGTGAGAACGGCGGCATCCGCGGCGAGGTGATCTACGCCTCGACGCGCCCGTTCGACGACCCGCAGATGCTGCTGCATACCAGTTGGACGCCGGATGTTCCGGGCGTCACGATCAACCTGTACAAGGTCGGGACTGCAGCCGACCGCGTCACGCAAACCCTCACGCTGGTCGACCACACGAGGACCAGCAGCTGGGACGACTGGGCCCAGGGCTTCCGGTCCGACGGCAATCCGAACATGAGCTGCCCGGGGCAGCTGGGCGCTCCGACCACGTCGGCCTCGGGTGACCTGTTCTTCTTCACGCTGTACAACCAGCCGATGTGGCTGGACCTGTACAACAACGGCGGCACGCCGGCGCACACCGTTCCGAGCAACTCGCAGTTCAAGTGCTACGACGGCATGCACAACTGGAACCAGGTGCAACCGGCGCCCTACGACGGGATGTACTCGTTCCCGAGCGTGACCAGCATCAGTCCGACGACGGGCAAACCGGCCGGTACGAATTGCACGGCCTGCGTGCCGAATCCCGCCGTGGGCTGGAACAACGGCCTGCCGATGCTGCCGCCCGGCCAGTACGTGGTCGAAATGATCGTGCCGCCCGGCTACGAGCTGGTGAAGGAAGAGGACAAGAACATCCTGATCGGCGACAACTACATCGCGCCGGTGACGCAGCAGTTCGCAGGCCTGGGCAGCATCTACATCCTGCCCGACCAGGCAACGGTGTCCGCCGTCTATAACGCGAACCAGCCGAGCTCGGTTTCCGGCTACAACGCGAACAACGCGCAGAATTCGACGCAGACTCTGGGAAGAATCTCCAATCTGCCGAGCCACGAAGGCGACACCAGCAGCGTCGAGACCTTCTGGCCGTGCGTCGGCGCCACGCGCATCGTTCCGGACTACATCAGTCTGTTCCCGCAATCGGGTGAGGTGTCGCCGTTCGCGGGTGCCGTGCGCAACCTGTGCGATCGCAAGCTCGTGCAGCTCGACGACCAGACCTCGGCGCTGGCGAAGTTCTGGGTCTTCACCTCGGCCCACGCGGCCGCGCACTTCACCGGCATCATCACCGACGACTTCACGTCCGAGTTCGATCCGTTCTCCCCGACCTGGGGCGAGAAGTTCTCCCCGGCCAACCTGCCGGTGGCGATCAAGGACTGGAGCGGAACCGAGATCTCGCGCGTCTATTCGGATCAATGGGGCAACTACGACGGCCTGACCTACTCGACCTGGGAGGTCAACCCGCCGAATCCGACCGGGTATGCGCCCACTATGATGGTCACCTGCATGAACGACCCGGGCACCGGAACGGTGCCGGACCCGCTGTACAACCCGGCCTACAGCAATTTCTGCTACGAGATCCCGTTCATGCCGGCGCAGACGCAGTACATGGATACGCCGGTGGTGCCGACCTCGGCCTTCGTCGGCGCGGGCTACAACAACCCCGACTGCGCCTACCCGGATGCCACCCCGGCCGTCAGCGAAGTGGACGTCGACAGCAATATCGGACCCTGGGCGACCAACCCGGCCGTCGCGCACACGCTGCACATCTACGCGCTGGGTAACCAGCCCGTGAACAACTACGGCTACTCGGGACCGTCGGCCACCCGGGCGCCGTTCAACGCCAAGACCGTGACCCGGCATTACGGCTTCGGTTCCAGCGGGACCCTGGCCCTGATCGGTGCCGACGGCGTCGCGCAGACGCTGCCCGTGACCGGCTGGACCGACACCACCATCACCGCCCAGGTGACCCCGGCGGCACTGAACTCGGCCGGGATGAACTGCCCGATCCAGCAGCAGGTGCAGTACGGCGGCCCGGCCACGACCGCCCCGGCCAAGTGCGGCCAGCTGGTGATCACGGCGGCCGGCGGCAAGCAGTCGATCGACACGGTCACCGTGACGATCGGCGGCAAGGCGCCGACCCACGTGACCGTCACCGGCGCCAACAGCAGCACCTGCGCAGGTCCGTCCTACACCAGCATCCAGCGGGCGATCGACTGCGCCAGCCCGGGCGACATGATCATGGTCGACCCGCTGACCCGTGCGACCAGCGCGGCCGCGGCCGTACCGGCCCGTCACCAGGAGCTGCTGCTGATGTGGAAGCCGGTCCGACTGCAGGGCGTGGGTGCGGCGGCCAGCATCATCGACGGCAACCCGCACCCGGCCGGCAAGCTGGATGTGTGGCGCCGGCAGGTCAACTGCCTGATCGGGCTGGCGATCAACGGACAACCGCCCAGCGCCAGTAATCCGTTCGATCCGAACCACATCTACAGTTGCCCGAGCGACTCGTCGACGACCCCGCTGACGACCGCGACGGCGAACTTCAACGGGACCAACTCGACGCTGCGCTACTTCTCGGGCCGGCCCGACAGTCCGCAGATCGACCGGCTGCCGCTGGAAGCGGTGGTGGGCTGGGATGCCACGCAGAACGGCAACATGGCCGAGCTGCTGCAGGAGCCCTCGCTGATGGGCGCATTCGAAGGGGCCGGCATCACGGTGCTGTCCAAGGGCGTGCTGTTCCCGACCGGATCGGAACCGTTCGGGCTGAGCCTGGCCGAGGAGGGTTCGTTCCCGGCCGGCTCGCTGCTGCTGAACAGCAGCACCGGCAGCACGCCGCCGAGCGCTCTATTCTCGACGCCGCAGGGCTGCGGTCCGAACACCAGCACGGCCCACAACCCGTACCCGAGCAATTTCTACTGCAACCCGTCGTCGATCGATGGCCTGACGATCACCGACAGCTCGCAGGGCGGCGGCGCCATCTTCGTGCACGGCTGGGGGCATGACATCCAGATCGCCAACAACCGCGTGACGAACAACGCCGGGACGCTCGGCGGCGGCATCAACGTCGGCCAGGGCGAGTTCCCCCCTGAGTACACGCAGGGCGCAGCCATCATTACGGCTCCGGGTTCCTGCCAGACGACCGCCTATGTGAACGCGGCCGGCGCCCAGTTGCCGTACTGCTTCGACATGAACGTGAACATCCACCACAACGCGATCACGGGGAACTCCTCGACCGGCGACGAGCTGTTCTCGGCGTCGCCGGCCGGAGCGGGCGGTGTCAACCTCTGCAACGGCACGGACTACTACAAGTTCAACTACAACTGGCTGTGCGGCAACCTGAGCACCGGTGACGGCGGCGGTTTGGCGCATAGCGGGTTCAGCTACAACGGCGACATCGAGCACAACTCGTTCCTGTTCAACCAGAGCACGAACCCGACCATCCCGACCAACGGCGGCGGCCTGGTGGTGATGGGCGCGCCGGATGTCGATCCGGCGTGCGGTGGCACCACCGACCTGGACTGCCTGCCGCCGACGCCCGCGGCACCGAGCGCCGGCACGGGTCCGGGCCTGGTGATCAATGCCAACCTGATGATGGGCAATGGGGCGGAGTCCGGCAGCGGCGGCGGCTTGCGGCTGCAGGGCGTCAACGGCTCGGACGTGATCGCGTTCCCGACGACCCCGGCCTACTGGTACTCGGTGCTGGTGACGAACAACATCATCACCAACAACGTGGCCGGTTGGGACGGCGCCGGGATCTCGCTGCTGGACGCGCTGAGCGTGAACATCATCAACAACACGATCGCGTCCAACGACACCACGGCCTCCTCCGGCGTGCTGTTCAATACGCTGGGGGCGCCGATCGCGAGCAGCCAGGGGCCTTGCCCGGTCGCCCGTAACCCGAACGGCACCTGCCCGGCTCCGTGGACGACCTCGACGCCGCAGCCGGCCGGCGTGGTCGCGATCCAGAACAGCTCGCAGTTGTTCGCGAACCTGCCGGCGACGGTCACCTGCCCGGCAGGCCACTACCAGGGCACGACGGCGAACAACGGGACCTGCCGCAACGTCTCGTACCCGGAGCTGTACAACAACGTGATCTGGGACAACCGCGTGTTCAACATCACGGTGGGGGCGCTTGGCACGGGCACGATCAACCAGCAGAACACGGTCACGCTGGTGCCGACGCTGAACCAGACCGCCACCGGCCAGTGCGTGAGCAGCACCAACTACTGGGACATCGGCGTGCGCGGCGACACCGGGCCGGCCAACCATGGCTCGGGTGTCACGCTCAATCCGCTGTACTCGGTGCTGACGAGCACCTCGGGGTATGACGCGTCCAACACGGCGGGCAGCCCCGCCTTCGTGAGCCAGTACTGCAACGGCTCGCGCGTTCCGCCGGAGAACGGCGGCCTGGGCTACCAGGTGCCCCCGGGCATCGCGGACGCCACGGTACCGAACCCGATCTTCAACCTGACGCCGGCGGCGACAGTGGACGAGGGCAACAACTGGATCAACATGTCCTGGGGTCCGTTGTCGCTGGTGAATCCGAGCACCAACGTCACCCTGGGCAACTACACGGCGACGGGTTCGTCCGTCAACCACGTCCCGTCCACGGCCCCGACGTACGCGCCGGCGCCGAGCGTGGACTTCTTCGGCAATGCCCGCAAGACCAATAACGCGGTTGACTCGGGCGCGGTCGAGTTCGCGGGCGGCGGCGGCGGTGGTGGGGCAACGCTGACTGCCAGCATGGCACCGACGTCGTTGGCATTTGGCAATCAGGCGATCGGTACGGCGAGCGGGCCGCGGATTTTGACGGTAACCAATACCGGCACCGCCGCGTTGGTCGGCGGGACCTTCACGTTCGGTGGCGGCACGCCGCAGCCGTTCTCGCGGGCGACCCTGCTTCAAGGCGGCCCTGGGACGTGCGGCGCAACGCTGGCCGTGGGCGCGTCGTGCACGTTCAACGTCGTGTTCACGCCGGCGACCGGGACGGTTAACGGAACGGCGTTCAGCGGGGCGCTGACGGTGGTCTACACCGGCGCCGTGGTGACCGGTTCGCCGGTCACGCTGACCGGCACGGGGATAACGGGAGGCACACTGAGCTTTAGCAGCGCGACCAACGGAACGCTGACGACCGTGCTCGGTGTGCGTACCCTGACGTTCACAATCCCGACGCCGCGTGCTCCAGTCACCAGCGTCGTGACAGTGACCAACACGGGAGCCGGGTCGCTGTCGATGACCGCCGAGACTCTGGCGATTAACATTGGAGGCCTCTACAGCATCACCGGCACGACCTGCTCGTTCACGACGCTGCTGGCACCGCTAGGCACGTGCACGATCACCGTCCGTTATGCGACACCGGTCACTCAGCCGGCATTGCCCGACATTGGAGCGATAACGGTCAGCAACAACGGCACCGGCACGGCCGCGGGCTCTTCGGTATTGGCGCTGGTGGCACGGTGACCCACTGCTAGGGTGCGACGGGTGAACTAAGGAGCGATGCGGCTCGCAGAGAAATCCGCGAGCCGCATCGCGGGGCGGGGAACTCGACCTGCGCGTGCAGGTCGAAGCTAATGATAAGAACCGGCGAGAACCGGTCGGAGAACAAATGACAAGGGTGCCCTGCGGACTCAGCGGCCGGCAAGTGAGGGACACGGTGATGAGGTTGCGCACTCCCGCCGTCAGCGCGGCGCTGCTGTGTGGCGGCGCTCTGGTTACTCTGGCCGCGGCAGCCACGGTCTCGCGCTCGACGGTGAGCTACCAGACTCCGGACGTCAGCTTGGTGCGCCAGGACGGCAGGAGCGTGTCGCTGCCACGTGAGCTCGATGACGGACGGCCGGTGCTCCTCAACTTCATTTTCACCACCTGCTCGTCGATCTGCCCGCTCACCAGCCGCACGCTGGAGGAGTTCCAGCGCAAGCTCGGGCCCGAGGCGGCCAAGGTGCACCTGATGTCGATCTCAATCGATCCGGAGCAGGACACCCCCGCTCGCCTCACCGAATACGCGCACAGGTTTCACGCCGGTCCGGAGTGGCAGTACTACACCGGCACGGTCTCTGCGAGTCTTGCGGCGCAGAAGGCCTTCGATGTCTACCGTGGCGAGAAGATGAGCCACACCCCGGTAACCTTGATGCGCGCTGTCCCGGGGAGACCGTGGCTACGGATCGAAGGATTCGTCACACCGGATGAGCTGGTGGACGACTACCAGAAGATGCTTGCTTCCCCATTGGATTAGCCGGCCTCGCCGCCGCCCGTGCGCTTAGACCCGCGCCCCTCGCCTTGTGTGGGCAGAAAGTAAGCGCGTACCCTTATAGAATAGGGACGCAGTACGCGGGCCAACCCCTAGCGTTAATAAATACAGGCAGTTGCAGATGCACGCGGTCCCCTGGCGCAAAGCGCACCGACGACACAATGAGAGTGCAGGAAGCGGCGGGGCGCGGGCAGGGTGGGGCGCGTCGGGGCGGCTGCGTGTCGCTGCACGGTGAATGACTCTTCGACAACCGAGACTTGGCGTCGGGGACTGACGCTCCCGCTGCGGTCCTGGCTCCTGGGCGCGGGCTACCTCACGCTCTATCTGCTGCTCGATTGGGCGAGCTACGTCCAGCCGCTGCGCCACACCGGTATCACTCCCTGGCATCCGAGTACCGGGGTGGTCATGGCGCTGCTGCTGGCACGCGGCAGGCGCTGGGCGCCCTTGGTCGCGCTCGGGATCTTTGTCGGCGAGCGGCTCACCGACGACGCTCCGGCTCCGTGGCAGGTGCTGGCATCCGGGTATCTCGCCCTCATATACACCCTGGCGGCCTGGGGCTTGCGCCAGCGCGGCCTTGATCGACCCAGCGGCACGCCGAAGGGTGCCGCGTGGTTCGCCGCCGTCACGGCCGTGGCAAGCGGCCTTGCTGCCGCGGGCTATGTCGCCATCCTGGTGAGCGGCGGGCTGCTGAACGGCAGCGATGCCTGGACCAGCGTCGGGCGTTACTGGATCGGCGACTTCAACGGCATCATCGGGCTGACTCCGGTGCTGCTGCTGCTGAGAGTCGACCGTGCCCCGCTGTGGGAGGAAATTCGCCGACACAAGCGCGAGCTCATGCTGCAGGCTCTGGGAGCTGTGCTCGGCGTCGCGCTCGCCTTCGCGCTCGCGGCCGCCCGCGACGTGCGGCTGCTCTATCCGCTGTTCGTTCCGGTGACCTGGGTCGCGCTGCGTCACGGCGTGCCGGGCGCCATGATCAGCGTCTCCCTCGTGCAGGCCGCGCTAGTGGCGGCGCTGGCGCTCACTCCCGGGTCGATTACGCTGTTCGACGTGCAATTCCCGCTGCTGTCGCTCGGGATCACGGCGCTGTTCCTCGGTGCGCTGGCGACCGAGCGGGATACTACCCTGCGGCAGCTCCGCCAGCAGGACGCCGCGCTGCAGCGATCCATGCGCTTCGCCGTGGCCGGCGAGCTCGCTTCCGTGCTGACGCACGAGCTCAATCAGCCGATGACGGCGCTGGTCTCGTACGTGCGGGCCGCAGAGCTCATGAGCAAGTCGGCGGCGCGCGTGGACAGCCGCCTCGCCGGCACCCTGCGCAAGGCGGGCGAGGAGGCCGGGCGCGCAGCGCGGGTGCTGCAACGGCTGCGCGAGTTCTACCAGGGCGAGGGCGCGCGGCTCGAGCTGACCGACCCGTTGATGGTGTGCGCACGCGTAGCGAATGTGCTGCAGGATCGCATGCGCCGCAGTGCCGTGGAGTTCCAGATGCGCGGCGTGGCCCTGCCGAGGGTCATGGTCGATCGCACTCAGCTGGAGATCGTCATCCACAACCTGCTCAGCAATTCGCTCGACGCGTTCGATGCGCTGCCCGCCAGGGGACCGCGGCCACGGTGTATCGAGGTTGCGGGGGAGGTGCGCGGCGCGGACGTGTTGATTCGCGTGGATGATTCGGGGCCCGGGATCGTGGCCGGTCTCAGTGAGCGGTTATTCGAGCCGTTCGTCACCAGCAAGGTCAGCGGCATGGGGCTCGGGCTTCCCCTGAGCCGCACCCTGCTGCGCCACCTGGGGGGCGATTTGTGGAGCGAACCCGGGCGCCTCGGCGGCGCGAGTTTCGTCATCCGCCTGGCGACACGGGCGAACGCGCAGGCGAGCGTGTGATGGATGACCCGGGCACCGGCACCGTCTTCCTGATCGACGATGATCCGGGTGTGCGCGACTCGCTCGCCCTGCTGCTGTCGCTCAAGGGCTTGAGCACGCAGCTGTTCGCGAGCGCCGAATCCTTCCTCGAGACTTATCAGCCCGACCAGGCGGGCTGCGTGTTGACGGATCTGCGCATGCCGGGCATGACCGGGCTCGAGCTGCAGGCCGCGCTGCGCGCGCGCCGGCTCGACCTGCCGGTAGTGGTACTCACCGCTCACGGCGATGTCGCGACCGCGCGCGCCGCGCTGAAGAACGGCGCCTTCGACTTCCTCGAGAAGCCGATCGATGACGCGATGTTGCTCGACGTGCTGCATAACGCGCTGCGGGTCGATCGCGAACGGCGTGCGGCGGCCACGGCACGCTCCTCTTCCGATCGGCGCATGGAGCGACTGACCGAGCGCGAGCGCGAGATCCTGTCTCTGCTCGCGGCGGGGCACCAGAACCGTGATATCGCCACGCAGCTCGGCATCAGTCCGCGGACCGTGGAAGTCCACAAGGCACGCATTATGGAAAAACTCGCGTGTCGTTCGCTCGCAGATCTGATTCGCATGAACCTCGCGGCTGACTGAGCCGGTCGCGCTGCGAACCACGTCACACTTCCGTCTCGTCGAGACGCTGTAGGAGCGTAATGTGACTTGTGCACTCCGGGGCGCCGCGTACGGGCGCTACCTGATTTTCCCCGAGCGTCGCGGACCTAAGCTGTGCCGCCAACAACAGCGCTCAGCGCGATGGCTGCGACATGACCCTAGTCGACTCTCCCGAAACTGCGGCACCGGCTGTGCAAGCCCGCCGCGCATATCGCATCGTGCTGATCGACAGCCACCGGATTTTCCGCCAGGCAGTGCGAATGCTCTTTGCCACCGAGGGGGAGTTCACCGTGGTGGGGGAGGCCGGAGACGCGCCTGAAGCCGTGGAGCTCATCGCCAGCCTGCAGCCGGACGTAGCAGTGACCGACTTGCACCTGGCTGGCGGCTCCGCGGTGCCACTCATCGAGCAGATCCATGCGCGTTTCCCAAAGGTTGCGATTCTCGTGCTCACGAGCGCGCGCGCGCACGACGTCGCGGCCGCGGTGAGGAAGGCGGGGGCGCTCGGCTACCTGTTGAAGGAGCACGGCCGCGAGGAGCTGCTGCGTGCGTTACGCGAGGTCACCGCGGGCCGCTGGTATCGCTCGCTCGCCCCCGAGACGTGCGCACGGACCGCGGCGCGCGAGGACCAGTATCTCAACAACCGCGCGGCGTACCTCACCGAGCGCCAGCGGCAGATCCTGCGCTCGGTGGCGCTCGGCCATCGCACGCGCGAGATCGCGCAGATGCTGGGCGTGAGTGTCAGGGCTGTGCACCGGCAGCGCGAGCGGCTGCGGCTCGCGCTGCGTCTCAACAGCACCGCTGAGCTGACGCGCTTCGCGGTGCGCGAGGGCTTTACCGAGGGAGCCGCCGAGCCCGCGCGTTAGGCGGGCAATCGCAGGCGCCGCACCCGCGGCCCCGCTCAACCTTTCTCCGAGCGTTCCACCGCTGGTCTGAAACGGCGTTCCTGGTGCGCCGGCTAGCCATCCCGTTTCGCTCTTAAGTCAAGTGCAGAGAGCCGCCCGCGCGCTCCTACCCACTAACCCCACTCGGGCTAGGGAATTGACGGGGTCTCAGCCTTCGGCGTCGTGACATCGTCGCCGACGCCCGCTCAGGGCATTTTAAGCCCCGTAAATAACAACCACGCGCTACAGGTCTAGCGCAGCGGCACCGACGGGTGCCGCATCGGGAGCCGAGCGAAGCGCAGCGCTGAAAAACAGCGCTGGTAAGAGTCGAACTTTGTACCTGCATACAGAACGAACAGCGGGCGATACACGCCCTTCACAGTCACTCACGGGTGTTCACCGCGCTCCGCCTGCCGGCGGATCTGGTTGGAGGCGTTATGTTTAATACACGCGGTTGGATTGCATTGGGCTTACTGAGCGCTTTCGCGGTACCCGCGATGGCTCAGCAGTTTCGGGTTCAATGTCCGACCAGCACGATCACACACCCGGCCACCCTGCACGACAACAATTCGGAGCCGGCGTATGCCGGGCCGACCACGCTCAGCGCGGCCAGCGCGACGAGCTACCAGGCGCCGACGGGGAACGTGAACGGCGCCATCAAGTGCCAGCAGATCGGCGGCGGCGACGGCTATGCCACCATGGCCGACGGCACGCAGACGTACCTGTTCTCGTTCGGACCACTGTCGGGCCTCGCGGATATCGCGACGGGCAAGGCCGGCACTCAGTTCCCGAACATATTCAACAGCGCTTTCCCGGTCTCCACGAGCAACTACCTGGCGCCCGGTGATCCTGCCACGACGATCGCTGTGGCCCCCGTTGGGGCTGCGCCGGGGCTCATCCCGGCGCTGACGACCGCTCAGATGACCCAACTCGCCGGCTTCTACAACGGCGCGATCGGCCTGGATTACAACGTCGCCAACACGTTCAGCATTTACGACATCAGCGAAAGCGGAAACACGGTGACGGTCGTTCTGAACGCGCCATCGCCGTTCGTGGTTGGAGACCAGATCGTCATCGGGCAAGGGGCGGGGGGAGCGACCGACTTGACGGGCTACACGGGAACCTTCACGGTGACCGCCGTCAACATCACCAACGCGTTTTTCCCGAACAGCTACGCCTTCCAATACACCAACCCGAACATCGGCCTGGCCGAGGTGACCGAGTCGCCCGACGGCACCGCATCGTCCGCCCCGGCCCTCGACGGCCACGTCGACGCGCGCCAGATCATGGATGTGGGCGTGATGAACGGCAACATCCCGGCGCCGCTGATGGCGATCGACGAGGATGACGAGTTCTTCCTGACCTTGACCAACGTCGGCATGATCATGCGGCCCGACCTGTTCGAGCAGCACACGGTCCACTTCCACGGCTACCCGAACGCGTCCGCGTTCTACGACGGCGTGCCGGACGCGTCGGTCGCGATCAACATCGCCGCCAGCTTCACCTACTACTACCTGGCGCCGGACGCGGGCACCTACTTCTGGCACTGTCACATCACGCCGCCCGAGCACCTGCAGATGGGCATGGTGGGGCAGCTGTACGTGCGGCCGCGGCAGAACCGCGTGCCGGTCGGTACCAGCCTGTACAGCGCACGCGGCTTGCAGGACGCGGACCTGCGCACGGCCTGCGTCTCCGGCACCGACATCCTGTGCAGCAACCCGCTGCCGGCGGCGAACACGGTTAATCGGGCGGCGACCGGCAACTACGCCTACAACGACGGCGACGGCTCGACCTACTACGACGTCGACTACCCGATCCAGATGCACGGCTTCGACCCGAGCTTCCACTTCGTCGGCATGACCTTCAATCCGGAAGGCTTTGCCGACATGAAGGACAAGTACTTTCTGCTGAACGGGCGCAGCTACCCCGACACCGTGACGCCCGGACCGCTGGAGACGCAGTCGTCCGATGGTGTCAATCACTTCTCGCAGCCGCTGGCGACGATCGTGACCATCACGGCCGGTCAACGGGCATTGCTCAGGATCTCGGATCTGAATGTCTCCGAGTACCACACGCTGGCCTCGCTCGGGATCCCGATGCAAGTGATCGGCTATAACGCGAAACTGCTGCGCGACCAGGCCGGTAACAACATGTACTACACGACGAACTCGATCACCCTCGGCGGGGGCGAGTCGCTGGACGTGATCCTGGACACGTGTGCCGTTCGGTCGACGCCGACGGACCCGTCGTCCTCGTGCACGACGACCTTGGCGCCGGGTACGTACTACCTGTACACGCCCAATCTCGACCATCTATCGAACGACGCGGAAAACTTCGGCGGCCAGATGACCGAAGTCCGAGTCTTGTAGGGGAGCAGCCATGTTCGCAACGACCATCAAAAAGGCGATTTCCATGAAGCGACTGCTTCCTCTTGCCGGCGCTGCGCTGGGAGCCCTGCTGGCGGCCGCCGCGCAGGCCGCGGCTCCCGGCATCACCGGCCCTACGTTCAACCTCACCGCGCAGACGGCGTACCTGAGCCAGCCCGACGGGCTGTCGGTTTATTCCTGGGGTTACGGGTGCACGACGGTCCCCGCCGCAGGGAGCTTTGTGCCGGCAATGCCCAGCGTCACCCCGTTTTGCAACACGATGCAGGTTCCCGGCCCCACGCTGGTCGTGACGGAAGGGCAGGCGGTCAGCGTGACGCTGACCAACAACCTGCCCACCTCGGCCGGCAACACCTCGATCCTGTTTCCGGGCTTTAACGTGTCGGCCTCGGGAGGGGTCCAGGGCCTCCTCACAACGGAGGCTGCTCCGGGCGGCACGGTGACTTACACGTTCACCGCTTCCTCGCCCGGCACGCGCGCCTACTACAGCGGCACGCAAGGCGATCTGCAGGTCGAGATGGGACTGTACGGCGCGATCATCGTGCTGCCGGCAACCCCTCCCGCCGTATGCACGGCCGGGCTGCCCGCCACGAACCCGGGCGGGAACGCAGCGGCCAGAACCCAGTGGGGCGAGTCCGATTTCCGTCTCGCCCGCGCAGCGTACGACCACCCGGGTTCCTGCTACGACCGCGAGTACCTGTTCCAGTTCTCCGAGATGGACCCGAACATCCACATCCAGGCGCTGGCGCAGGTCACGGCCGCGGGTAGCTGCACAGCAGGAGCGGCCGGATGCAGCCTGAACGTCCCGACCGAGCCCTACCACCCGGTCTATTTCATGATCAACGGCCGCTCGATGCCGGACGACATGGACACCAACTATGCGGCCCAGTATCCGCACCAGCCCTACAACGGCAACCCGCACATGCACCCCGGCGAATTGACGCTGTTGCGGATCATCGGCCAGGGGCGCTGGCAGCACCCGTTCCACGAGCACGGCAACCACGTGCGCATCCTGGGGCGCGACGGCAACCTGATTCTGAGCGCGACCGACCCGAACAGCCTCGCCGGCCCGCTGCTGTTCACCACCACGACGACGCCCGGCCTGGCGATGGACGGGATCTTCTACTGGAGCGGCAAGGGCCTGAACTGGGATGCGTACGGCCACAATCCTGCGTCCGGCGATCCTGCGGCCACGCTGCCGTGCACTCCGGACGCCAACGGTTACAACACGAGCGCGACCACCGCGATCAACTACTTCGAGTGGTGCCAGGACCACAACAAGCCGCTGCAGGCCAAGCCGTTCGGCGATGTTGCGGCCGGCGGTCCGGTGACCCTCCCCGATCCGAACCTGTTCACGAACGGCGCGTGGTACGGCGGCAGCCCCTACCTGGGGCCGAATGCGACGGTGCGCGCCGCCGGCCCGACCGGGTCGACGCCACCCTCGGGCACGATCGCCAACTCCCCAACGGGCGAGGCCGGGTTCGCCTTCATGTGGCACTCCCATAACGAACGGGAGATCACCACTAACAATATCTTTCCGGGCGGCATGTTGATGATGATGCTGGTCGATTCGCGTGAATTCGTGATCGACGAATCGAACTAAGCGAGGACACTCCCAATGCGCTCCAACAACTACAAGTCGGTCCTGAAGCACGCGG
>Ga0209474_10001720_pt1 | contig 20931 bp, 27 predicted proteins | sample GraSoiAngelo_145_FD_185902 | JGI IMG/M metagenome (GOLD analysis project Ga0209474, IMG submission 185902) | Grasslands soil microbial communities from the Angelo Coastal Reserve, California, USA - 14_1009_05_20cm (SPAdes) (version 2) | ecosystem: Environmental > Terrestrial > Soil > Grasslands... | reverse complement strand
GTAACCCAATGAAGGACCGATGTCTGATGACGAGTCAGTACCGCAAGTCGCCAACTGTTTACGCGCCACCCACTTTGTATGCGCGCCTATTTCGCCACGTTGGACATGCCCACGCTTCGAGCGCGCGCGAACGTGTGACTCCCTCGCATGGCCTCTGGTTCAGGAAAACCTCGTAGCAGACGTCGAACGCCCGAGCTATTTGACCGGCAGCAAATGAAGAACGAACGTGCCTGGTACACATGTTCGCTTCGCTCGCTTGCGCGCGGGGCTCGGCCATCAGTCGATCGCGTCATTCGCTCAAGAGCTGGAGACTTGTGTTTAGCCGTTCAGCCCATAGGAAACCCCGAGTTCTCAAGGATCTGGCGAGCGGCCTGCGCGTGAGGGTCTTCGACCTTCGACAGAAGAGAATGGGAACTTTCCGTTATCGAGCAGGCACGGTCGGTGATGCTTGAACGCGGCGGCGAAACAAACTTGTCATACCGTGTGCGCGCAAATACAATCGCCACGATCGCTGCGAGAATTGCGACGGCTCACGCGTCGCAAGTCTCCGGTTGGTGAGATCAGCGAGGCGTGTTGATTTTGAGTTCCTTTCGCAGCCGCTCGATTTCCACAAAAACTTCCGTCTTCATCGGGCCCGAAGCCGCCGGGGCGATCTTTTCAAGGGCTTTCAGGTGCGCAGTGTCGAGCGCCTGGGCCGCCGACACTTTGATATCCGGCTGAACGCCCGTTCCTTCCCAGTCGGTGTGCGTCACGGGACTAATCGGGCGTCCAACCGGAACGATCACAACGAAGTGGTCGTTCACGCGCCGACGTCGGGCAAGGTGGGCGCCTCCACCGGTGACTTCGCCTACGACCGTCACCCGCTTGAGATTCTTGAGCGCATAGGTAAAGTCTTCGGCGGCGGAGAAGGTGCGGCCGCTCGTCAGCACGTAGACGTCCTTGCGCGTCAGCCGCTTTCCGGGCACGGACTCCAGGGTCCAGTACTGACGCGTCTCATTCGACGGCCGATCGTAGATATCGTCCAGCCGAACGGGATGGTCGAACAGGTAGCTCGCAATCAGGGCGACGCCGTCGGGGCCTCCGCCTCCGTTCTGGCGCAGGTCGAGAATTACCGCAGCGCTGTCGGCGAGCGACGTCATCGCGGCCGCGGCGGTGTCGCCCATCAGCCGGGCAGGCGCGAACGCCCGGAGATCGAGATACCCAATGTTCCCCGCGAGGCGATCGACCTTCGCGAACCCGTAATGCTGTCGACGCGCATCCTCGAGCGCCTCGGGTGGAGGTGGGGGCGAGGGAAATGGAAACTGCGGCAACACGGTGGCGCTGTAGCGGACCGCGAGGTGGCGGTCGCCGCTCCGCTCTCGCAGATGCGCGGTCAACACCTCGGCGAGCGTCCGGCCACTGGTGATGGCGTCGTATTCGCGGCGTTGTCGGCGTTGCCAAATGGACTGCGTCATCCTGGCCGCCGTGTCCGGGAAGACGTAGTAGTCCGTGAGTTCTTTGAGCACGCCGTCGATCACGGCGTCGCGCGTCGACGCGTCAATCGTCATGTCGGGCTCGGACGGGAAACCCTGAACCGAGACGCGAATGGAGGCGAACAGACACAGGATCGTGATCGCCGCTACCCTGAGATACCTCATCAGCACTCGGCCGCCGCGAGCATTGTAGCAGGATTCTCGTGTAGACATCGGTCTTATTTTGTGTAAGATCATATCATGCTGCCGAAGAAAGAACTGCTCATTCTCGAGCTGCTCGTCTCGGAAGGATCGATGTACGGGTTGCAGCTCGTCGAACGGTCCGACGGCGCCCTCAAGCGAGGGACCGTCTATGTGACGCTCGGGCGCATGGAGTCCAAAGGCCTAATCGAGTCGGAGCAGGAGACGCCCAATCCGGCCGCCATTGGATTACCACGGCGGATCTATCATCCGACGGCGCTGGGCGAGCGAATGCTTCGGGCATGGACGACGTTCACACGCGCAGTGGCGTGGGAGGTGAAGCCGTGACGCCGGGGACGAGGCTGCTGAAGATCGCGCCGTTGCTCTTCAACGAGCGTTTCATCGCGACCGTCGTTCGTCCAACGATCGCCGATCTCCAATCCGAAGTCGCCGCGGCAGGACCAGACCACGTGAAACGTCTCCGCGCGCGATGCCGTGGCTACTCCGCATTCTGGATGCTGATCCTCGTCGCACCGTTCGCGTCATGGTCCGATGATCTGCCCAACATCGCGGCCGGGCGTGTCGCCGTCGGATCGGCCGTCGTCACCCTCACGGTGATGACGCTCGGCGCCTGGACGGCGTTCGTGACCGCTGCAGGGGCGCTGATCGCGTTCCTGATCCACGCTTGGTACGAGCGACATCCCTCTGAGATTGCGATGCCGCCCGACGCGCCCTGGCGCTCGCCGCAAATCAACTTCTCGTCGACAGACGTTGCCGGCAACGTCGGCGGGCTGATCTTCGTCGTCGGCAGCGTCCTCATCGTGTCGCTCGGCCTGCCGTCGGTTTTCTGGTTCCTGCTAGCCGGCACGATTGCCGCGTGTTTCGTCGCGTGGGGACTCGCCGCGTGGCATTCGCGCGCGCGGCGGGAGGACTGGACATGCGCCGGACGACCACGACGACAGCTGTTCTAAGCATCGTTGTCGGCCAACTGCTGATTCCGCGCGCGATCGCTGTGGAGACAGGGACCGCCGCCCTGCCGGCGCTCCAAAACGCCCAGGGCGTTTGACAACCCGAACCCTGCTGCAATCCCAACGATCGCTGATCGCAAGCTGGTGCCAACGACCATTCGCTCGACAGTGGCAGGTTCCGCGTCGAGGGCATTCGGACGCCGATTTCAATTTCACGCTCCCACGGCAGGAAGACTGTCCATCGACCGAAGCCGATGTAGAAGCTACGCATGTCAACAGGTGTCTCGATCATTCCCAGCGCGCGTCGGTCGCGAGAATGCTCCTGTTCGTAGCGAACGCGCCGTGACAGGCTCGTGTCGCGGATGTTCGAGTCCAAGTATCTGCCGCCTGATCGGATCCCAAACGGGAATCCATCGATACTCGGCGACAGCGATGCCAGCGAGGTAGGCCGCTCTCAGGACGCCCAATCTGAGCAGGCGTTCATCTAACTTGCTTATCTGGAAGTTGACGTTCATCGGCTCCGGCCGGCCCTTCGTTTCGATTGCTTGCCCGAAGAGGCGCTCGGTCTCCTTCACCGACTCAGGATTCGAGGCCTCTTTGATGATTCTCAGAATAAACGCGCCGTTTTCGTTCGACAGCTCAGCAACGCTCCGCAGGTCCTCGTAGGTGAACTGAACATCGACGGGCTCACGCATGTCCCCGGTCGCAAATCCCTCGACCGTCCAGAAGTTCGCCCAATGCCAATCACACGTCTGTCCGGATGACGAATTGCAGTCTCTAGACGTCAGAACACGTAGACTTCCACGCATGAAAACAGCCGCTGCGATGGCCCTGCTCGGTGAGGTGACACTCGGAACGTTGAACGCAGCAGCGCCGGCGCCGGTTGCGTGCGAGTCGCTCGCGCAGATGAAGGTGACGAACGGTCGCGTGCTGTCGGCTGAATCGGTAAAAGCCGGCGCCTTCACGCCTCCGAACACGCCCAACGCCAATGCCGCCGCGGCGTTCACAACGGTTCCCGGCATTCTGTCGCGTGACGCTGCAGCTGACTCCCTCCAGTGATTCCGACATCCGCGTTGAAGTCTGGCTGCCGAAGGTCGGGTGGAGTCACAAGCTGCAGTCGTCCGGCAATGGCGGCTTGGGCGGCGTGATTCCCTATCCGGCGCTGGCGGCATCGGTGAAAGCGGGATATGCGGCGGTGGGGACAGACACCGGCCACGTCGGCGGCAACGCCGATTTCGTCTCCGGTCATCCCGAGAAACTCGTGGACTTCGGATATCGAGCGATCCACGAGATGACCGTCACCGCAAAAACGGTCGTCACCGCGCACTACGATGCGCACCCCATGCGCGCGTATTTCAACTCGTGCTCGACCGGCGGACGCCAAGCGCTGATCGAAGCGCAGCGATATCCTGAGGATTTCGACGGCGTCGTCGCGGGCGATCCATCGTGGGACCAGATGCGACTCTACGCCGCGCGCGTGTGGCTGAACACCTACGTCAATCGCACGCCAGCGGCGGTGATTCCGCCGAGCAAGTACCCGATGATCCACAACGCGGTCCTGGATAAATGCGATGCCCTGGACGGTGTGAAGGACGGCGTCATCGAGGATCCGACGAAATGTGCCTTCGACTGGTCGACATTGATTTGCAGCGGAGCGGATCGAGCTGATTGCCTGACGAAGGATCAGGTCGAGACCGCGAACGCGATGATGCGTCCGATCCGCGATCCGAAGAGCGGATCAGTGCTGCATCCGGGCCGCTACTATCCAGGATCCGAACTCGGATGGGGCGGCGTGGCGGGCCCATCCCCGTCCGGCGAATCGCACGAAGGAATGCGGAAGATCGTCTTCACGCCCGCCTGGGACTACCACACGCTCAAGGTGCCGGACGATGTGGAGCGCGCAGTCACGGCGGACAAGGGGTTGCTGTACGGCGGCGATCCCGATGTGTCGCGCTTCTTCAAGCGAGGCGGCAAGCTGCTGATGTATCACGGCTGGGCCGATCCGCTGGTCTCGCCGGACACGAGTGTGATGATGTTCCAGCGCATCCACAACACGGTCGGACTGTCGGCGGCGAATTCGCTCGCGCTGTTCATGGTGCCAGGCATGGGACACTGCCAAGCCGGTCCCGGCAGCGACGTCTTCGACAAAGTCGCCGCGGTCGATCAGTGGGTCGAAACAGGTAAGAAGCCACAGTCGATCGAAGCCACGCATCTGACCGCCGGCATCGTCGACCGCACGCGTCCGTCGTGTGCCTATCCGACGACGGCGCACTACAAGGGCACCGGCAGCACGGACGACGCGAAGAATTTTCGGTGTGAATAGGCGCGGCCGCCTCGGGGCGTGGAGCTCTCAGCGTGGATCCTTGCCGCCGGGTTGCCAGAGTTGGATCGGGTTGCCTTCGGGATCGGACAGCCTGGCGAAGCGTCCGTTCGGGTAGACCTCAGAGTGCACTTCGACGGCGATGCCCCGTTCGCGAAGCTGGGCGACCATCTTGTCGAGGTCGCGGACGCGGAAGTTGATCATCCACTGCAACCGCCGGTCGCCAAAGTACGACGTGTCCTCCTTGAACGGTGCGAAGACCGTTGTCCCCGCGCTGGTCCGCCACGGCGGGTATCGTAATTGCCAGGGACGCTGCTGACGCCGAGATTGGCCTCGTACCAGCCGGCCAGTTTCTTGGGATCCTTGGCGCGGAAGAAGAGTCCACCAATTCCCTGCACGCGTTCCATGTCGGTGGCTCCCTGGCGTGGCGCACGCGCCGCGCCGGTCCCGGCCGCCGCCGCGCCGGCAATCGCGACGCGAATCGCTGTTCGACGTGTGACGTCTGACGACTTGTTCATGCTCTTCTCCGCCTGTGCGGTCGGACCGATGGCACCGGCCAGTGTACTCCCGCCTCGTCGCCTTTAATGGATTTGGCGGTCCCCGCCAGATCATATATAGGGGATTCTGTTAGACTGTACTGAGCCTGCCAGCATTCGAGCAGTGCTCTGGTTCTCCCGGGTGCGCACCGACAGGCCCACTTCGGCCACCGATCGGAGCGCGTGGCATCCGTCACCTTCCGTCAACCGACAGTTACAGGAAAGCCGCCGATGATCAAGACGATTACCATTGTTGTCCTCGGGCTCGGCGTTTCAGCGCAGGCACTCCAAGGTCAGGATCGGTCGCGATATCGCGACTTCTACTTCGGGGAGAGTGTACTGTCGGTGTCGGCATTGACGAAGGCGGTCGCAACAGACGACAAGACCATCCATCAGCGGCTCTGATGCAGAAACTGTAGTGGCAGCCGCCGTACGTTTCGAGGAGGTCAACGGCGCCGTAGGATCCAGTTCGTCATATCGTCTTCAGCTTCTATAACGATCAGCTCTCCAAAATGGTGGTCGATTACGATCCGGAGCGGACGGCCGGCATGACGGATGCCGACATGATCGATGCGATCTCGACGATATACGGACCGCGATTGAAACCGGCGACCCCCAACCCGACCGGCCGCCTCGCGAATCGAAGAGGAGTCCGGCACGCCCATCACTCGATGGGAAGACCCCGATTACTCGGTGGTGCTCTATCGATCGTCTGACGTCTACCGATTGTTGGTGTCACCATTTCGGATCATCGTGATCTCTCCGAGGCTGGACAGCCTCGCGGGAACAGCGGGGGGAAGCAGACGACGCCCGAGCATCCAAGGAAAAGGCGCGACTCACGAATAAAGCGGTGTTTCGGCCCTAAAACCCGACGAGATGTTAGGCGGCCTCAGCCATTAGGCGTTGGGCGTGGTGAGGCTCTCCGCGATCTCAGTTTCCAACGCATGGATGGACGACCACGCCGAGAGTGACTCGGCTGGAAACCGGGAGGGCGGCGATGACAACGCAGGCATTCAGGCTCCGTCCGACGATGAAGCAAGGGACAGCAGCAGGCATTCCCGAAACATGGATCCATTATCCGTCCGTCGAGGACGCACGAACCGGCGCAAAGCTGATGTATCAGAATGATCGTGTCCTGCGCGTAATGGTGGTGACCGATAGCGCTGGATCATTCGTGGAATGGATCGAGCGATAAGCGCTCTGCGGCATAGAATGTCTGCAGCGTCCCAAGGAGAAACATGCCCGCACAGCAGGTCGAAATCAGTCTGAGGATTCCACAAGTCAAAGAAGCGCTAAAAGATGACAGCGGGTATCCGATTAACAATAACGACGTGAGGTTTATCAGAAGTATCAATGTGTCGTCCCTGCCGAAGCCTGGAGACAGCATTAAACTATCGGCCAGAGGTCCTCAACCGTTCCTGGGAACCGTCATGCAAACAAGGTGGGACGATGGCAAGGAAATGTTTGTCGTAGCTTGCCGGTATTCGCTTAAGTCGATTTCGATGCCGCTGTACCTTGCGCTCATGGGCGACCCGGACTGGACTAGGAAGCCGCTCTTGCAGCTGTAGTCGCCGAGGAAACCGTCAAGAAATTGGGAACGGGCTGCGAATCTGATCTTCTCGTGTGGGGAAGGGGCGCTCGCGGGAACGAAGTGCTTACGAGTCTACACCTTATGCGTGCAGCCGATCGGGGATCGAATTCGGTTGGAAGGCAGGGGTTCTGTTCGCCTATTTCAAGAAATCACAATAAACATGTGCATTTTCCCGCAAGTTGTCGCGGCGCCAGCAATTTCGCGTTTTCGGGTTCCTTCGCTGGCTTTCGTCCATCCGCGTCTATTTCGGCTTTTGCCAGCGCAATGACACTCGCAGCGACGGACTTCCCAGGTTTCCCCGCAGGCGGATCTCCGGAGTTCGCTCGAAACGTAGCGATCGCGGTTCAACGGCGGAACTTACAGCGCGCGTTGAAACACCACCGTCTGGGCCGACAGATTCGGTCTCGCCGTCCTGCTCGCCAATATCCACGAATCTGAGTAATTCGGTCCGCCAACGTTTGCCGCTGGATCCGTCCACCACTCGTGGTGGACGCGCGCTTCTTCGGGAAGTGTAAAACCGAGCAGATCTTCGATCTCCGCAAACGTCAAGACAACTGTGTTCGCGTATCTGTGCTCCAAATACTTGTAGAGCAACAGATACTGACCCGACATGACGCGCCCTTGCGGCCTCGCCGTTTCGGCGTTGGCCTCGCGCAGATCGTGCGTAGTGGGCCCGCGCCTCTTCATCCAATCCAGCATGACGCTCTCATGGCTCCAGATTCAGTAGTTCCGGCAGCGCGGCCACGGCGGCCTCGTGGCTGTCGAACCATCGTTGCGTCGGCAAAACATTCAGCTTGTCGCCGTCGATGAACTTGTCCGGCAGCTGGACTAATGCAAACCTGTGGGTGACCGGATCTTCGTAAATCGCGTATTTCACCATCGCCTCAGTACATCACGCCGATTCCGCCCGCGCCAGCGGCCGGCACATCCTGGGTCTTCTCCGGAGTCTCCGACACGAGTGCCTCGGTCGTGCGCATCAGCGAGGCGATAGAGGCTGCGTCTTGCAGCGCCGTCCGCACCACCGCCGTGACGCCGGCCCCGATCGGCATGAGAGGGCATGGAGTACTCCGGGACAGGTCGATCAGCGCGGACGACCCGTCAAAACTGGTATCAGCAGAAATTCAGACAGCGTATCGACAGTGGCGAATACTTGCCCCGTCCCGTGATGCTTCACTTGCAGTGTCTCGCCCGTGTCCCCGGTGAAGATCAAGTCGATGCGATCCTCACGTGGCGGTAGGCCGTTGGTCGCCGTGAAGCGATAGTGGCAGGCCATTGCTGCCGCGCCCAGATTCAGTGTGACCGTCAAGGAGGCCGCGGCAGGTGCCGGCTTGCGGACCACGAACCCGCCCTCTAGCGCTATCGCTTCCACGACAATATCCCGCGCGCGGTCTCCCGCAAACTCCTCGCGAAAGGCTTCGGCGTCGCGCGTCACTGCAGCGAGGAGATCGTCGAGGAGCCGTCGACCGCTACGACGAACGACGTCGGCCTTCCGAGCGACCATCTCGTCTTCCCTGACGCGCGCCATGTCCCGTTTTCGCTCGTCCTCTGCAATCCGCTTGATCCAGTCCGCGACTGTCGCGCTCGTACTCATGTCAACGCCCTTCGTGCCGACGAGTTGAGATCTGGCCGTTTGATCGCCGTCGAGCGCGACCGCGGCGCCTACATCGTGAATGCGAATGTGAGTCGCGCGACGCGCGCGACCCGGACCAAAGTTGGGCCGGTCGGCGCGCATCCTTCAGAGATTGTGGAAGGATGCACTACTCGAACGCTGGCAGGCTCACTTCTGGATGGCAGGACCCATTCTACTCGATCGGAAGCACGCACGGTTCTCGTCGGGGTCTTGGCGCTGATTGATCCTCGCAAGCGTGATCAGTTCATTCTCGGTGATCGCGCCGGAAACACCGGCGTGCTCTTCAATATCTGGCCGGGTCCTTCGCTCGGTTCCACAGGGAATGGCGTGGCGGATGGCCTCGATCACGCAGGTCCAAAGTTATCCGACCGCGCTCAGGATGTACACGATGGTCCGGCGGATCAGCGAGGGTTCCGAGCGGAGACGACAGCATTGCTCGGCAGGCCAAATGTCGCTCTCTGAACTGATCTCGTCCAAGCGCGACGGGTGGCAGGGGCGATTTAGAAGAATGTGTCGGTCGAGCTCAACAAGCGCTAAACAATGATATGACTCCAGCAATTGTCGCGAGGCTGTCTGACTGATCCAGACAAGTGCTGTTCGGCGCCCATCGATCCTGCGATTGCCTGGACCATTCTTGACGTTGATTGTTGTAGCTCGAGATCGCGGCTCAGACTCGGCGCCGCGTTGGCGTGGTGCGCAAAGGGCAGCTGCCGCGCCCTCGTTCATGAAGCCCTGGGAACTTGTCGGTCAGACACGGACGCCGGAAGGCGAGAGATGACGCTCCACCCGTCACGGGTGCGAGTACGTCATCAACGCCAGCGGCGAGAGCCTGATGTCGAGCCGCTTGCACGGCTCCGAAGAGGCGCTGGCGATGTTCGCTTGCGCCCGCGCGCGAACGCTCGAGGCGCCGTGCTGCCCACTGGCCAGATATCCGCTCAAGGACAAACGCGTGGTGATCGAGGTCGGTGACGTCGCCGCTCCGCTACGTGCGAGCCGTGGTCGGTTCGATGCCGTGCTGCTCGACGTGGACACTGGTCCGGCGGTGTTCACCGCCTCGCGCAATGCCGATCTGTATGACGATCACGGGCTCGCCGCCGCGCGCTCGGCGCTCAAGCCGGGCGGGGTGCTCGCGGTCTGGTCAGCGCGAGAGGATCGACGATTCGAGCAGCGTCTCCGCGCCGGCAGCTTCGACGTGACGGTGGAACGCGTGCGAGGCCGGCTCAAGAAGGGCGGGCCCGAGGAACGTCATCTTCCTCGCAGCGCCGTCCAATTCCGCCTAAGAAGGACTTCAGAGTCTGAACCGGGATACTTCCCGCCACCCGCCGGCGATGAGTGCCCGCTCGACCTCCCCGAAATACTGCGCGGCGACCTCCGCGTTCTTGAAGTGTTCTTCGAGGATACCGCTGTCGGGTTCTCCCGGCACAAACGTGATTCGCCAGAGTTCCGTCCCGCCCGCGACGACCCGGAGGCTATAGATGCGAACGTCGCCGTCGCGGCTGTAGCGGAAGACCTCGCCACCCGTCGCTCGTTCGTTCTCAGTCACTTCGCACGCTTCACCAGGCGTGGGAGCTCGGCGGCCTCTGGCGGCGCCGGCGATGGAGCAAGCAGTTCTCGAGCGCGCCCTTCGTCTACCGCTCGTCTATGACGTGCCATCCGCCTGCCATCGAGTAACGCTTGCCGGTGCTCGTCGCTCAGCACCCGTCGCGCCTTGATACGTGTCGGGACCACCGGACTTGTTACGTCATCCGCGGCTTCGGGCTGGGGTTCGGGAGCGTTCACGACGGTGATGCCAGCGGTGGCCAGCGCGGCGAGCGCGGTATCGATGGCGTCGACCTGATTCAGCAGTTCCGTGCGCTTGGCGTGCAGCGTCCTCAGCGAGCTCTCAAGATCGATCGTCATCACTCGGACGCCGCGAGCTTCGCCGCGTATGCCGCCTGCTTCTCCTTCCGCGCCGCGTTCCGCGTCTGCCACGACTTGTGCTCGGTCTTCGGCTTTGCCTTCAGCCGTTTCTTCGACTCTCGAGTCGCCGGCGTTGTGGTGGAGGCCATCTAGTACTCTCTTTCACCTTCTGAATTGTTGACGCCTGTCGAATCAGGAACGCGGGTCGGCGCGAGACGGTGCCCCTTAAGCCTCTACGTTGCCCAGGCGCGCATTTCGCCGAATTGATGCCGTGGTGGTCTTGCAGAAGAGGTCATCGTGATGATAGGTGACCGACCACGCTGGGCGTGCTGGTGGCGCGTGATTCAGCCGCCAACCGGTGCACATCTTTTCATCGCCCATCGCCGCTCAGACCACGCCGGGAGCCGACACCGGTGTCAAATCTTCAACCACTTTGCCTTGCGCCACCTCGAGCTGAGCCATCGTCGTGCGCTTATGGATGCCTGCGACACGAGGCGTACACCCACGTGTCAATTGCACGGCGCGCAGCGAAGCCAGCACGACAAATTGAAACTTCCCCATGTCGGATGGGCGTTGAATCACAGTTTTTCTCCCTCACAGCAGGCTTTGGTGAGGGCTTGGGCAAGCGGCCGAAGAGCTCAGAAAAGCAGGAAGCCTGATTATAACGTTAATGGACGCGATTGAGGTAAAGGCACTCGCGTTTACGCGCTGCCGGCCTTGCGAGCTCCCCCGGCTTTGCGCGGCGTACGTGTGCGGTTACCGAAGCCACGGGTGTTGGCCGCCGCCTTCCACGGCTGATGGCTCTGGGGCTTGGGCGATCGTACCGTTTTTACTGTGGCCGCGTCCGATGTCTCGGACACGACGGAAGATTGTTCGATCGATTCCGCCGCCGCCTTCCGTGCGGCGCTCGCTTCCGCGTTATCCTTCTCGAGGCAGCACTGTTTGTACTTGCGGCCCGAGCCGCAATGGCACGCCTCGTTGCGTCCCGGTCGACCGATCGTCGTTGCAGTCATCGAACGAGTGTACTGCAACCCGACGTACTCGACCGACGATCATGTCGCGGACGATGACGCACTACGTGCTACGCGACCACGCCCCGACCGAGCCACTCTGAACGCTGGTGATCACAAACATTCGCGAGTTGGAACAGATTCGCGAATGGCTCAGGCGCATTGATGGGCTCCGACACGTAGGGTGAGCGGCGCGTTTCTTGTGCACCGTCTCGCTCTGCTCAGGAGACCCGCACGTTCTCCGCACGCAGTCCCTTGTCGCCGCGGCCGGCATCGAAGACGACTGTTTGGCCCTCGCGCAGTTGCTCGAACACCGAGCCGTCCCGGACGGCGCTCCGATGCATGAAATATTCTTGGCCGTCTTCGCCCTGAATAAACCCGAAGCCCTTATCCGAAATCACTTTTGAGATGGTTCCAGTCATCGGTTTGTCCCTTTCGCGGCGCGATCCGCGAGCTCCCTCTCTTACGTCGTGGTGCGCTTGACGTCGACCGCCCGCGGACCCTTCGGGCTGTCGGTCACCTCGAACTCGACGCCATCACCCTCGCGCAGGTCGGCAATGCCCTCGCCATAGATAGCGCTTTGGTGAAAGAAAAATTCCTGGCCTGCCTCACTCTTAATGAACCCAAAGCCCTTGTCTACTCGCAGCGTCCGAATTGTTCCCGTCATTTATGCCTCTCCGATTTCTGGTGTTTGATCTTCGCCGCACTTCTGCCGCCGAGTGCCAGGTACGCAGCACCCGCGGTGAAGGGACAAGGCGGCGGCCGCCCTGTCTTCCCACGGCCTTCGTAGTTGCTTACCAACGCGGCTCTGAGCGACGCCGCGACTCGCCGCCGCCGAACCCTCCGGCATACGCGGGCTTCGGCCGCGCTTCGTTGACGGAGAGACTGCGCCCCCCAAGCTGATATTCATTCAGCTCTGCGATCGCTTTCTGCGCCTCGTCCTCGGTGCTCATCTCAACGAACGCAAACCCACGCGCCCGCCCCGTCGCCATGTCGCGCATCACTTTCACCGTTTCCACGGTGCCGGCACGGGCAAACAGGCCCTGGAGCTCCGCTTCTCCGGTTTCATACGGGAAATTTCCGACATACAACTTTCGACCCATGATCTGACTCCTCTGCCGCGAAACGCGGCATCAATGCCGCCTAGGCGGCGCACAGTTTCCACGGCCTCAAAGAGGCGATCCGTGGTCCGGAATTTCGTCTCGTAGCTAGGAAATCAGGGAGCAGCGAGTCAGGAGAGGCTCGTAACGCCGAGAATCAGCACAGCACGCGGCAAGATCCGATAGACAAGTATACATCATGCGGCGCTCCCCGTGGCAAACCTGGTGTCGTGCGTCTAACGGTTCGATACACGAGCGATTTTTCCGGGAATCGTGTCGGCGTCCTTGGTCCAGACGAACGGTTTGGGTGGACCATCCCACAAGCTTAGTGCTCACCGCCCTCACCGAGCGGTCGTCGTTTGTAAGAGATGCCGGATCAAGATGTACGCATTCGGCCCGGATATGGCAGAGCGTCAGCCGCGCTCTGCCGCGGCGTGTACGTCACGGAGCCGCAGTCCGTTCGGCAACGGCTCGCCGAACGCGCGGCTCGTGTCGGCCAACGTCGGCCGGACGACCTCATACAGGGGACGCGACGCATCCGCCTCGATGCCAGCTGCGCGCAGCCGTTCTCGCGCCGCTTCGAGGACCTCGTCGGCGACGTCGCGCAGCGCATCGGCGGTGACCGCGCCGATCTGGACGATCGCCGCGGCCAACTCCGGCGTCCACCGCTTGACGGCGATCAGCTGCTCCAGCCACCGGGCCGCATCCGAAGCCGAGACGACGCTCGTCAACGGACCGTACATCGGCGTGCGCGCGCCGAGCCGTCCAATCGACCACAGCAGGCTCGCGTTGTCGTCGTCTCGCGTCAGGCGGCCGAGGACCTCGTCGCCAATCTTCACGCGCGTCGCAGCGTCCAGCCGCTCGAGGCTCGCCAGCAGCCGCCAGCTTTCGCGTTCGATCTGCGGCTTGACGCGCGGCGGCTTGCGGCTGCCGACGCCGAGCTCTCCCATGACGTTCTGCGCGAGCTCGCGCTGCTGGCCAGCGCCAAGGCCGCCGGCCACGCGCTGCCAGAGGACGAGCCATTCCGCGCGGTTTTGCACTGACTTCTCGAAGATCAACCCGGCGCTGTAAATCTCACGCCCCTTTCCGATGCGCCAGGTATCCTTCGCGGCCCCGAATCCTGGCCGCACGCAGAATCCGAATAGGTTGAGCCACCGCGCCTCGTGCGCCGCCGACCGACGGCGGCCCTCGGCGACGTCAATCACCGCATCGGCGAGCCGCCGAATCGCACCGAGCGGCCACGCACTTTTTGCGTAGCCGAATTGCTGCTCGAGCCCCGCCACGAGGTTCTCCGGCGTCGTCGCCGCGGCCCCGGGTTGTCCGCTGGCGACCGGATGCGCCGCAGGCGCGCCGGCGCTCGCGAATACGGAACGCACCAGCATCTCTCCGGCAGCCATCGCAGCATCTTCGATGATGACGGTGTCGGCTGATTGCTCGTCCGGCTCCGGCGCGCCTGTATCGGCGACGGAATCCACTACGCCGCGGACCTGAAACTGCAGCCGCCACCGATGCTCGCTGCTCGTCGAGATGCAGGACAATTCGAGCGTACCCAATTCGGTGAATCGTACGGAGAGTTGCACCGGCAGCTCGACGTGCCGCGATTTCTTCCCGTAGCGGAAGACCGTCACGAGCGGCGTGTGATCCTGCACGTCCGCTGAAGCGAGCGACACGAGGTCGCCGCCGCGATCAGACCGGATTGTGGAGCTGTAAACGGAGAACGCGACCGGCCGATTGGTCATGATCGTGAACGGGTGATCGAACGTCTGCGCCGTTCCTTCGTCCGTGCCCCGCGCCAGGACACAGACGGCGGTGATCACGTCGGGCTCGTGTGCGCCCCGCAGCGCCACATAATACGCACGTCCGCTTCCTGCCTTCACGAGCGCGCCCGCGCTGCCGATGCCGGCGCGGAGACGCGCGTACACGGCGGCGCCGAGGGCCACCGCCGCTTCGAGATTCCCGGCGATCAGAAGCCGCGGCACTGCGCCACACCAGTGTGCCAGCGCCTCGGCTACGCGCTCGCGCGACAGCGGGCGTGAAGAAGCCGCCGTTAAACAACACCAGATCCGGCCGCACGAGCCGCTGGCCACCGTCCGAGCGCACCGCGCGATGGTCACTCGGCAGCACCAACGCCGAACGGGCGAGGAATGCCGCAAGGTGCCGCGTGATCGCGGGATCGGCCTCGAACGGCAGCCCGAGCTCGCGCAGCCCCAGCCGGCGATCTCGCGGGGCGCCAGTCGTATCCGACTCGACGATGGGCAGGAACTGGTCGAGCGTGGATTGGACCTCCATCTTCGTCAGCTCCACCGTGATCGATCCGCCGACGACGCTGCGGCCGCCGCCGAGGACCGTGATCGGGATCTGCTCCGGCGCGGCATCGCTCAGCAGCCGCTCCTTCGCCGCACTGCAGGAGCGGCGGAGCGCTGCCCGCTGCGTGATCGCGAGACGCAGTCCCAGACGGGCGGCGGTCATCTTCCGCTCGACGAGTGTGGCGAGCGCCAGGTCGACGTTGTCGCCGCCGAGCAGGAGGTGATCGCCGATCGCCATCCGCTCGAACGCGGGGGCGCCCGCCTCCATCCGGATTCGAATCAGGCTGAAATCTGACGTGCCGCCGCCCACGTCGCAGACAAGCGCCACGTCGTCGTCTTCGAGCGCGGCTGCGCCGCCGTGGTCGGCCATCCACGCATAGAACGCGGCAATCGGCTCCTCGATCAGCGTGAGATGGACGAGCCCGGCGGCCTGCGCCGCTTCGACGGTCAGCTCGCGCGCCTCCTCATCGAACGACGAGGGCACCGTCAGGACGATCGTCTGGTGCTCGAACTGCAGCGCCTCGTCGTCGGAGGCAACGGTCGCGTTCCAGGCGTCGCGCATGTGCATCAGGTACTGAGCGGACGCAGCAACCGGTGAGATGTGCGGGCTGTCACCGGTCGCACCCCACGGCAGAAACGCCGCGCGGCGATCCACCGCGCCGTGGGCGAGCCACGACTTCGCCGAGGACACCTGCCGTCCCGGCGCCAACGCGCCACGGTCGCGCGCGAAGACGCCGACGATGGCGGCTGGTCTCTGGTTCCACGGCAGCGCCGCCGCGCCGTTCGCGATTTCGTCGGGCTCAGGAAAATAGAGGAACGACGGCAAGATCGGCCGCGACTCGAGTGACCCGGGCGCCGTCAGCTGCGGTACGCGAAAGAGCTCGACGCGTCCACGCGGATCGCGGGTGTCGACGTAGGCGACCGCGGAGTTGGTGGTCCCGAGATCGATGCCGATGAGAAACGGCGACGGAACCATGAGACTGGAAGGGTGCCGAACTCTGCAGGTCGGACATGAGAAGCGACAGTCTTACGCTCTCACATCGTCAGTTCCGACGTCCTCATTGTGGCGGATGTTCAGCTCGAGCTTCCATCGCTGGTCGCCGTCCTTCGCGTTGCACCACAACTCGAGCGTGCCGATCTCGGTGACGCGGCTCTCGAGCGTCACCGGTACGATTTCATGGGCCGATATCGCGGCCACGCTGGCGCCATCATCTGCGCCGAGGGTGACTTCGAGGGGTGAGAGCTCCTCGAGGTCCTCGCCCCAATCCTCGATGATCATCCCGGGCGCATCGCTCTTGCGAATCGTCGAGGTCAGGAACCGGAATTCCGCCGGCGCGCCAACGGCGAGGCCGAAGTCGCGGCCAGTAATCGGCGCGCTCGTCCCTTCTTCCATCCCGAAGGGCACGACGCACAGCGCTTTCAACGGCGCGGCAAATCCCGGCACCGTCGGCATCGCGCTCTCGATGCCGACGTAGTAGCTGCGCGACGCGCCGCTGCGAATGCGCACGCCGCGGCCGCTCGCGCGCGCCCGCCCATAATAGGCGGCGCCGCGGGCGACCGCGTGATCGAGATCGGGTGCGTCGAGCACATGTGCCGCATCGAGGGGCGCGAATCCCTCATGCGCGAGCCATCCGCTCAGCACGTCAATCATCCGCGCGCCGAGCGGACCAGCTTTCATCATGCCGCCGTTGAAGAGCACGTGCGTCGGACACGCGAGGCCGCTCGGGCCACGTCGGACCGCGGCGCCCGACGGACCGCCCGCCTGTCGCGTGAGAAATCCCGCGAGGTGGCGTGTGACCGCCGGATCGGCGGCGTACGGCAATCCGAGCTCCTGCAGTCCCATCTGCCGGCGCCGCGCCGGCATCTCCTCGGCACCGACGATTGGGAAAAAGCCATCGACGAGCACCTGATTCAGATCGTCGCGCCGCAGCTCGGTGCGAATCGTGCCGCCGATCAACCGAGTGCCCCTGCCGAGCACCGTAATGGGGTGGGTGCGCTCGTGAGGCCGCGCGAACAGCGCCTCCTTCGCGACGCGGCATTGATGCCACAGAGCCTGCAGCTGCCACCGGTCGATGCGATGGCCGTCCGCCTCGAGCCGCTGCTGTGCCACGCGCGCGAGGGCGAGGTCCATGTTATCCCCGCCGAGCAGGATGTGATCGCCAATCGCGACGCGCTCGAGCGCGAGATCGCCGTCGCGCTCGCTGACCAGAATCAAGCTGAAATCGGTCGTGCCGCCGCCGATGTCCACCACCAGCAGCAGATCGCCAACACGGAGGCGGTGACGCCAGCGATCGCCAGCGCTGTCGATCCACGCATAGAGCGCCGCCTGCGGCTCCTCGAGCAACGTCACGCGCGCGAGCCCCGCCTCCGCCGCCGCGCGAAGTGTCAGCTCGCGGGCTTCCTCGTCGAATGACGCTGGGACCGTGATCAGGACGTCTTGCCGGTCGAGCGGCGCTGTCGGCGTTCCGCCGGCGAACCGCGCGTCCCACGCGTGCCGCAGGTGTCGCAGATACTGCGCGGACGCGGTCACGGGCGACAGCTTGTCGACGTCATCGGGAGCGCCGAATGGCAGGATTGCCGACGTCCGGTTCACGCCGCCGTGCGACAGCCATGACTTTGCCGATGCCACGAGCCGGGAGGGGTTCTCCGCGCCGCGCTGCCGCGCCAGTTCGCCGACTACCCAGCGCCGGGTGCTGTCGTCGTCGTGCCACGGCAGCGCGAGGCTGTCGGCGGGAAAGTCGAACGCGCCGGCAACGTAGAGAAACGAGGGCAACAGCAACAGCGCCGCGACCTCGCTGGGATTGACAAGTTGCGGGACGGGCATCACCTCGATCGGAGACGGCTCCTCGGATGTCAAATCTACATAAGCAATTGCCGAATTCGTCGTGCCGAGATCGATCCCGACGCTGTACGCTGCGCTGTTAGCCATCGATTGCTCGGCCTACGAATGCTCTCCCGCGAAGGACACGGTGTGATGGCTCACCCGAGTTCGATCTCGGCCGGCGCGATGATCGCGCGACCAGACGCGGCGAGCGGAGGAAGATCGACGCGCGTCGCGCGCCACCCTGGATGCAGGACCGTGCCGCGAAACGGCGGCTGGCCGGCGACATGGCCGACGAGGTGCAGCGACGCGGGATCGATCGGCTGATTCTGTCCAACGGTGATCGCCTCGCCCTCGCGTCCGGCGAGAATCGCCTCGAGCGCGACATACCGCTCGAGCACACGGCGGCAGCCCGCGTGCACGTCGCGCGCCGCCACGCCGATCTGCGCGTCGGAGTAGGATCCGAGATCTTCGCGCAGAAAATCGACCAAGCGGCCCTCGCGCTGCAGCAGCGCGAGCAGTTGAATCGCGCGATCCGCCGCATCATCGGTGGCCGGGCGCACGGGCAATTCCACGCGCGCCTCGGGTTGCAGCGCGGCCGGAAGCCGGCCCTTGAATAAGATCGTGAAGAACGCCGCAACGGCCATTTTGATGCGCGTCCAGAGCCTCATCGCCTCATTGTGACATGAAGATTTCAGGACGTGTTGTCGCCGGCTTCAAGACCGGCGACGTCGGTTCGGGGCACGAGATCGTTTGCCGGACGAACACGCGGCCATTATGACCGCCTGGCGGGACAGGCCAACCGTACTTACCGGGGCGCTCTTTACCGTCGACCTCTGCGACCCGAGGTTTCACGATCCGCTTAATGAGGCCAACTGGCAGCGGCTCGCTGAGCGGAAATTGGACGGTCCCTTTCGAGGTCTTGAACGCCGTCAGTTCGGTGAGTGTCCTGCAGCCCACGACGAGGGCGAGCGCCGACGCAATAGCCGGGCGTGTAGTCCCTCTCACTCGATATGTCTGCGGGATTCGGGGCCGACGTTCATCGGTTCGTCAGTTTCTGCACTTCCTCAGGAAGCCGAGCCCCCCTGCACGGTGATTTTCGATGCGGCGTCGCGAATTTCGCGCAAATCAGTATCGCTCAGGTCTACTGAGAGAGCACCGATGTTTTCTTCCAGTCGCTCGAGCCTTCGCGTGCCTGGAATCGGTACGATCCAGTTTCTGTGCGAGCAGCCAGGCGAGCGCGATCTCCGCGGGCGTGGCGCGTTTCCGCTCGGCGATGCGCTTCAGCAGTTCGACCATCGCCATGTTTGCGGCGCGCGCGTCCGCTGCAAAGCGCGGCGAGATGCTGCGGAAGTCGGTGCCGCTGAAGGTCGTGCTCGTATCGATCGTGCCGGTCAGAAAACCCGCACCAAGCGGACTAAACGGGACGAAGCCGATTCCAAGTTCCTCGCAGGTGGCGAGCACGCCGTTGTGCTCGACATCGCGCGTCCACAATGAGTACTCGCTCTGAACGCCGCGACGGCCTCGACGGCGTGTGCACGACGGATGGTCTGGCCGCTCGCCTCGGACAACCCGAAGTGCTTCACCTTGCCTTGCTGAATCAGTTCCTTCACGGTGCCGGCAACGTCCTCGATGGCGACACTCGGGTCCACGCGGTGCTGATACAACACATCGATAGTTGCCACGTTCAGTCGCTTCAGCATCGCGTCGACAACCTGCCGAATGTGCTCGGGCCGGCTGTCGACGCCGTAGCGCGTGCCGTCCGGATTGATCCCGAATCCAAACTTCGTCGCAATGACGACGCCTTCGCGGAAACGGCGCGAGCGCGTCGCCGACGAGTTCTTCATTCATGAATGGACCATAGGCTTCAGCCGTGTCGAACAGCATCACGCCGCGCTCGACCGCGGCGTGGAGGAGCGCGATGGCGTCTTGTCGGTCGGCAGCGGCACCGTACTCCCCCGTCAGCCCCACGCAGCCGTACCCGGCCGCCGACACTTGTAACCCGCTCTTGCCGAGGGTGCGCTTCTTGATGATCGTTAGCGCAGCGATCCGCGGCGGATGTGCCTAGGGGTGATTCGGATACGGATGTCAGTACCATGCGCCAATGCAGCTCGACCATCTGAACATGCTGGCGGCGTTCCTGACCATTGCGGGAAGAGCAAAGCTTTCAAGGCGGCGAAACGGCTGTAATTATCGGGAGGCGCGTTTATGAGCCCAAACGGATATACAGAAGTTCGCCAAGAACGCGACCGCGACCGGTCAGGCGGTTAAGGGATCACGGATGAGGAACGAGCCGCGATGAAGGAGCGCGCCCGAGAGCTGAAGGCGGAAATGCGCCGCGGCCCGCGCACGAAAAAGTCGGACGGCGAAAAGGACGTGCTCGCGAAGATTGCCGAGATGCCGAACCGGATCCCGCCATGGCCGAACGGCTCCATGCCATCGTCAAAGTCAGCGCGCAGGCCTCTCGCCGAGGGCTTATTACCGGATGCCCGCGTACACCAAGGACGGCAATGTCGTCTGCTTCTTCCAAAGCGCGCACACGTTCAAGGCGCGGTACGCGACGTTCGGCTTCAGCGACAAGGCGAACTTCGACGAAGACAGCGTGTCGCCGGTCGCCTTCGCGCTGAAAGAGTTGACCGCCGCCGACGAGGCGATGATCGGCGCGCTCGTGAAGAAAGCGGTGAGGTGAGGACCGAGTTCGCCACGGGATAGGAGCCAACTACAGAGGATGCGCCCAGGCGTCGTTGGCTAAATGCGCGCGAGTGCGCGGGTCCTCGATACTCTTGACGCGTCTCTTCTTCTGGCGGTGTTCCGTGATGCCCGCTGAGGCACACTCTGTGGGAGCCTCGAAAGACCGGCCGCGCCGAGGAGGACGCCTACGCCGAAATTGCTGAGGCGGATCTCCACAAAGGCTCGATCGGCTGGCATTGAACGTCGCGCCCGTCAACCCGTTCGTTGACGGCAGCTAATCGATTCACCGCGATCACGATCGGTCGGAGGCCGGCGGGCCGAAAACGAACCACACGTAATAGACACGCGGCTTCGCGGCCGGTGCGAACGGATCAATGTTTATCGGGAGAAAGGTTGGTTGCGGGGGC
>Ga0209474_10001718_pt1 | contig 20953 bp, 20 predicted proteins | sample GraSoiAngelo_145_FD_185902 | JGI IMG/M metagenome (GOLD analysis project Ga0209474, IMG submission 185902) | Grasslands soil microbial communities from the Angelo Coastal Reserve, California, USA - 14_1009_05_20cm (SPAdes) (version 2) | ecosystem: Environmental > Terrestrial > Soil > Grasslands... | reverse complement strand
GGCATCCTGCGCGTGAAGCTGCGCGCGGCGGGCCGCGCCGCCCACTCGTCGTTTCCCGAGCTCGGCGAGTCGGCGATCGACAAGCTGATCGACGCGCTGGTCGAGCTCCGCGCGATTGCGCTGCCGCAGGATCCGGTGCTCGGACGGACCCACTACACGATTGGGCTCATCACCGGCGGCGTCGCGCCGAACGTCGTCTCGCCGTCGGCGGAGGCGGAAGTGATGTTTCGCACGGTGAGCGACGCGGAGGCGGTGCGCCGCGCCGTCGCGCCGCTCGAGCGCCGCGTCGCGATCGAGCACGTCCTCGAAGTGCCGCCGGTGCGGCTCAAGACCGTCGCCGGCTTCGACGCGGCGGTCTTCCCCTACACGACCGACGTGCCGTTCCTCGCGCGGTGGGGCGAGCCGCTGCTCTTCGGCCCGGGATCGATCCACGTCGCGCACACGGCCGACGAATTCGTCGCGATCCCAGAGCTGCACGCCGCCTCGGATCATTACGTGACGCTCGCGCGGGCGCTCCTCGATGCATAGAGTGAGAGTTGAGCACGCCACGCGATGAATACCGACGGCGGCTGACCGATCGTCGCGAGCGGGTCGCGGCGCTCGATCGGATCAACTTCCGCATCTCCAACGCGCGTTTGATCCTCGGGGCCGCGATCGCCGTGCTGCTGTGGATGGCCTTCGTGCGCGCGACGATCTCGCCGGCGTGGCCGATCGCGGCGGCCGTGGGATTCGGCGTCCTCGCCGTCGTGCACGCGAAGCAGCTGAACCGCTTCGAGCGCGCGCAGAGCGCCGCACGCGTGTACGAGCGCGGCCTTGATCGCCTCGACGATCGCTGGGCAGGCACGGGACGCGACGGCGCCGCCTTCATCGGCGATCATCCCTACGCGCGCGATCTCGATCTGTTCGGCCCCGCGTCGCTCTTCGAGCGGCTCAACACCACGCGCACCGAGGCCGGCGAGACGACGCTCGCGAGCTGGCTGCGCGCGCCGGCGCCGCCCGACGAAGTGCGCGCGCGGCAGCGCGCCGTCGACGAGCTCCGGCCGATGCTCGACTTCCGCGAGGACGTCGCGGTGCTCGCGTCCGAATCGCCCGTCGGCCGCACGGGGCTTCTCGCGGCGTGGGCGCTCGGCCCGGCCGTCCGCTTTCCGGCCGCGCTGCCGTTCCTGTTCGGCGCCTGCGCGCTCGTGACGATCGCGCTCGCCGCCGCCGCGTTCGAGAACGTCGTGCTGCCCGACGCCGTCGTGCTGTGGGTGGCGGCCGAGACGGGCTTCGCCGCGATCTGGCGCCGCGGCGTCCACCGCGTGCTCCACGCCGTGGACGTCCCCGATCGCGATCTCGGCCTCGTCTCCGATCTGCTCGCACGGATCGAGTCGCAGCCGTTCTCGTCGCCGCGCCTCGCCGCGCTGCACGAGGCGCTGCTCACCGACGGCGTGCCGCCGTCGCGGCGGATCGCGCAGCTGCGCTCGCTCGTGTCCTGGCTCGACTCGACGCACAACCTGCTGTTCGCGCCGATTGCGTTCGTGCTCCTCGTGCGCGAGCAGCTCGCGCTCGCGATCGCGCGCTGGCACGCGGCGTACGGCCGCGCGATCGACGAGTGGCTTCGCGCGGTCGGCGAGATCGAGGCGTTCGTCTCGCTCGCCGCCTACGCGTACGAGCGCCCGGACGATCCGTTTCCCGAGCTGGTCGAGGGCGCGCTGTTCGACGCCGACGAGCTCGCGCATCCGCTGCTGCCGGCGGCGTCGAGCGTCCCGAACACCATCCGCCTCGGCGGCGACGGCCCGCGCATCGTCGTCCTCAGCGGATCGAACATGTCGGGGAAGAGCACGTTCCTGCGCACGATCGGCGTCAGCGTCGTGCTCGCGCTCGCCGGCGCGCCGGCGCCCGCGCGCCGGCTGCGGCTCTCACCGCTCGTGCTCGGCGCGACGCTGCACGTCGAGGACTCGCTGCACGGCGGCCACTCGCGCTTCTACGCGGAGATTCTGCGCATTCGCGCGATCGTGGACTCGGCGCGGGGACGGGCGCCGCTGCTCTTCCTGCTCGACGAGATTCTGCACGGCACCAACTCACACGATCGCCGCATCGGCGCCGACGGGATCGCGCGGGCGCTCGCGGCGCTCGGCGCGATCGGCGTCCTGACGACGCACGATCTGGCGCTGGCGGAGCTGCCGGCGACGCTGGGCGTGCCGGCCACGAACATGCACTTCGAGGATCGGCTGGTGGACGGCCGGATGACGTTCGATTACCGGCTGCGGCCGGGCGTCGTCGAGCACAGCAATGCGCTCGCGCTCATGCGCGCGGTCGGGCTGGACGTGTGATCGCGGCGTACCGCAGTAGGCGAGCGTCTTGCAACTGTCGGAGCCATGGCGATTGAACAACCCTCGAAGCCCGACTTCCCGCGGCCGCCGGATCCCATCGATAAGCCGCCGCCGGACATCAAGCCGGTGCCGCCGCCGGACATTCCGCCGCCCGCCGCGCCCGACATTCAGCCACCGACGTTCCCCGAGCGCGGGAACCCCAAGGTGATCTGAGGCTCGCACGAGAGCGCGACCCTGAGCAGCGCGTCGGTCTGCATCCGGCAGCCGACGAGCTGCAACCCGCACGGCAGCCCGGCCGTCGTGCGCCCCGTCGGCATCGCGATCGCCGGATGGCCGGTGACGTCGAACAGCTGCGTCAATCTCAGCATCACATTGCGAACCGGTTCGGTCGCGCTGCCAACCTGCACGGTCGACGCGCCGATCGGCGGCGCCGGAATCGGCATCGTCGGCAGCACGAGCGCGTCGTGCTGCGCGAGCGCGGCGTCCACCTCGCGCCGCAGCACTTCGCGTCCCGCGAGCGCGCGGACGTAATCCTCCGCGAGCACGTAGCGTCCCATCTCGAGCCGAATGCGCACGTTCGGCGTGTAGCGCTCGGGCATCGAATCGAGCGTGCTCGCGTGATACGCCGCCGCGTCGCTGAGCACGATGTGCAGATACACGGTCGCGATCGCGTCGGCGTGGTGGATCTCGATCTCGTCGACGTGGACGCCCGCCGCGCGCAGGCGATCGATCGCTTCGTCGAAGCGCGCGCGCACCTCGGGGTCGAGCAGATCGCAGAAGTAGCGGCGCGGGATCGCGAGGCGCAGGCCGTGCAGCGGCATCGGCGCCGGCAGCACGGCGCGCGCGTCGCCGAGCAGCGCGTGGTGCACGAGGCAGGCGTCGGCCACCGTCTGCGCCAGCGGGCCGACGTGATCCATCGTACGGGACAGCGGCACCACGCCGTCGATCGAGATCTCGCCGAACGAGGGCTTGAGCCCGACCAGGCCGCACGCCGCGGCCGGAATCCGGATCGAGCCGCCGGTGTCGGTGCCGATCGTCGCGAGCGCCATGCCGGCGGCGACGCTGGCCGCCGATCCGCCGCTCGATCCGCCGGGCGAGCGCGACGGATCGTGCGGGTTGCGCGCGGGGCCGAACGCGGAATCCTCGTTGGTCGTGCCGAACGCGAACTCGTGCAGGTTCGTCTTGCCGACGAACACGGCGCCCGCCTGCCGGAGATGCGCGATCGCCGCCGCGTCGCGCGCGGCGACGTGGCCGTCGCGGACGCGCGAGGCGGCCGTCGTCGGGAGGCCGCGGATGTCGAGCAGGTCCTTGATCGAGATCGGGACGCCGTGCAGCGGACCGCGATCGTGGCCGGCGGCCATCTCGCGATCCGCCTCGCGCGCCTGCTCTCGTGCTTCGTCCGCCGTCACGCGGATGAAGGCGTTCAGGCGTGGATTGTCGGCCTCGATCCGCTGCAGGCACTCCTCGGTCACCTGGGCCGACGTTGTCCGCCGCGCGCGGAGGCGGCGGCCGAATTCTTCGATGGTGGTCATTGGTCGGCGCGGTCGTTGAAGTCGGCGGCGCGCAGCGCGGCGGTGGCCCGCGCGAGCGTCTCGAGCAGCGGCTTCAGCCCCGGAAGGCCGCGGCGCTCCGCGTCCTCGGCGGCCGCTTTCAGCCAGGCGTCCAGCGTCATGCGCTTGTCCCTGTCACGCCGCGCGCTTCACCGAAATGGACACGCCGTCGCGCAGCGGCACGATCGTGGTGAGCAGATCGGGGTGAGCCGCGAGCCTCTCGTTGTACCCGGCGATCGCGTGGGTGTCGGCCGGATCGCGCTGCGGCGCGGCGGCGAATCCCGGCGCGACCTCGCCGTCCCACAACACGTTGTCGGTCACGAGCAGTCCGCGCGGGCGCAGCAGCGCGACGAGGCGATCGAGCATCGGCTCGTACTGCTGCTTGTCGCCGTCCTGGAAGATCACGTCGAACGGGCCGGAAACCTTCGCGAGCTTCAGCTGCGCGTCGCCGACGACGACCGACACGCGATCGGCGACACCGGCGCGCGCGAAATTCTCGCGCGCCTCGCGCGCGCGCGCCTCGTCCATCTCCATCGTGATGAGCATGCCGCCCGGCGGCAGCGCGCCGGCGAGCCAGATGCCGGAGTAGCCGATCGCGGTGCCGATCTCGAGGATGCGTGCCGCGTTCACCGCAATCGCGAGCGTGCGCAGCAGCGCCCCGACCTCGGCGTCCACCAGAGGCAGCCCGCGCTCCCGGTTGCCGCGCGCGATGTCGTCGAGCACGCCGCCGCCGGCATGGTTCAGGCTCGCCAGATACCGCTCGATCGCATCCGGCACGATCAGGCCCATCGGGATATTCTAGTCGGGAGTGGAATGCCGCCGTGCTCCGCACCGCGGCAATTGAGAATTGGGAATTTGGGATTTGGAATGCGTCGTCACGAGGCCGGCGACCTGATCGCGAATTCCAAATTCCAAATTCCAAATTCCTAATTGACGACGCCCGCGCCGTATGCGTCACACGAAGATTATCGCAACCGTCGGTCCCGCCAGCGCCGCGGACGATGTGCTCGAGGCGCTCATTGCGGCCGGCACCGACATCTTCCGGTTGAACTTCTCGCACGGCACTCAGCAGACGCAGGCCGACACGTTTGCGCGCGTGCGCGCGGCCGCGGCGCGCTCGCGGCGCGAGGTCGCGATCCTGCAGGATCTCGCCGGCCCGAAGATCCGCACGGGCACGAACAGTGGGGGTCGGCCGATCCCGGTCAAGTCCGGCGAGCGCCTCGCGATCGCGACGGGCGATTTTCCGGGGGAGCCGGGGCGCTTGTCGACGACGTTCGCCGGCCTCGCCCGCAGCGTACGGCCGGGCGATCGCCTGCTGCTCGCCGACGGCAGCATCGAGCTGCGCGTCGACGCGACCGATGGCGCGACGATCCAGACGACCGCGATCGAGGGCGGCGAGATCGGCGAGCACAAGGGGATCAACGCGCCCGGCGTGCCGCTGCCCGCGTCCGCCATCACGCCGAAGGACGCCGACGATCTGCGCTTCGGCCTCTCGCTCGGCGTCGACATGGTGGCGGTCAGCTTCGTGCAGACGGCCGCCGATCTGCGGCAGGCGCGGCAGCTGATGTCCGAGGCCGGCGCGCCGGACGTGCCCGTCGTCGCCAAGCTCGAACGCCCGCAGGCGCTCGAGCACCTCGACGAGATTCTGGCGGCGAGCGACGCGGTGATGGTGGCGCGCGGCGACCTCGGCCTCGAGATGCCGCTCGAGCGCGTGCCGCGCGCGCAGAAGGAGATCACGCGCGCCGGCCGCCAGCACCGCATCCCCGTCATCGTCGCGACGCAGGTGCTCGAGTCGATGACGAGCGAAGCGCGCCCGACGCGCGCCGAGGTGAACGACGCCGCCAACGCGGTCGAGGACGGCGTCGACGCGATCATGCTTGCCGGCGAGACCGCCGCCGGCGCCTATCCGGCGCGCGCCGTGCTGACGCTCGACGCGATCATCCGCGACGCCGAGTCGAGCCTCGTCGTCGACATCCCGACGCAGCGGCGCGCGGCCGACGACGGGCGGCCGCAGGATCACGCGCAGGCCCTCTGCGAGGCCGCCGTCACGCTCGCCAACCGCGGCGACGCGCAGGCGATCGTCGCCGTCACGCGCGGCGGCGGCACCGCGCGCCGCCTGTCCGCGCTCCGTCCGCGCGCGCCGATCTTCGCGACGACGGACCACGACAGCACCGCGCGCCGCCTGGCGCTCTACTGGGGCGTGATGCCGGTCTGCACCGACATCGGCGAGAACGTCGATTCCGCCGGGACGCTCATCGGCCAGCAGCTCGTCGCGCGCGGCCTCGTGCCCTCCGGCGCGTCCGTCGTCCTCGTCAGCATCAGCCCGGATCTCACCCGGGGCGACGCGAACTTTCTGAAGATCAAGCGCCTGTAATGCTATCGACCCCGATGGGCGCCGTCGGCGCCGCGCTGCTCGCCTTCGGTCTCGCGTTCTTCGCCGTCCGCGCCGCCCACGCGCTCGTCCAGCGGCTGCTGAACGCGCTCGACATCGTCGGACCCGAGAACCGCGAGGCGCTGCAGGCCCGCGCGCGACAGCTGATTCGCGCGCTCACCGTGCTCGCGTACGGCGTCGCGGCGCTGGCGAGCGTGTCGCTCGCGCTCGACCGCTTCGGCGTCACCGAGGCACAGTGGAATCCGCAGCTCTTCGGCCGCTGGGCGCTCGTGCACGGCGTCAACGTCGCGATCATCGTCGTCGGAGCGTTCATCGTCGTGCGCGCGGCGAACCTCGCGATCGAGCACCTGCAGTTCAAGCTCGGGCGCCGGCACGCGACCTCGGACCTCGAGTGGCAGCGCCGCGCCGCGACGCTCGGCGGCATCCTCACGAGCCTCGTGACGGCGACGGTCGGCTTCCTCGCGATCCTGATGCTGCTGCGGGAGCTGTCGATCGACGTCGTGCCGATCCTCACCGGCGCCGGCATCGCGGGGCTGGCGATCGGCTTCGGCGCGCAGAACCTCGTGCGCGACGTCATCTCCGGCTTCTTCATCATCATGGAGGACCAGGTGCGCATCGGCGATCTGGCGCGCATCAACGGCGTCGCCGGCATGGTGGAGCAGATCAACCTGCGGACGATCGTGCTGCGCGACGGTGAAGGCGCCGTCCAGGTGTTCCCGAACGGGACGATCACCGCGCTCGCGAACCTGAGCAAGCAGTTCTCGTACGCCATCGTCGACATGCGCGTCGCCTACAGCGAGAACATCGACCGCGTGATCGGCACGATGCGCGAAGTGGGAGCGGCGATGCAGCGCGATCCCGCCTGGGCGCCGGTGGTGCTCGAGCCGCTCGAGGTCCTCGGCATCGAGTCGCTCGCCGACGGCGCCGCGAGCATCCGCGCGAAGTTCAAGACGCGGCCGCTGAACCAGGGAAAGGTCGCCAACGAGCTGCGCCGGCGGCTGATGGGCGCATTCGTCGGCCGCGGCATCAAACCTTACGCCTGAATCTGCAGTCTAAACGACTTATGCCACAGCCCCGCGCCACCTGCCGTTTCGCCGTCGCTTTGGGTCTCGTCGCCACGTTCGCTGCGGCCGTCCCGGCAGCGGACACTTTCTCGGTGCCGGTCGTCTACCGCAAGCTGCCCAACGGCCTGCGGGTCGTCGTCAGCGAGAACCACGCCGCGCCGGTCGTGGTCGTCGAGGTGATGTACCGCATCGGCTTCCGCATCGAGCCGCGCAACCGCACCGGATTCGCGCACCTGTTCGAGCATCTGATGTTCCAGGGGTCGGAGCACGTCGGCAAGTTCGAGCACGTCCGCATCGTCAACGAGAACGGCGGCGTGCTGAACGGATCGACGCGCTTCGATCACACCAACTACTTCGAGGTGATGCCGTCCAACGCGCTCGAGCTCGCGATGTGGCTCGAGGCCGATCGGATGCGGTCGCTCAAGCTCACGCCCGAGAACCTGCAGAACCAGAAGGACGTCGTGAGCGAGGAGGTGCGCGTCAACGTGCTCAACCAGCCGTACGGCGCGTTCGAGTGGCTCGGCCTGCCGCAGAAGGCGAACACGAACTGGTACAACGCGCACAACTTCTACGGCGATCTCTCGGACATCCAGGCGGCGACGCTCGAGGACGTGAAGCAATTCTTCGACACGTATTACGCGCCGAACAACGCCGTGCTCGTCGTCGGGGGCGACACGACGCCGGACGAGGTGATGAAGCTCGCCGAGAAGCATTTCGGCGCTATTCCGCAGCGGCAGGTGCCGGCGCGCCCCGACATCAAGGAGCCGCCGCAGACCGCGGAGAAGACGTTCAGCGAGAGCGACAAGCTCGCGCGGACGCCGGCGGTCGCCTTCGGCTATCACCTGCCGGAGCGGATGACGAAGGACTTTTTCGCGCTGACGCTCCTCGATCCGCTGCTCGTGAGCGACGAGAGCGCGAAGATGTATCAGGCGCTCGTCAAGGAGAACCAGATCGCGTCGAACGTCACCGGCGGGTTCAATTACGGCCTCGGCAACAACTTCGACTACAACGGGCCGATGCTCTACACGTTCCGCGTCGACTACCGGCCGGACGTGAAAGGCGACGACGTGCTGAAGGTCGTGGACAAGGTGATCAACGCGGTGCAGGAGCACGGTGTCACCGACGAGGAGCTGAAACAGGCGAAAGTGAACTTCCGCTCGTCGTTCCTCGACACGCTCGAGGGCGGGTTCGGCCGCTCGGATCTGCTCGCCGCGCTCGCGCTCTACGACGACAATCCGAACCGCATCAACACGATCCTCGCGGAGCTCGAGAAGGTGACGGCCGCGGACGTGCAGCAGGCGGCGAAGAAGTATCTCGTGCCGGCGAACCGCACGTCGATCGATCGCCGGCCTGCCGGAGGTGCGCAATGAACCGCGCAGCCGCGATCGCCGCGTTCACGCTGCTTGCCGCCGTCGCCGGTGCGCAGGATCGTCCAGGGGTCGGGCCCGAGCGGCCGTTCCAGCTCGCGCCGCGCGTCGAGAAAACGCTCGCCAACGGCCTGCGCGTCGTCGTCACGCGGCAGACCGCCGTGCCGAAGGTGACCGTCACCCTCACGATCCTTTCGGGCTTTTCGAGCGATCCGCCGGATCTCACCGGCCTGGCGCAGATGGCCGCCGACATCGTGCAGGAAGGGACCCGGACGCGGAACAGCCGGCAGATTCGCCGCCAGGCGTTCGCGATGGGCGGATCGCTCACGGCCGGCGTCTCGCAGGACTTCTCGTCGCTCAGCACGCGCGGGCTCTCCGAATACGCGGCGCAGCTGATCGATCTCGTCGGGGACGTCGCCATGAACCCGACGCTGCCGGAGGACGAGCTCGCGATTCTCAGGCAGCAGCACCTGCAGACGGTGTCGCGGCAGAAATCGTCGCCGCAGTTCCTCTCGAACCGGCAGTTCAGGCGTGCGGTGTTCGGCGAGCACCCCTACGCGCGCACGAGCGAGACGGAAGCGTCGCTCGGCGCGATCGATCGCGCGAAGATCGAGGCGTTCCACCGCGCGCACTATCGCCCGAACAACGCGATTCTGCTCGTCGTCGGCGACGTCGAGCCGAACGCGATCGCCGCGGCGGCGGAGAAGACCTTTGGCGCGTGGACGAAGGGCGACGCGCCCAGGCCGTCGTTTGCCGCGCCGCCATCACTCGTCGGGCGCAAGGTCTACTTCGTGCAGCGGCCCAACAGCATCCAGTCGTCGATCTCGATCGGCAACCTCGCGCCCAAGCGCAGCGATCCGCGGTGGTTCGAGCTGACGGTCGCGAACACGATCTTCGGCGGGGCGTTCAACTCGCGGATCGTGCGGAACATCCGCGAGGAGAAGGGCTACACCTATTCCCCCGGATCGGCGATGACCGGCTTCGCCGACGCCGGCTTCTACCGCTTCAGCGCCGACGTGCGCAACGAGGTGACCGGGCCGACGATCGCCGAGGTGTTCAAGGAGATCGACCTGATGCGCGCGCGCGGCGCCGAAGGCGCGGAGCTGCAGGGCGCGAAAACGTATCTTCGGGGCGTGTTCCCGATTCAGACGTCGACGCAGGGCGGCCTCGCGACCCTGCTCAACACCATGTACGTCTTCGGCCTGCCGAAGGACTACCCGGAGACCTACCGCGAGAAGATTGCCGCCGTCACCCAGGAGCAGGTGAAGAAGGCGTCGGAGACGATCTTCGGCTCGGACAATTCGGTGATTGCGATCGTCGGCGACTGGAGCAAGGTGAAGGATCAGCTGTCGTCGCTCAACGAGATCACGTTCGTGGACGTCGACGGCAAGCCGACGCCGGCGCCGCAGTAGGTCAGGTGGGTCAGGTGGGTCGGGTGGGTCAGAGGTTTCGCGGTGTGACGAAAGACGATACCGGCGCGACTCAGCGGCGGCGCGTGGAGCGGAACACGAGGTAGGCGAGCGCCGCGCCGCCGGCGACGGCGCCGCCGAGCAGCGCCGCACCGGCATAGGTGATCGGACCCGGAGGCGGCGGGACGCTGCGGCGCGCCGCATCGGTCGTCGCGCGCCGCCGCGCGAGCTCCAGCTTCAGGCTCTCCTCGCCCTGCGCCATCGCCCACCGATGGTTCGCCTCGAACAGCGGCTTCACCAGAAACGAAAGATTGCGCAGCAGCGGCTTCTCGGCGCTGATCCGCCAGTCGTAGACGATATCGACGAAGGAACCGTCCTGGTCGAACGTCCACACCCCGCGTCCCTCGAAATCGCCCGACGCCACGAGCGAGAAGCCGTGCGGGTAGCGCGACTCGACGATCTCGAATTCCCACCGCAGCGTGTAGGGCAGCCAGCCTTTCGTGTGCAGCCGCGCGCGCCGGCCGACGCCGCGTCCGTCGCCGGGCGAGAGTTCCTCTACGCGCAAGTACACCGACGGCCACCACCGGTCGAGCGCGGCCGGATCGCCGAGGACGTCGGCGACTTCGCCGCACGTCCCCTCCACCCGCCAGCGCGTGAGGAACACGTATTCGTTGGCGCCGGCATTTCCTGCTTGTCCCATACGATCTACTCGACCCACCTGACCTGCATCCGATCCTGGATCTGATCCTGGATCTGATCCTGGATCCGATCCTGGATCTGATCCTGGATCCGATCCTGCCCGACCTAGCTCGCGCATCATACGAGCGAGCTACGGCGGGACAAGCCTGACCCACACCTCGATCTCCACTCGATCGGCGCGACGAAGAGCGCGACGCCGATGAGCGGCTCGGTGTAGGCGAGCGTGTGAGGGTGCGGGAAGAGGAACGGCGCGTTCCAGAATCCGCTGAAGCCGTGGCGGGCGCGGTCGGCATCCCACGCGAGGACCGTCACGTTCAGCGGCGGATCGCCGAGCCCGCCCGCGACCGCGCGGCCGGCGTCGAGCGCGAGCGGCCACGTCGCGACGAGCGCCGCCGCGGCGAAGAGCAGCACGACGCCCGATGCGGCCGCCGCGCGGCGGCGGATCACCGTTCGAGCAGCGACTTGAGCGACGCGAGCGCCCGCTCCCAGCCCGGCCCGATCACTTCGTAGTACCTCCGCCAGCGCGCGCTCTCCTCGTATCCGCTCTGCGTGACGCGCACCCGCGTCGATCCGTCGGCCTGCTGCTGGCACACGACGCGAAGCGCCATCGGCCCGATCGGATCACCGTCGGGCGGCAGCCACATCGCGTCGGCGACGAAGAACCCTTCGCCGGCCTGCCACTCCACGACGGTCCCGCGAAACACGCCGCCGAGCCGGCCGAGGATGTCGTCGCGGAACTCGGTGGGCATCCACTCGATCGCATACGGCCCGAGCGGCCGCGGCGTCGTCACCGACCGCGCCACCTGCCACCAGGCGCCGAGGGCCGCGGGATCGAAGAACGCCTTCAGCACGAGGCTGGACGGCGCGGCTATGACGGCGGTGACATCGAGGCTCGGCGTTGGCGGCATAGCGAAATTAGGAATTTGGAATTTGGAAGTAAGAATTCGTGATCACGAATTCCAAATTCCAAATTCTCAATTCTTAATTACGGCGCGGGCGCCGTAGTCCGAGGATGCTGCGTCCGCGCCCGCGTGACCATCTCCTTGACCTCGCGCATCAACGTCGGGACGTGGTACGGAATCCCGTCCTTGATCGTCCACTCGATTCCGCCGCCGTGCGCCGCCTGCACGCGATCGTTTGGTCCGATCGCCGAATAGTTCGACGCGGGCCGGCCGTTCAGCAGCATGATGTCGGCGCCGTACGGGTTGAGCAGCTTCAGATTCTCGAGCGGGTTGCCGTTGACGACGAGCAGATCGGCGATGAAGCCCTCGCGGATCTTGCCGAGGCGATCCTCCATCCCGATCAGCCGCGCGCCGTTCCACGTCGCGTGCTCGATGACCTCGAGCGGGCGGAACCCCGCCTCCTCCTGCAGCTCGAGCTCGCGCGAGATCCCGAAGCCGTACATCGAGTAGATGTACCCGGCATCGTCGCCGGTGGTCACGATGCCGCCCTTGTCGGCGAACTCGCGCACCGCGTCCATCCAGATGCGGTACTGCTGCCGCCACTTCGACTCCTGCGTGGAGGTCCAGCCGAAGAAGTACGAGCCGTGGTTGTCGACCGACGCCTTGAAGTACTCCTCGAGCGAGGGGTGCAGGTAATCCCTGAACCACGGCTGGTTCTGCGCGCGCGTCAGATCGCGGCTCGCCTCGTAGATCGAGAACGTGGGATCCCAGACGACGTGCTTCTCGACCATCAGGTCGATGATCTTGTGCAGCTTCGCGGGGTCGGCCTGCGCGTAGAGCTCGCCCGCGCGCCCGAAGCGGTGAATCTCGTTCGAGTAGCTCGTGTCCGGCGGAAAGTCCTGGATGCCGTTCAGCGCGGCGTCGGCGACGCCGTAGAAGTGCTCGATCGAGCTCACGCCGAGCTCGGCGTAGTCCTTCGCGGTCGTCTCCTCGACGGCGATGTGGGTCGCCGTGCGCATGCCGAGCGCGTGCGCCTCGCTCATGATCGCCTCGAGCTCGTCGCGATCCATGCCGATGATCTTCAGCCCGTCGGCGCCCTTCTGCTTGATGTCGCGAATCCACGCGCGGATCTCGGCCGGCGATCCGGTGCGTCCCTTGCTCACGAACGGATACACGAGGATCCGCGGCGCGACGATCGTGTGCGCGTTGCTCTCGGCCTGCCACTTCTTCGACTTCTCGAAATCGCCGCCGACCTCGCGCGCCGTCGTCACGCCGGCGGCGAGGTACAGGTTGCGCTCGTACTGAATCGGCTGCGGGATTCCGGGCTGCCGCTCCTCGTGCCAGTGCATGTGCGCGTTCACGATGCCGGGCATCACGTACTTTCCGGTCGCGTCGATCACGGCGTCGCCGGAGCGCGCCGCCGTGGACGGCACGTCGGTCGTGGTGCCGATGTAGGAGATCAACCCGTCCTGCACGACGATGTCGATCGGTCCGTACGGCGGCTTCGCGTTGCCGTAGATCACCATCGCGTTCTTGATCACCAGACGATGCGGCTGCCGCGCGTGCAGCGCGGACACGGCCGCGGACGGCGGCTGCGGCTCGGCGGCGAGGCCGAAGGTCAACCAGACAGCGATCGCGATCACGGAAGACACCAGCTTCATTCGACCAGAGCTCCTCGGAAGGGGCGGATCATAGCATCTGATGGTAAATTGGCGCTTATGTCGCAGCAGCCGCTCGCGTACCTGTACCCGGAGTTCCTGGAGAGCGCCGAAGCGCGCCCGATCAGGATCCTCTCCGAGTATCTCGAGCCGCTGCGGCGATTCAAGGAGCAGAAAATCCAGGACACGGTGGTCTTCTTCGGCTCGGCGCGCGTGAACAGCCGCGAGCGCGCGGAGCGCGCGCTGCAGAGCCTGCGAGCGCGCGGCGTGGAGAACGCCGACGATGCGTACGAGCAGGAGCTCACGCGCAGCCGGCGCGCGGTCGAGTGGGCGCGCTACTACGAGGAGGCGCGCGAGCTCGCGCGGCTGCTCACGGCGTGGACGATCTCGCTGCAGTCCGAGAACCATCGCTTCGTCGTCGCGTCGGGCGGCGGCCCCGGCATCATGGAGGCGGCGAACCGCGGCGCCCGCGAGGGCGGCGGCAAGACGATCGGCCTCAACATCCGCCTCCCGTTCGAGCAGGGCGCCAACCCGTACATCACCGAGGGGCTGCACTTCGAGTTCCACTACTTCTTCATGCGCAAGTTCTGGTTCGCGTACCTCGCCAAGGCGCTCGTGATCTTCCCCGGCGGCTTCGGCACGCTCGACGAGCTCTTCGAGATCCTCACGCTCGTGCAGACCGACAAGCTCTCGAAGCAGATCGGCGTCGTGCTCTACGGCCGCGAGTACTGGGATCAGGTGCTCACGCTGCAGCCGATGGTGGAGTGGGGCGCGATCGCCGATCACGACGTGGGCCTGCTCCGCTACGCCGACTCGCCGTCGGACGCGTTCGAGTACCTGCGCAGCCATCTGATCGCCCACCACCTCGAGCCGGCCACCGAGCAGGAAGCGGCGGCGCCGGGCATCGCCAAGACACGCGGGTGAGACGTGACACGAGAAGAGCGCCAGCAGTTGATCGATCAGTACACCGACGGCTACCGCGCCGTCTCCGAAGCGCTCATCGGCATCGACGACGAGCAGCTCAACGCGCGGCCGGCGCCGGGCAAATGGAGCGCGCGCGAGGTGGTGCACCATCTTGGCGACAGCGAGATGACGGCGGCGATCCGCCTGCGGCTGCTGCTGGCGCTGGACAACCCGCCGATCCAGGGGTACGACCAGGATCAGTTCGCGAAGCGGCTGTTCTACGATCGGCCGATCGCCGCGTCGCTCGAGGCGTTCAAGGCCGCGCGGATGGCGACGGCCGAGATCCTGAAGTGCATGACCGACGCCGACTGGCAGCGGCCCGGATCGCACACCGAGCACAAGGGCAACTACACGCCAGAGCGGTGGCTCGAAATCTACGGCCCGCACGCGCACCGGCACGCGGAGCAAATTACTGCGGCGAGAGGAACCGCGAAAAAGCGCAATTAATTCTTTAATTTCCGGGCGTCAGTACAGGAGAAACCGCTCGCGGATCTTCATGAAGCGAGCGACCGCCGGTTCCCATGAACGCGCAATCTCGCGCGCCGGCATGCCGGCTTCGATCTGCTCGCGCAGCTCCGACGATCCGGCGAGGCAGTCGATCGGCATCTTGTCGTACTCGTACTCGTAGGGCGGCGGCTTCCACGCGAACTCGTCGGGCGAGGCGGCGCGGAAAGCCTCGATCAGCGCGACGCCGCTCTCCACGGCACGGAACGTCCGCCGATCGAGCATGTGCACCTGGCAGCCGGCGCATCCCAGCTTCGCGTGCTTGTGGAACGTCGGCTCGAAGAGCGCCGGCCGGAAGAAGACGCCCGGCAGCCGGCGCGTGTTCATCCCTTCGGCGAACCGCTCGGCGATCACCCACGGCGCGCCGAGCAGCTCGAAGGGCCGCGTCGTGCCGCGGCCCTCGGACACGTTCGTCCCCTCGAACAGCACGCCGCCCGGGTACACCGTCGTCGTGTCGAACGTCGGGATGTTGGGCGACGAGATGATCCAGGTGCGCCCCGTGTCGTCCCAGTACATCTCGCGCCGCCACCCCTCCATCGCGACGATCTCGAGATCCGCGCCGATGCCGAAGTGCTCGTTGAAGAGGCGCGCGATCTCGCCGATCGTCATCCCGTGCCGCATCGGAATCGGATACATGCCGACGAACGACTCGAAGCCCGGCACGAGCACCATGCCCTCGACCTGCGCGCCGCCGATCGGGTTCGGCCGATCGCAGACGACGACGGGCAGACCGGCGCGCCTGGCGGCTTTGAGACAGTTCGCGAGTGTGTAGATGTAGGTGTAGATGCGGACGCCGACGTCCTGCAGATCGACGACGAGCACGTCGAGATCGCGCAGCATGTCGTCGGTCGGCTCGCGGACCTCGCTGTAGAGCGAGTAGACCGGCACGCGGCGCACCTCGTCGTGCGCATGCCGCGTCTCGATCATGTTGTCCTGCAGGTCGGAGCGGAAGCCGTGCTGCGGACCGAAAATCGCGCCGAGCCGCGCCGCGGGATGCGCGGCGATGCGGTCGGCGACGTGCTGCAGCGCGTGGTCCACCGACGCCGGGTTGCAGACGATGCCAACGCGCCGCCCGTCGAGGCGCTTGGAGGCCAGCAGGCGTTCGCTGCCGAGCACGACCGACATCCGCCCGAGCGCAACGGCCATCGGAGAATTATATGTGGAAGCGGACTTGCTTCCGGTCGGCACCCGTTGGTAGACTACGCGCCCTTGGTGGTCAGCCCCGCCTGCTTCGCCCGCGCTGAGAGCCGATCGAGCCTCAATCCTGACTCGCTCCCTTTCTGTGATTGTGCAGCCGACGTGCAGCAGCCACCTTGTTCGGTGACCGGTATTTAGCACGCGCGGCAGCGCTCTGGTGCGGAACGAGGAGTGAATGATGGGTCGAAGGCTCTACGTCGGAAATCTTCCCTACACGACCGGTGAAGCGGAGCTGCAGGAGCTGTTCAGCCGCGCGGGGACCGTCGAATCAGTGCGCGTGATGCGCGACGCCGCCACCGGCCGCGCGCGCGGCTTCGCGTTCGTCGAGATGGCGACCGACGAGGAAGCGCAGAAGGCGGCGAACGAGCTGAACCAGTACCAGATGGGCGGCCGCGCGCTCACCGTCAACGAGGCGCGCCCGAAGCCGGAGGGCGGCTTCGGCGGTGGCGGCGGGTACGGCGGCAACCGCGGCGGCGGCGGCGGCGGGCGTCGCGAGCCGCGCTGGTAACGCGATGAAAAACTGGTCGAAGGGCGACCGCGTCACGCAGGCTACCTACGGCGCCGGCACGCTCGTCGAGGTCAACGAGCACCACACGGTGATCGACTTCGACGAGCACGGCCGCCGGACGTTCGCGACGCGCCTCGTCGTGCTGCAGGCGACCAACGAGCCGGCGCCGCACAAGGCGCCCACGCGCAAGCGGGCGGTGAAAAAGAAGAAAGCCGAATCCTGAAGCAGTCCTCGAATCAGTCGGCAGTCGGCAGTACGATGCGGAACGTGCTGCCCTCGCTTCCACTCTCCTCCAGCTCCAGCGTCCCGCCGTGCGCTTCGGCGATCCACCGCGCGATCGGCAGGCCGAGGCCGGCGCCGGCGCCGCCGCGCGCCGCGTCGAGCTGCACGAACCGATCGAAGATGCGCGCGCGATCCGCGGCCGCAATCCCCTCGCCCTGATCCGTCACGCGCACGTACGCGCTGCGGCCGTTCGGCGAGACCTCGACCGCCACCGCGCTTCCCTCGCGCGTGTGGGCGACAGCATTTTGTAGCAGATTCAGAATCATGCGGCGGAGGAGGCTCTCGTCGCCGACGAAGGGGACGTCCACCGCTGCCGAGGCGCTGACGGTCACGCCGCGCTCGCGCGCCAGCACGTCGACGGTCCGCGTGCAGTCGGCGGCGATCTCGTTCAGGTACACGTGCTCGCGCCGCAGGGGATAGCCGCCCGCGTCGGCGCGCGCGAGCACGAGCATGTCGTCGACGAGCCGGCCGAGCCGGCGCGCTTCCGCGCCGACCGTCGCCAGCGCATCGCGGTACTCCGAAACGCCGCGATCGCGCGCGAGGATCACGTCCGCGGTGGACTGAATCACCGACACCGGCGTCCGCAGCTCGTGTGACGCGTCGGCCATGAACTGACGCTGCGTCCTGAGCGTCTGCCGCAGCCGCGCGACGAGGCCGTTGAACGCGCGCGCGAGCTGCCCGAGCTCGTCGCCGCGATCGGTCGGCCCGAGATCTTCGATGCCGCCCGGCGCCAGCGCCTCCGCGCGCCTCGCCATCCCGGTGATCGGCCGCAGCCCGATCGACGCAAGCCACAGGCCGCCGGCGGCGGCGAGCAGGAGCGCGATCGGAATGCCGATCCACATCGCTTCCTCGGCTTCGCGCTGTTCGCGCAGCATTTCGTTCAGCGGCGCGGCGACGAGCAGATGAAACGTGCCCTGGCGCGTGGCCGTCGGCGCGACGTGCACGCGCCATCCGCCGGACCCGCCGGAGGCCGTCCAGACGCGCGGCGCGCTTCGCACCGAGCCCGCCGCATCCACCTGCAGGCCGCGCCAGTCGCTCGCCAGCACGGCGCCGCCCGCGTCGAGGATCGCGAGCGCGTGATCGGACGCCGCGATCGTCCGCGCCGCTTCGACCGCCGCGGCCGGCGGATCACGCGTTTCGGTGAGCTCGTCGCGCAGCACGTTGTCGAGCGTCGCCGCGAGCGCGTCGAGCTCGCGATCGACGCGGCGCATGCCGATCCGTCCCTGCTGCCAGACGACGACGGCGCCGAAGAGCGCCAGCACCAGGAGCAGCGCGAGCGAGTACCACAGCGTCAGCCGCGCCCGCAGCGACAGCGATCCGATGCCGCGCGCGCTCATCCGATCACCTGATACCCTTCGCCGCGCCGCGTGCGGATCGGCGGCTCGCCGCCCGCCTCCTCGATCTTACGGCGCAGCCGCTGGATGTACACATCGACGACGTTCGACAGCGGATCGGAATGCTCGTCCCAGACGTGCTCGGCGATCTCGGCGCGCGTGACGACGTCGCCGGCGCGGCGCACGAGGTACTCGAGCAGCGCGTACTCCTTCGCCGTGAGCGCGAGCTCGCGCGCGCCGACGCGCGCGCGGCGGGCGCGCGTGTCGAGCGTGAGCGCGCCGATCGTCACGCGCTCGGCCGCGATCGGCTGGCGCCCGCGCCGGACGATCGCGCGCAGCCGCGCGAGCAGCTCGCCGAAGTCGAACGGCTTGACGAGATAGTCGTCGGCGCCGCAGTCGAGCCCCTCGATGCGCGCGTCCACGGCGTCGCGCGCGGTGAGCATGAGGATCGGCACCGCGTTGCCCGATTCGCGGATCGTCCGGCACACGGCCATGCCGTCCTTGATCGGCAGCATGACGTCGAGGATCAGCGCGTCGTAGTCGGTCGCCGCCGCCTGGAAGATCGCCGCCTCGCCGTCGCTCGCCACGTCGACGGCGTAGGTCTGCTCGCGCAGCCCCCTGGCCAGGATTTCCGCGGCGCGCGGCTCGTCTTCGACCAGCAGCACGCGCATACGATCACACGGCGACAGTCTCCGCGCGCCGCGCGGTGAAGAAGAACTGGATCGCCGGCGTGACGACGAGCGACAGCACCATCGAGATCAGGATGCCGCCGATCACCGCGATCGCGAGCGGCTGCAGCATCTGCGATCCCTGCCCGAGGCCGAGCGCGAGGGGAAGCATACCGGCCGCGGCCGCAATCGCGGTCATCACGATCGGCCGAAGCCGCCGGCGCCCCGCCTGCACGATCGCCTCCTCCGGCAGGAAGCCGATCTCGAGGAACTTCTCGTTCGCGTCCAGCAGCAGGATGCCGTTCTTGGCGACGATGCCGATCACCATGATCAGCCCCATGAACGACGAGACGTTGAAGCTCGTGCGCGTGAGGAGCAGCGCGACGAAGACGCCCGACGTCGACAGCAGCGCCGACGAGAGAATGGCGACCGGCGCCGTGTACGAGCGGAACTCGAACAGCAGCACCAGGAAGATCAGCACGACCGCGAGCACGAGGACGACGGTGAGATCGCGGAACGACTTCTGCTGCTCCTTGAACGTGCCGCCGTACTCGACGCGGATCGACGGCGGCAGCTTCAGGTCCGCCACCGTCTGCTGCACCGCCGCGATGCCGGTGCCCAGGTCGACGCCCTCGAGCCGCGCGGTCACCTCGACGAGCCGCTGCAGGTTCTCGCGCCGCACTTCGGTCTGCCCCGGCAGCTCGTCGATCGTCGTCATCGATCCGAGCGTGGCCGTCGATCCCGCCGAGCTGACGAGCACCGTGTTGCTCATCGCCTCGAGCGAGGTGCGCGCCGACGCCGGGAAGCGGATGCGCAGCGGGTACGGCCGGTCGTTGATCAGCACCGGCGCCGCCGCGGGCTCGCCTTCGATGAGCGCGACGCCCACCGTGCCGAGCTCTTCGGCCGTGAAGCCGACGCGATCCGCGGCGTCGGGGTTGACGGTGAACCGCACCGCCGGCCCGCTCGTCGTCTTCTCGATCCCGTCCTCGACGTCGACGATCGGCGTCTTGCCGCCGATCTTCACCTTCTGGAGCGCCTCGGCGACCTGCGGCGCCCACGTGCTCAGGAGCTCCGGATCCTGCGCGAACAGCTTCACCACGACGGGCTCCGGCGCGCCGGTGAGGTCGCCGATCATGTCCTGCAGCACCTGCTTGAACTCGACGTCGAGCCCCGGCTCCGATCCGGTCACCTTCGCGCGCACCTCGCTGATCACGTCGTCGCCGCCGCGCCGGCGCTTCGCTTTCAGCTTCACGGCGATGTCGCCGGTGTTCGGCTCGGTCACCGCGGCGAGCCCGAGCTCGAGCCCCGTGCGGCGCGACGTGCTCTCCACCTCGGGCGTCTCGCGCAGGATCTTCTCGATGTGGCCCATCACACGGCTTGTCTCCTGCAGCGAGCTGCCCGGCGGCATGACGTAGTCGACGACGAAACCGCCTTCGTCGAACGCCGGCAACAGTTCGCTGCCGAGAAACCGATAGCACGCGTACGACAGCACGACGAGGACGCCGCACAGCGCGGCGAGCGCGAACCGGTGGTGGAGCGATCGCCGCAGCACGCGCTCGTACCACACGAGGATGCGGCCGAACAGGCCGCCGGTCAGCGACGCTTCCTCGGCGGCCATCATGCGGCGCATCTGCGCCGCGCGCGGGTCGGTGTCGAATCCGCGCGGCAGCGGATGCGCGGCGTCGGCGTGGAGCGCGGCTGGCGCATGCGCACCCTGCCCGCGCCGCACGAGGCGGATGCTCAGGTTGCTCGTCCACACGAGCGCGAGGACGAGCGAGGTGAGGAGCGAGACGCTCATCGCGATCGCCAGCGCGCCGAAGAACGTGCCCGTCACGCCGGTGATCGTGATGAGCGGCAGGAAGACGACGATCGGCGTCAGGGTCGATCCGATCAGCGGAACGGTCAGCTCCTTGAGCGCGCTCGACGTCGCCTGCAGCGGACCCTCGCCGCCGTCGCGGTGCAGCACGATGTTCTCGACGACGACGATCTTGTCGTCGATTACGAGGCCGACCGCTGCCGCGAGCCCGCCGAGCGTCATCAGGTTGAAGCTCTGGCCGAGCATCTTCATCGCGATGAACGTCACGACCATCGTCACCGGGACGACGAGACCTGTCATGACGGCGGTGCCCCAGTCGCGCAGG
>Ga0209474_10001717_pt1 | contig 20958 bp, 25 predicted proteins | sample GraSoiAngelo_145_FD_185902 | JGI IMG/M metagenome (GOLD analysis project Ga0209474, IMG submission 185902) | Grasslands soil microbial communities from the Angelo Coastal Reserve, California, USA - 14_1009_05_20cm (SPAdes) (version 2) | ecosystem: Environmental > Terrestrial > Soil > Grasslands... | reverse complement strand
GTCTTGATCCCCAACTGCGAGCCGTCCTCGCCGATCAGACGGACTCGCGAGGCACGGATGTTCTCGTTCAGCGCCTCGTTACGGGGCGGCCGCGGCGGATCGGCTGTGAACCTTCGCCGGGGCCTCAAGAACCTCTCACCAAGCTGCCAGCTCCTCCTTCTAGAACGACAAAACCGCTGCGTACAGCGGCCCGTTTCCTCGTCCTTTTCGACTCGGTTGAACCCTCCAGAAGCTCTCGGCCCTGAGGGTGAGGAACGGGTCCGCTCCTACTTTTCAGGCTTCAGAGCCTAGCAAGCTCGTCGAGCAGTTCGAGCAAACTCTTCGTCGATTGCACACCATGCCGCTCGCGGATCGCCAGCGAGTCGTCCGATTCCTTGTCGCCGTAGACGAGGGTGTAAGGGATCTTCTCGAGCTCGGCGTCGCGGATGCGCTTGCCGACCGTGTCGTCCCGCTCGTCCACCTCGATCCGGTAGCCGGCCTCCCGTAGCCGCTCGGCGAGGCGACCAGCCGCCTCACGGTGGTCGGCGCCGACCGGCAGCACGCGCAGCTGAACCGGCGCGAGCCAGAAGGGGAACTCGCCGCCGTAGTGCTCGATCAGGATGCCGATGAAGCGCTCGAGCGAGCCGAGCAGGGCACGGTGGATCACGAACGGCGTGTGCTCCGCGTTGTCCGAGCCCATGTACGTCAGTCCGAACCGCGCCGGCATCTGGGAATCGAGCTGGATCGTCCCCATCTGCCAAGAGCGACCGAGCACGTCGGTCATGTGCAGGTCGATCTTCGGGCCGTAGAAGGCGCCGTCGCCCTCGTTCACCTGGTAGTCGATGCCGCGCCGGTCGAGCGCGCTCCTGAGCGCGGCTTCCGTGAAATCCCACTCCTCGTCGGTTCCGAGCTTCTTCTCGGGCCGGGTCGAGAGCTCGAACCGCGCCTCCATCCCGAACAGGTCGTAGAGGTACGAGGCGTAGTCGAGGCAGCCGAAGATCTCGTCCTCGATCTGCTCCGGCGTGCAGAACATGTGCGCGTCGTCCTGGGTGATGTGCTTGACGCGGAGCAGGCCGTGCAGCGTTCCGCCGCGCTCGTCGCGATGGAGCGTCGACGACTCCGCAAAGCGCATGGGCAGCTCCCGATAGCTGCGTAGCTCGCTGCCGAAGAGCAGCATGTGGCCGGGGCAGTTCATCGGCTTCAGGGCCAGCCGCTTCTCGCCCTCGTGCTCTTCGACGAAGAACATGTTCTCCTCGTAGTTCTCGTAGTGGCCCGAAGTGATGTACGTGTCGATGTCGTAGAGGAGCGGCGTCTTCACCTCGAGGTAGCCGCGCTTGGCGTTCTCGGAGCGGCGCAGGTCCTCGAGCACGTTCCAGATCACCATCCCTTTCGGATGCCAGAACGGCGAGCCCGGCGACTCGTCCGACAGGTGGAAGAGGTCGAGCTGCGGCCCGAGGCGCCGATGGTCGCGCTCCCGTGCCTGCTCGAGACGCTCGAGGTAGGCGTCCAGATCGGCCGGGTCATAGAAGGCCGTGCCGTAGATGCGCGTCAGCTGCTTGTTGCGCTCGTCGCCCCGCCAGTAGGCGCCCGCGAGCCCGGTCAGCTTCACCGCCTTGATCGGCTTCGAGTTCTGCAGGTGCGGCCCGCGGCAGAGGTCGGTGAAGTCGCCCTGGGTATAGAAGGAGATCTCGCCGTCCGCGGTCTCGACCAGCTCGACCTTGTACGGCTCGCCCTCGGCCTCGAAGCGCCGCCGCGCTTCCTCGCGCGAGACCTCCTCGCGGTTCCACTCGCGGCCCTCGGCGAGCTCCTTTTGCATCTCCGCCTCAATCCGCTCCAGATCGGCCTCGGAGATCGGCTCCGGGAACTCGAAGTCGTAGTAGAAGCCGTTCTCGATCGGCGGCCCGATCGCGATCTTGACGCCGGGGTAGAGCCGGCGCACCGCCTCGGCCAGCAGGTGCGCGGTCGAGTGGCGGAGGACGGAGAGCGCGTCGGGATCGTTCTTGTCCCGCGTCGTCAGGATCTGGATCTTCTGCCCGTCCTCGAGCGGCAGGCGCAGGTCCTGGACGTGCCCATCCGAACGAAGGAGAACCGCCTGCTCGGCAAGCTTGGGGCCGATCGCCGCGGCCGCGTCGCGCCCGGTCGATCCGTCGGGAAGTTCAAGCTCGGAATTGTCGGGAAGGACGACTTTCATGGCAGAGCAGGATACTTCCGAGCATCAGGCAGACAACCGCAACGAAGAGCTGGAAGAGTCGCCGGTCCCCGATCCGGAGGCGACCGAAGGCGACGCCACGGACGACCCTCAGGCCGACTGACTCCAGGCCGCCTCACGAACGGCGGCGGGCGCCTTGAGCCAGTAGCTCTCGCGCAGCCATTCGAGTGCCGCGTCCAAGCGCTCTTCGTCCGTCACCGTGGCCGTGATCCAGCCGTAGCGGCCGACGTAGCGGGCGATGCTCACGTACGGGAGAAGGTGCGCGACCTCGCGCTCCTCCGCCGTCAGCTTCAGGGTCAGCTGCACTGCCTTCGGCTCGACCGTCAGCCAGGCGAAGACCTTGTTCGCACCCACCTTGAAAACGGGGAAATCGCCCCACGGATGGTCCTCGTAGGTCTCGGGAAACGAGAGCGCGAGCTCACGGATGCGCGCCTCGATCGCCGTTCCCAGCACACGGTCATTCTCGCCGTTTGGCTGCTCCGCCGGAGGGGTACCCGGAAGGCTTCCGGCCCCTAAACGGGAGGAATGAAAATGGCGAAGAGCGTCCAGAAACTGATGACCTCTAACCCTTGCTCGATCGATTCGGACAAGTCCGTCGCCTACGCCGCGAAGATGATGCGCGACGAGGACGTCGGGCTCGCTCCGATCGTCGAGGGCAACCGTCTCGTCGGCACGGTTACCGATCGGGACATCGCGATCCGCGTCGTCGCGGAAGGCAAGGATCCGGAGTCGACCAAGGTGACGGAGATCGCCTCGACCGACGTCGTCACCGTCGATCCTCAGCAGGATCTCGACGAGGCGCTGCGGCTGATGACGCAGCACCAGGTTCGCCGCCTGCCTGTGGTCGAAGAGGACGGCCGGCTCGTCGGCGTCATCGCGCAGGCAGATGTCGCGCGCAGCGCGGATGACAGGCGGACCGGCGAGTTCGTCGAAGAGATCTCCAAGTAGCGGTCCTGAGCATTCCCTCCGGAGGGCGGCCTCGCGCCGCCCTCCTTTTTGGGCCGCCTTCGGTCGCGCTCCTCAGAAGCACTTACAGACTTTTTACGCTTTGATGCAGCAAGACTTCGCACTCAGACGTCATATGTTGAGTCGTGGCGAACCAGGACCCCCGGATCGAGATGCTCGAGCGCGACATCGCGGCGCTCGTCGAGCAGCGTCAGACGCTTCGCGCCTCCGGCGCCGAGACGCGCGAGCTCGAGCGCAACCGGCGCGAGATCGTCGCCCGTCAGCATGAGCTCTCCGAGACGCTGATCTCGATCTACGCGCCGCAGCCCGCCTTCGCGATCGCCTGATCATCTCTCTCGTTTGAGGCCTAGGGGCGGCGGCAAGACCGGTCCGTACAGGCCGTACGGAAAGGAGCTGTCATGCCGAACAAGCGCGCCAGCGTCAAGAACGAGAAGCAGTACGAGAAGCTGAAGGAAAAGGGCATGTCGAAGGAGCGTGCGGCGAGGATCTCCAACTCGCCGGGCTCCTCGAGCCGCGGCGGCAAGAAGTCGGGGTCGAACTCGTCCTCGCGCTCGAACTCGAAGCAGGGCGGCACGACGGCCCAGAAGAAGGCCGCCGGCCGCAAGGGCGGCAAGGCCGCAGCACGCAAGTCGTAGCTCAGGCTGGAGCAAGATGATAGAGGGCGGCCCTGCGACGGAAACCGCCCTCGATAGCGCGCTGCTGTGAGGAGCAAGGAGGTCAGCGGCGAGCCGCCTTTGATTCGCTCCTGCACGAATCATCGGTAGACGATCTAGTTTTGCGTCCCCCTTTTGGGCGATCCTCGACCTCTCCGCTGCCACCAGTAACGCGGGTCCTCCGGCTCATCCGCGCGGAGCGCATCGAGCGTCGTCTGGCCGTACTCCTGGAGCGTGAACCCGACCTGGGCGTCGAGCCCCACCGGCGTAATCGCGAAGACGAGCGGGTGGTGGTGGATCTCCCAGCCCTCAAGCGGGCCGTGATCATTGAGACGAGCGAGCTCGTTCTCGTCGCGGGGGAAGAGGACCGCGAAGCCGCCGTGCGGCTTGCCGGTGAAGTGATCGTGCACGACCGGGATGCCGCGGCTCGGGTCTGCGATGTACGTGTTCAGGGCGTCGTTCGCCTCGCTCGCGCTCATGCCATCGGGCGCAATCGCGTAGACGAGATGGCAACGTGACACGACCCGAGCCTACTCCGCCAACGTGACGCGAAGTAGATTCGGCTCGTGGCCGAGGCGCTGCTCGAGAATCCACGGTTTCTTATGGAGCGGGTCGCCAAGATTCTCGGCGGCGGCGAGGCAAAGCAGGCAGGACTGGCCGGATTTGTGAACTCGGAGTTCGACCGGTTCCTCAACCAGCTCTTCGCCTCCCGGAGCGTCACGCCTCGGGACGCGACTGCCGCTCTGCAGGGCCGACCTGGGTTCGTGTGGCTCGCCGAGAAGCCGAGCGCCGAGGAGCTCGGCCCGTTGCAGGTGCTGGAGATGGTCGCGATGACGGCAACGACCGCCCAACCGCCCTGGCGGCGACCGAACCAGGGTGAGATCGGCGAAGTGCGATCGCGCGACGACCTCAACGGCTGGTTCGCCGTCTACAGCGGGGTGTTCGGCTCCGATCCGAAGGGACGAGACGAGTGGGGCCAGATCCATGACGCGCTCGGCCCAGCCGGCGACGGGTCGCTGCTGCTCCTGCTGGCCCGAGTCGACGGCTCGCCCGCGGCAACGGGCGCCGTGTTCTTTCATGACGGCCTGGCGGGGCTCTACTGCTTCACGACGCGCAAGCAGATGCGCGGCCGGGGACTGGCGTCCGCGCTCGTCAGCGCTGCCCACGAGGCTGCGCGGGCAAAGGGCATCGCGCGCGCGGTCCTGCAAGCGACAGCCTCGGGCAGAACCGTTTATGTGAAAGCGGGTTATCGAGAGGAGAAGTCACTCCCGGTCTTGGTCGCACCGTAGCGTTGTCGGTTGGGGAGGCCATGCGGCTGCCGTCGCATTGGGTCGCTGCTGTGCTACCACCCTCCGTGAATCAGCTTCCAGCCGCTCAACTCCCTTGCGAACTCGAGATAACCGCCTGATCCGCCGCGACGGCTGATCGAGACTCGGTAGTGGTGCATTGCCAGCCTGCTTGCGGCGATAATCCGGTACCGATAGGGCCCGTAGAGTTCGAGACCCTGCCTGTAAAGCGCGCGGCACTCGGCTCTCGTTACTTTCAGATAACGCCGCGAGTACATGGCGCACGCGGTCTGAAAGTCGCCTCGGTTGACCGCTGCGACGAAGCGAGTGGTCGTTTCACGCGGTCCCAGCGATGCGGTCCCCGTACGGGTCCGGCTGAGGCTCCCGCCCGCCGTCGCCGCCGGTGGCGCCGCCGCCGTGATGCCGAGCGCGATCAGGAGCAAGAGCTTCCGCATCTCTCACATCCTTATCACCTTGGAGATGCTGGGCCGACCCAATGCGCTTGACGCCACACGCGCGGGTTCGTAGCGTCGGTCGTCGTGAACGGCACAGTCGTCTGCATCTCCCATGCCGCGGGTGCCGGTGGCGAAGAGGTCGGCCGACTCGTCGCCGAGCGCCTCGGCTTCCTCTACGTGGATGAGGAGATCGTCGCCCGAGCGGCCGCCAAGGGAGGGGTCGAGCCGGCGGAGGTGGCGAGCGAGGAGCGACGCAAGTCGCTCGCCGCCCGTGTGCTCAACGCGATCGCGCAGGGCGGCGGCGAGACCTGGGCGATGGGCGGCAGCGTTCCCCTTGGGGCCGGCGACGAGGCGAGTAGCGACGACATCCGGGCACTGATCCGCGAGACGATCGAGCAGACGGCGGCGCGCGGAAACGCCGTCATCGTTGCGCATGCGGCCTCCCATGCGATCGGTCCGGGACCGGCGATCCTCCGCGTCCTCGTGACGGCCTCGCCGGACACGCGGGCAATACGCGTCGCCGACGCCGAAGGGCTCGACGAGGCGCAGGCTGCTCGTGCGGTGCAGGACTCGGATGCGGGCAGGGCGGACTACCTGAAGCGGTTTTACGAAGTCGCCGAGGAGCTGCCGACGCACTACGACCTCGTCTTCAACACGGACAGCCTGTCCATCGAGCAAGCCGCGGAACTGATCAGCCAGGCGGCTTCGGACTAGCTCCCGCCCATCGCCCGCGCCACGGGATCCGGCGGAGCCGAAACTCGCGACCGCCCGTCAGGCCCGAGGGACGCACGATCAGCACGAGGGCCATGATCGCCGCGAGAAAGACGAGGCGGGTTCCTTCCCAAAGGTTGAACGTGTAGACCACATGGACGCCGGACTGCTCTGCCCGGCTGAGAAAGGAGTCGAGCCCGCTGACGGCGAGCGCGCCGATCACGGCGCCCCAGAGGCTCGTCAGGCCGCCGATGACGAGCATCGCCAGGGTCAGGAACGTGAGCTCGAGGTAGACCTGCTCGGTTGTGATCGACCCGAGCAGGTGCACGTAGAGACCGCCGGCGAAGCCTGCGAGCGCGCCGGAGAGGGTGAATGCCAGCAGCCGCTCGAGGTGGATGTTCACCCCCACGCTCCGCGCGACCGCCGGGTCTTCGCGCGAGGCGCGCAGCAGACGGCCGCGGCGGCTTCGTTGGTAGAGGAATGCAACCACGATCGCGACCAGAGCCCCGAGTGTCGCCTGCAGCGCGCCGGTCGTCTCGGGGACGAGCGCGAGAGTGGTCGCGCCTGGCCCGATCTTGTCCCACTCCCTGAGCACGTTGTGGGTGATCTCGAGCACTGCGAAGGTCGCGATCCCGGCCGCCAGGCCCGAGAGCCGCATCAGCGGCATTCCAACGAGGAATGCGAAGGCCCCGCCGAGCGCCGCGGCCAGCAGCAGCGACGGAACGTTGCCGACCGAGTGGTCGCGGAGGAACGGAAAGATGCTTGTCAGCACGCCTTTCTTCGACTCGACGGGCACGCTCATGACGCCTGCCGCGAACGCGCCCACGGCGACGAAGCTGATCTGGCCGAACGAGAGCACTCCCGAGATCCCGACGAAGACGTAGATCGCGACCACGACCGACACCGACACGAGCGCGTTCAGGAAGTATCCCTCGTTCGAGGCCGACGCCGTCGTGGCGAGGGCGCCGACGAGAATGACCAGCAGCGCCGGGCCGAGCAGCTCGGTGAGCGCGTCGAATGGGAGCCTCACACGCGCTCCATCGCGGCGCGGCGTCCCCAGGCGAAGAGGCCTGCGGGCCGAAGCAGGAGGACGACGATCACCAGCGCGTAGACGACCGACGGGAGAAAGATCGTCTGGTCGGTGGGCAAGGCCGCGTTGACGAGGACCGAGACGAAGCCGATCGCGAAGCCTCCAAGCGTCGCCGTCCACAGCCGGTCGATCCCGCCGACGACGACGCCGACGAGGACGACGATCGTGTCTTCGAGGGCGAAGGCCGGCTGCACGAACGGGTTCTGGACGGTGAGCAGCACGGCCACCGCGCCGGCGAGCAAGCCGGACACGACCACCGCGAAGCCGATGACGCGGTTGGCGCGCACACCGAGGAGCCGCGCCGTCCGGAAGTCGCTCGCCGCCGCCCGTGTGTGGAGGCCGATCGTCGTTCGCGCCAGCACGAGCGCGAGCGCAACGAGCGCGCCCAGGGCAACCCCGACGGCCACGAACGTCACCTTGCGGATGTCGACGCCCCCGACCGTGATCGCCTGGTTCAGCGGGGCGACCGCGCTCGCGACTTCGCCGAGCGTCCCGTCGCGGAGGTCGATGATCAGTGCCACGGCCTGCAACAGGAACGAGACCGCGAAGGTCGTCACGAGCATCACGGCCGGCGAGGAGGAGCGAAGCGGACGGAAGACGAGCCGGTCCATCGCCAGCGACAGCGCCACGACGACCGCGAAGCAGGCGACGATGCTCGCCGTGACGGGCCAGCTCGTCGTGTAAGCCAGGGTGTAGGCGCCCGCCATGATCAGCTGTCCGTAGGCGAAGTTGACTAGCCGCAGGACTCCGAAGACGAGTCCAATCCCGACCGCCATCAGCGCGTAGATCGCGCCCAGCCCGAATGCGTCGCCGAGCGTGTTGAGATCGATCGAGGCGAGGACGCTCACGAGGCGAGATAGGCGGCGATGATCTTCTCGGTGTCCTCCGCATCGGCCGGCCCGAGCGTCATCCGCAGCTCGCCGCCGACGAGGACGTGCGTCCGGCTGGCGAGCGCGACCGTCCGCTGGGCGCGCTGCTCGACCAGCAGGATCGTCGTGCCGACCTCGCGGATCTCCGTGAACGCCTTGAAGATCCCGTCGACGGCGAGCGGGGCGAGGCCGAGGGACGGCTCGTCGAGGAGCAGGATGTCCGGGCGTGAGACGAGCGCCCGCCCGATCGCGAGCTGCTGCTGCTGGCCTCCGGAGAGCGCCCCGGCGGGCCGCCGCCGGAACTCGCGCAAGACCGGGAAGAGCTCGAACGCGGGCGCCAATGGGTCGCCCATGTAGCCCTTCCGGCGGGCCGCGAGGCCGAGGCGCAGGTTCTCCTCGACCGTGAAGTCGCCGAAGATCCGCCGCCCCTCGGGGACGAGCGCGATGCCGGCGCGGGCGATCGACTCGGCCGAACGGCGACGCAGCGGCTGGCCATGCAGCCTGATCTCACCCCGGTGCGCCGGCAGCAGGCCCATGACCGCGTGCAGCGTCGTCGACTTCCCCGCCCCGTTCGGGCCGATCAGGCCGACGATCTCGGCCTTGCCGACGCGCAGGCTCAGGTTGCGGACCGCCGAGACGCTCCCGTAGCGAACCTCGACTTCGTCGAGCTCGAGCGCGGCCGCTTCAGGCATCGGTGTCCACCGCGGTCTCGCCGAGGTAGGCCGCAGCGACGTTGAGGTCGCCGCGGATCTCCTCCGGCGTTCCCGCCGCCAGCGTCCGTCCTTGGTCGAGCACGTGGATTCGATCGCAAACGCCCATCACGAGCGCCATGTTGTGGTCGATCAGCAGCACCCCAGCGCGGTGGTCGTCGCGCACGGCGCGGACCACCGCGGCGAACTCCGGCACCTCCGCCTCCGGCAAGCCTGCGGCCGGCTCGTCCATCAGCACGAAGGCGGGCTCGGTGACGAGCGCGCGCGCCACGCCGAGCCGGCGCTCGTCACCCTGGGCGAGGGAGTCTGCGCGCACGTCGGCCAGAGCCGTCAGTGCCAGCCGCTCGAGCAGCTCCTCGGCCCGCCGCCGAGCTTCGCGGCCCCGCGCGCCGACGCCGAGGGCGGCGACCTCGACGTTCTCGCGCACGGAGAGCGCCCGGAACGAGCGGCTGTGCTGGAACGTGCGCGCCAGCCCGGATCGGGTGCGCCGGTGGGCGCTCCAGCGGGTGATCTCGCGACCGCGCAGCTCGACGGTGCCCGAGGTCGGCAGGTCGAAGCCGGTGAGGAGGTTGACGAGCGTCGACTTGCCGGCGCCGTTCGGGCCGACGAGGCCGACCACCTCGTGGCGGTGCAGCTCGAGCGTGACTTCCTGCAGCGCCCGGACGCCCTCGAAGGAACGAGAAACGGCGGAGGCCCGAAGGGTCTCTTCGGGCCTCCGCTCGAGCTCGCTGGCCGGCGCGGGACTCCCCAACTACAGCTTCGGGATGACCTTGGCCCGCACCAGGCCCTTCAAGCGGGCCTTGTTGTTGTTGATCTCGATCACGCGGTAGTCGCGCCCGAAGACGGTGTGCAGCTTCGCGGAGAAGCTGATCCTGCCGCCGAGGACGGGAACACGATGGAACTTGACTAGCTGCGCGGCAAGCGCCGACCCCTTCGTGGAGCCGTGAGCCCGCTTGATTGCGGTGACGATCCCGTCGATCGCGTCCGCACCGCCGAGGAAACCGCCGGTTGCCGGCGCGGCGTGGGCCCCCTTGAGCGCGGCGATCATCCGGCGGACCGCAAGCGACGGATCGTCGCCGAACACGGACGCGTAGGTCACGAAGTAGTAGTTGGTGACCTTCGGGTTCTTCGTCACCCAGTAGGTGCCGTCACCGGCCCACGAGTTGATGATCGGCGTTTTGTTGCCGAGCGACCGCAAGCCGGAAACGAATGCGGGCAGCTCACCGAACGACGTCGACGTGACGTAGACCTGCGCCTTGTGGCTGTTCAGCCGGGTCACCGCGCTCTGGACGTTGTTCGCGCCCGTGGCGTACGACTCGCGGTCGACCACCTTGCCGCCGAGCTGCCGGAAGCGCTTGTCGAACGCTTGGACGACGTTCTTGAAGTAGACGAGCAGCGTGTTCGTGGCCAGGCCGGCCGTCTTCCAGCCGCGATCGTGCGCATACTGGGCCATCGCCGAGCCTTCGTCCTGGGCGACGTTGCCGAAGCTGAACGCGAGCTTCCCCTTGGCCGCGAAGCGCTTTGGCCCCATCTGATCCGTTCCGATGCACGGGGCGATCGCAAGCACGCCGCGGTTGATCGCCGCCTGCACCACGGGCGTCGCGAAGTCGACGTCGCAGGTCGTGAAGATGATCTTGGCGCCCTGGCCGAGCAGGCTGACTGCGCATGCCTTGGCCGTCGTCGGGTTGTTGTTCTGCGTGTCACACGTCTTGATCGCAAGGTGCCGTCCGCCGACGCCGCCCTTTGCGTTGATCTGCTTGACGCGGATCCGCGCGGCGGCAAGCGCCGGATCGTCGAACGGGGCCATCTGGCCCTTCGAATCGAAGGCCCACCCGATCACGATCGGCTTCTTCGCATCGGTCGCGGCGTGGCCGCGCGTCGCTCCCGCGATCGCGGCGACCGCGACAGCCGCTCCGAGAAGTGCCGCGAGCCCTCCCCACCTGGTCGTCCTCTTCACTGCGCCTCCTCTCGTGAGTCCAGCCCCTGAGTTGTAGAACTTACTACGGTCCCGCTCGATTTACGGTTGCTGTGGACGCGCTCGCCAGGACCTTCCGCAGCTTTTGGACGCCTTGGGTTGCGACCTTGTTGGGGTCTTCACGCCAGAGCGATCCGGGCAGCTCCGCCTCGGAGAAGATCTCGAGGTCGAAGAGCCCGTCCCAGCGCAGCGCCTCCAAAATCGGGCGGAACTCGACCACGCCGTCTCCGGGGAGGACGCGGTCGTTCGTGTGCCGCGTCGGTTCCCGCCAGTCGGCGATGTGGACGCCGTAGATGCGGTCGCGATGGCGCTCGATCTGTTCGATTGGCTCGCGCCAGAGGTGCCAGGTGTCGTACATCAGGCCGACGTCGGCGCCGGACTCGGCAATCAGGGCAGCGGCCGCGTCGAGCGAGCTGACGGTCGTCCAGAGGTGCGCGAACTCACGCTGGATAGGCTCAAGGGCGACGCGGACACCCGAGCGCTGCCCTTCGTCGGCGATCGCGCGCAGGCCTTCGAGGATCGCCGTCCGGTCCTCGCCCGGCCCGGTCAGGAAGAGCACGCAGGGCGGCTCAAACGGTGCCAAGCGGCGGATCCCGGCGCGGATCGCCGCGACGCGCTCTTCGGGGTCCTCCGGCCCCTCCATCAGCGGCAGGGGCAGGACCGACGGCACCGCCGGCACCGCCGTCGCGGCCACGAGCCCGCTTTGCCGGAAACGCTCGAGCGAGTCCTCGGCGAGCTTGAATTCCCAGATCCCGATTCCGTCGGCTCCGGCGGCGCGATAGGCGTCGAGGTCGTCCGCGAAGGACGCCGAGACCGTCGTGATCTGGGAGATCGAGACGCGGGCGCTCATCGGCGGGCGCGTTTCTTCATACGGTGGAGCAGCGAGGGCTCGAGCAGCCGCTTCGCCACGAGCGTTCCGGAGCCGGCTCCGAGGCCGGGGCCCGGGTGCGTGCTGGCGCCGATCTGCCAGAGCCGTCTGACCGGAGTCGCGTGTCCGGGGCTGGCCGCGAACGGCCGCCAGAGCAGGTTCTGGTCGAGCGCCAGCGAGCCGGAGTAAGGGTCTCCCTGCTGAAGGTTGATGTTCGCGGCCTGCAGGTCGGCCGGCGACAGGACGACGCGCCTGAGCAGCGCCGACTCGAGGTTCGGGACGTGCGCGGCGATCCGCGCCTGGATCCGGTCGGCGTAGCGTTCGCGCAGCTCCTCGGTCCAGGTGCCGTCTCTCGTCTCGAGCTCGCCGGCCGCGTCGCCCTTGACGTGCCAGGGCAGCTCCTGGAGCTGGATCCAGAGGAGCCCGGCACCGTCAGGCGCCCGCGACGGATCCATCGTCAGCGGCTGGCCGACGACGACGGTCGCCTCCACCGGCAGGAGCCCACGGTCGGCCTCGTTCACCGCCCGCGAGACGCCGTCGAGCCCCGACGTCAGGTGGACGATCGCCGTGCTTGCGAGGCGGTCGTCTCCCTCCCACCGCGGCGGCTCCGACAGCGCGAAATGGATCTGCATGTCGGAGCGCCCGTACCGGAACCGCCGGCCGCGCTCGCCGAGGGCCGGCGGCGCCTCTTCTTCGAGCAGGCGCCCGTAGAGCTGCGTGGGTGTCACGTTTGCGATCACTGCTTTGGAGGCCGTCACGGTCTCGCCGCCCGCGAGGCGGACGCCGACCGCCTCGCCTTCGCGCACGAGGACGCGCTCGACATCCCGCCCCGTCTTGCAGACGCCGCCGTGGTCGCGAATCAACTGCACGAGCGCGTCGACGAGCCGCGCCCCGCCCCCTCGCGGGATCGGCATCCCGCCCTCCTGGATCGCGACGGCGATGACCTGGGTCATGAAGCCGGACAACGCCGCGTCGGGCCCGAGCCCGGTGTGCAGCACCCACGGCACGAGCAGCCCGTGCGCCGGCTCGGACGCGAAGGTGCCGGTCAGCCAGTCGCGGCTCGAGGCGAGCACGTTCCCCGTGAACTCGGCGAGGCCACGGCGCCCGAGGCGGCGATACGCCTTCACCCCGAGCGCGAACCCGTCCCGCGACCAAAGCTCGGTCCCGAGGACACCGAAGGCCAGATCGGCGTTCGGGAAGAAATCGCCGAGCACCCGCCGCCAGGCGGCACCGTCGCCTGCGGCATGACGGTCGAGCTCCTCCGCGTTCGCATCCGCGCTCCGGAGCAGGAACGCCGCCTCGCCGTCCGGAGAGAGCGTCGCCGTCGGATAGTCGGTGTTCAGATACTCGAGCCCACGCGCCGCGAGCTCCTCGCCGAGCTCCGCGTGCGCCGCGCCGCCAAGCCAGAGCGGATGCCAGGCGCTGAAGACGTCGTGCAGGAACCCTGGCTCGGTGAGCTCCGCGGTCTGGATCGCACCCCCGAGGTGCCCGCTGCGCTCGAGCATGCAGACGTCCCACCCGGCCCGCGCCAGCAGCGCCGCGCACGCCAGCGAGTTGATGCCGCTGCCGACGAGGACCGCGTCGTGGTCAGCCACGACGCGATCGTATGCGGGCCTACGCGATCAGGCGCGGCGGACTGCTCGCGTTCGCCGGGGCTCCGTCGAAACATCGCGGTAGCGCGCGTCGACGAGGCAGAAGAGCGCGTAACAGAGGAGCCCAGCAGCGGTGAGCCCCAAGAGATACGGGCCATAGCTCGCATCAGCCAGCTTCTGCAGCGCGCCGTCGAGGCCGATGGCGTTCTTCGGGTTGTAGTCGATTGCTGCCTTCGCGACGAAAACCCCGATCAGCGTGAAGACCACGCTCCGTGCGAGATGCCCGGCGACGCCGGCGCGCCCGCCCCACGCGCGCTCCGGCTTGCTCATCTCGCCGGTTCGCCAGTTGTCCTCGAACTTCTTGGTGATGCCACGGTAGAAGTTCCAGAGTCCTACGCCGATGATGCATAGCCCGGCAATGCCGACGATCCAGCGTCCGCCCGGCCAGCCGAGCAACGCCGCCGTCGTCTTGTGCGCGTGCTCGGTCTGGGACTGTTGCCCGCCCGAGCCGAGGAGGATCTTGGCGGTCGTGAACGTCAGACCCGCGTAGATCAAGCCGCGCCCGATGTATCCGGCGCGCTTGCCCCAGCTCTTCAGCGTTCGGTTCTCGCCGCCTTCATCCTCGCGCTCGGCAAACGCCTGCACGAACCGCCAGATTGCATAGCCGGCGAAACCGATCGCAAGCAGCACGAGCAGAACCGTTCCCCACGTGTGCTGCGCGAGTGCTTGCAGCGCACCCTGACGACTCGTCGCCCTGCCGCCGCCATCCGCGGCGACGCCGACCGCGAGGATCCCAACGATCCCAAACGAGACACCCTTTGCGACGAGGCCGCCCCGAGCGAGCCACGCATACCAGCCGCTCCCGGCGTCGGCCTTCGCTCGCGCCTCCTGCGCCGGGTGCTCGACCGCCTCCTTCCCTCGTCGAGCCGACCTCGACGTCTGCGTGGTCGTCATCCGCCTCCTCCAAGAAGTGTCAGCGTGCAAACGGCGCAATCAAGGTTGCGGATACCGCGCCGCTTGCGCACGACCGGCGGCCACTGGGCTCGCGACCGAGGGTCGACGGATGAGCGCTCGTCGGACTGGCTCGTCGACCCGATCTGCTGGGAGCGGACACCTGAGCGAACGCGAACGAACTTCGACCGTTGCCATTGTTGCCACCCGGAGCCGGCGTCAGGCGATAGCACGTTCGCGCATCCGAGTCTCCGGCTGTCCAGACACCCGCTTCAGTCACCGCATCCGATCTCAACGAGCGCCACGACATCGCCGATCGGCTGCGTCGCATCGATCTCATGTGTGCAAGTGGCGCAGGGTCTTACTGTCAACAGCTGGAGCGCGAGAAACCATGAGGTGACGCGGAAACCATCAAGTCGCCGAGGGCAGCGCGCAGACCCCGGCCGCGACTCTCCTACGTCGCGCGATGCATTTCGCGGATTTCCCGCTCTTTCCGCTTCATTCCAAGAACGCACAAGCGGCTGAGCAAGAGGGACGGCTATGGTCGTCTGAAGCAACAAGCTCTTCCGACACCCACCTTCTGGCGAGTGCCGCCAGAGTGGAAAGGAGCGGCCGATGACGGGGCCCCCACCCGGAAGAGCCGACTCCACGGCAGCTGCCGCCTATGGCCGCCTCGGTGCGGCTATCGCGCGAGCGGACGAGAACCGCGCCCTTGTCGCGGAGGCTTACAAGATCACGTCACCGCAGACGGCCCTCGCCCTCAGGTGCGAATGTATGCATCGGCTCTGTACCGAGGTTGTCGTCCTCACCCTCGAGGAGTACGAGGAGATAGCGGCGGATCCGGCGCAGGCCGTCGCCGCCCTGTCGCACGCCGACGTTGACGAGCGATACGTAGTCAAGCGAACGAGCCGCTTCTCGGTTGTGGAAGAAGGCTTGTTTGGGAGCGGCTAGAGAACCGCCATCCGCGCGCGAGACGCGCTTTCGCGAGAACGAGGTTCTGCGCGCATTCGCTGAGGCCGAGGCGCTCCCGGGGCCGTTCGGCTTTCAGTGCGAGTGCACCCGCGACTGTCCTGAGCTGGTGATCGTCGACAGTGTTGATGTTTCCGCCGTACGTCCAAACCCAGAAAGACTGGTGGTCAGGCGCGGCCACCCGACGGAGGACGTGCGGGTGGTAGTCAGGCGCGACCAATACCTCATCGTGGAATTCTTGTCGTAGGCGGGCCAGTACCTGCACCTCCCGCGTGACCTGCCGCAACCAGACGGGCCGCGGCCTGCTCATCTCCAGCCAGCCCTACCTCACCTGGTAGCAGTCCGCTGGCGATCCTTCAGAGAGTGTCCTCCGGGACCCAACGACGCGAGACTAAAGGCCGTCGATGCTCGGGGGACATTCCCGAACGCTGGCCCAGGCCACGACCCCCGACGGGGCGGCGGTCGCTCAACCCGCGCGGCCGAACGCGCATGCGTAGCCGGTCATCGTCATCGAGACGTCGACGATGGTTTGGCTCGCGCGGAAGCAACGGTGCTGCTTCGACGAGCGGTAATCATCGGTGAACTGCAGCTTGAGCGGGATGTGCGCCCGGAGAAGCACGCATCCGTAGAGGTGCCCGGAGCGGTGTGTGCAGGTCGCGCTCTGCGCATGCCAGCGGTCCTTCGCCGCGCGCTCGACCTTTTCGCGCTCATTCAGTCCGCAACCGACAAGCAGCAGGGCGGCAAGCACGATGCCCAGGCGTCGTACTCGGTGGCTACGTGCCTCTTCGCTGACACACGACGATCTTCCCGCTCAGGGGTCATTCCCGAACACTGGCCCAGGGAAGGTTTCCTCTTTACTGGGTGAGGCTCACCCTTGGGGCGCTGTTTTCCACGCGCTATTCCTCGCCTTCCCAGTACTCGACAGGGGGTCCTGGCCGAGCGAACATGATCGGTCCCTCCGCGCTCGTTGCCCATACTTTGCCGGTATCGAGGTACTCGACGATGTCGGGGCCCATCATTGAGGAAAGCATGAGCACACGGATCGGCGCGTCCGTGCTGTTGGTGATCTGGTGTGCGCCGTCCTTGCCGCGCGGGAAGCAGACGACGTCGCCCTCCGTCAAGACCTGCTCACCTTCGGGCGTGCGGAGTGTCGGCTCCCCGCGAAGCACGATGACCCACTCCTCGTTCGCGTGGTGCGTGTGATACGGCCAGAGCTTGCTGCCGGGCTCCACCTCGGCCATGCTCGCGCCGATCAGTGCGCCACCGATGCGGTGGCCGACGAACGCCTCCTTGATGCGCCAGCCCTCGCGGTCTCTCGGCTCGTCCCAGTTGTCACCGTAGAGATTGAAGATCTTCATTCGGCGGACTCTAGACGGTGCCTCGAAGCGACGTCCCGTCATTGAGTCTCGTTACGTTCAGGCGTCATTCCCGAACGCTGGCCCAGGCGGGTGCGCTTACTCGGGATCGAGAACGGCGATGGTAGCTCTGAACCCTCGCCGTCCGCAACGTGGAGGTGATACCCCCGGACCTTCATATCCCGCCTCACCTTGGAGTCGCGATCGAAGCGCCCGCGCGATGCTCTCGGCTTCATCCTCCGTGAGGAGTACCCACACGTCGGCTGACCCCTCACCCTGACGAACAGTCATTTTCATTGCCGCACCGTAGCGGCGCTCGGGGGATATTCCTGAACTCTGGCCCACCGTAGTGTTGCGTAGCATCTGCGCGCGTGGAGGCAGAAGTACGCACCGGCGGATGTCTCTGTGGGGCGGTCCGCTACAGCGTTCGCGGTGATCCTGTGCATGTCCGGCGTTGCCACTGCGCGGGTTGCAGAAAGGAGTCTGGCAGTGCGTTCACCGTGTATGCGGTGTGGCCCGTCGAGGCGTTTGAGATGAGCGGCGAGATCTCAAGCTATGACGGTCGCGGCTTCTGCCCCCGTTGTGGGTCTCGGCTCCTTGACACAAGCGACCCCGGCGACACGCTCATCGAGATTCGGATCGGAAGTCTGGATGAGGCGCCCTTCGAGCTGAAGCCCGACGACGAGATCTGGGTGAAGCGGCGCGAGAGCTGGATACCGCCGGTCGAAGGCGCAGCGCAGCACGACGAGGGTGCAGCGCAGCACGACGAGAACTAGCTTTGCTCGGCGCCGCAGTGCCGTGGCGGGATCAATCTCAGGGGCGTTCCCAAACGCTGGCCCACCTGACAGCGCTCCTGCTTGGTTCCCGCGGCCTCAGTCGTGTGACTCGACGCTCAGCGCAAGCTCGACTGCTGGATCGCGCGTCACTTCCTCGTCGCGTGCAATGTGATACTCCTCATCGCCAAGGCGGCGCGTTCCGGAGCCGTCAGCCGATTCGCTCCGCCAGCTCGACGATGATCCCCTCCGGGCCGCGGACGTAGCAGAGCCGATAGACGTCTTCGTAGTTCTCCACCTCGCCAACGAGCTCACCGCCGCGGGCTCGCACGGTGGCGACGGCTGCGTCGATGTCGTCGACAACGAATGCGACATGGCGGATGCCCAGGATGTTCGCCGGCGCGTGCCCGTCGCCGCCCCGGACCGAGGGGGAGTGGAACTTCACCAGCTCGAGCCGACCGCGGCCGTCCGGAGTCTCTACCATCGCGTACTCCACCCGGACGCCCTCGAGCCCCACCACGCGGTCCACCCAACCGCCCTCGACCTGCCCTTCTCCCTGCAGCTTGAGTCCGAGTTCGCCGAAAAACGCCGTCGCGGCCTCGAGGTCGTCGACCACGATGCCACGTGCTCCATGCGCTGGATTGTCATGCGCTCGCCCGGGCGTATCTGATGTGAGTCACCCCGGGCGCCTCGACCGACTCGACCTGCTCGAGCTTCACATCTCCCACCTTTTCGAACAGCCGAGCGCCGCCTCCGAGCAGGATCGGGACGACCGAGACGACGATCTCGTCGAGCAGACCCGCTGCGAGGTATTGCTGCGCGACGGACGCCCCGCCCCCGAGAGACACCTCCTTCTCTCCGGCTGCTGCCCGCGCCTGTTCGAGCGCCGACTCGATCCCGTCCGTGACGAAGTGGAACGTCGTTCCGCCCTGCATCTCCAGCGGCTCGCGCGGATGGCTAGTGAGGACGAAGACGGGATGGTGGAAGGGCGGATTGTCTCCCCACCAGCCCTTCCACGGCTCGTCCCACGGTCCCGGGCCGCCGCCGAACATGTTCCGGCCCATGATGGTCGCGCCGGCGCCGCCGAGGATGTCCTCGGCGAACGGAGTGCTCGCGTTGACCTCGCCGCCTTCCTCGCCGTGGCTCTCGCGGAACGCCTTGAGCGGGACCAGCCAATCGTGAAGCTCCTCACCGCCGACGCCGAGCGGATGCTCTGGCGACTGGTCCGGGCCGGCGACGAAGCCGTCGATCGACATCGTGATGTTCAGCTTCAACTTGCTCATCGATCCTCCCTCTGTCGACATGCTCGTAGGACCGCCCAGCGCGTCAGAAGTCATCGGTCAAGCCAAGGCCTTGAATGTGCCGTCGTCAGCACCCTGGAGCAGGCATGATCCTGCCGTGGATCCGGCGGCGAGGTAGGGGTTTGGCGCGGCGAGCAGCCGCGCGTTTCCGGCGCAGTGTTGCCGAGGCCCGTACTGCGGGGCTCGGGCGGCTGCGCGCCTACCGCTACGACTTGGAGGTACCACCGATGAATCGTCAGAACCTCTTCTCCGACGCATGGGACGGAGAGAACGAAGAAGCCAGGACTCGGCATCGAATCTTCTGGCGGCCGGACGACGCCAGGATGGGAGCAACGCTGTACGAACTGGCCCCCGAGGCGCCTGAGATGCGGATGCATATGCACTTCGGAGCCGAAGAGATGTTCTTCGTCCTGAGCGGTCGTCCCGTCTTCCGGAACCAGCACGGCGAAGAGGAGTTGGCTCCGGGCGACTTCGTCTTCTGCCCCGAAGGACGTGCCGGACTACACACGTTCAGCAACCCCACCGAAGAACCCGCTCAGATCCTCGCGATCAGCGCCGGGAGCTTCCCGGACGTCGTCGCCTACCCCGAACACGGATATGCATGGGTGGCGACTCGCGATCCCGATCCCGAGCTACTCGCCAGAGGCGGCGACCCCGGCATAATCGCTCGCTTCGAGATCCCGATCGAGTAATCGCTCGGCCGTATCGACCATCGCCAGAACCGAAGAGGCCGCGCGAGCGGCCTCTTCGCTTACCAGGCTCCGTATCGTGATCCTCCTTCGTGGTCAGCCGGAGGAGACGCGTATTCGCGTCAGGCGCCAGGCGACAGCATGTGCGACGGCGCATCTACGACCGACTCGCGGGCCGCGTACGACCCCGGCGGGCACCGGGATCGCGAGCAGCTCCTCGGCGAATGGCCTTCCGCCGGCTGCTGCTCCCTCAACGACCCTGAGCGGCGTGTGCCGCCGTGGCGTGGAGAGCAGCGACTTGCCAGACGGAACATCGATCCCTCCTCCATGAGGGCTCGCCTTCCCTGGCCGCGCCCTGTCGTCTTTATCAAGCGACGCGCTTGATGACGGTTACGATCGACGACTCGCAACGACCCCTCGCTACACGGAGGTGATGGGATGAATGACAACCCGAAATGGCAGGTCGCGCGGCTCGACGACATCGAGCGGCGCGGCAGAGATATTCCGGTGCGCGAGCACCTCGGGATCCACGCATTCGGAATCAACGCCTACACGCCCGGCGAGGACGGCACGCTGATCAACGAGCACGACGAGGCCGGGTCGGGCCAGGAGGAGCTGTACATCGTCCTCGACGGGAAGGCGACCTTCGAAGTCGACGGCGAGGCGGTCGACACGCCGCCAGGAACATTCGTGTTCGTCCGGCCGGAGTCGCGGCGGAAGGCGACCGGGGACGGAACCGTCCTCGCCCTCGGCGCCACACCCGGCGAGGCGTACCAGGGGATCGACTGGGGTGAGGCGTGGCCGTTCCACAGAGAGTCCATGACCGCCTACGGCGAGCAACGGTACGCCGACGCGCTCGAAGCGGTCCGCGGTGGCCTCGAGCACACGCCGGCAAACGCGGGCTTGCATTACAACTACGCCTGCTTCGCAACGCTCGCGGGCGACACTGGCGACGAGACGTTCCACCACCTCCGGCGGTCCGTCGAGCTGCTCCCGCGGTTCCGCGAGGACGCGCGCAGGGACGACGACCTCGCCGCCGTACGCGACGACCCGCGGTTCGAGGAGGCTCTTCGCTGAGCGCGTAGGTCTCGACCCTCGACGAGCTGAGACTAAGGTCCGCCCAGCCTGCGGATATCCGTAGGGTGACATTTCCGAACGCTCGCCCGAGCGAGCGTCACGTGGCTGGCAGCTGGCGGTCCCCGTGGAAGACCGCCTCGACGTTGTTCCCGTCCGGGTCAATGACGAACGCTGCGTAATACCCGGCGTGGTAATGCGCGCGAAGACCCGGCGCGCCGTTGTCGCGGCCGCCGGCTTCGACAGCGGCGCGGTGGAACTTGTCGACGGTGGCTCGGTCGGCTGCGGCGAAGGCCACATGAACGGGAGCGGCCGGGGGTTCCCCTTCCCCGATCCAGAAATCTCCACCGCCCTCGATGGCGAACCCAGGCCCCCGCGAGCTCTCCACTACCTTGACTCCGAACGGCTCGAGGGCCTGCTCGTAGAAGGTGCGGCTGCGTCTCTCGTCACGTACTCGCAGGGCCAAGTGGTCGATGAGGGGAA
>Ga0209474_10001715_pt1 | contig 20989 bp, 13 predicted proteins | sample GraSoiAngelo_145_FD_185902 | JGI IMG/M metagenome (GOLD analysis project Ga0209474, IMG submission 185902) | Grasslands soil microbial communities from the Angelo Coastal Reserve, California, USA - 14_1009_05_20cm (SPAdes) (version 2) | ecosystem: Environmental > Terrestrial > Soil > Grasslands... | reverse complement strand
TTCGCGCTGGTTGGCAATGATCTGCGCTTGCCAGACGAGGGCAACGGACATGGCGCTCATGATAACGAGGCAAAAAATCAGCGCAACAGCGACGTGCGACTCGCGAATCTCGCTCCGAAAAACGCGACGAATCCATTCCATGGGTGGAGTTCTCCTAGTACTGTTCCCTGCGAGTCGACGGGGACTCGTCGCCTGCCCCGAAAAATCCGAGCAATCGCAGCGCCACACCCTGGGCATCCCGCAGTGTCACCAATCGTTTAGAAAACAACGTGTTTATCGACAAATGAAAACGCCTTTCTCTCCAACACGCTAAGTCGCGCTATGCAAATTTACTCTTGAATTGTGCAGTTCTTTTCGCACGCCCTAGGATTTTGTAACGACGCTCTCCAGCACGCGGTCCCAAACTTCCGGCGCTAGCAAGGGAACCTTGTGACTCCTGCCACGCCGCCGCCCGGTTGTGGACGATTCGGAATCTTCACCGTCTGAGTTGCGGTCCGCCAGCAGTATGCTCCTGTCGCAGAAAGGGAACAGGCTCGGAGCAAGATCGGTCGTCGCCACGGCCACGGAATGCGCGTGGTATCGCAGCGCCCGATCATAAAGCTTGGTCAACGCCGCAACGCAGCGCTGAATGCTTGCGCCAACGGCGGCCGACCACAGCACACCGTGTTGCCGGAATTCCATTCTGCGTTTGCGGCCCTCCGCAAGGAAATGCTTCATCTGCTCATCCGGCGCGCCTGCAAAGAAGAATAGCTCGTCAAAATCGCGCTGCCGGGCCAGTTCTGCATCCCGTGCAGGCAGGCCTGTGTTTTGCGCAAGCTCCCGAAGGGAAAGCGATCGCAGGGTTACTATAGGCACGCCTGTCTCCTGGGAAAGCGATTCCAGTGCGTTAGCCGCCGCGGGGAGCGCCTCTCCGGATGGAATGCACGTAAACCGCCCAAGCCGCTGCGTGGAAGCCTTGGACGTCCGCGGACCGGACGAGTCTGGGCGCAAATGAAAATAGTCCTCAGGCAGATAGACCCCGCATCCGTCTTCGGCGATGAACGGATGGGCATGGCCGAGTTTTCGGCGTGGCTCGTCGAATTGCAGGCGGGAGCGGCCAGTAAGCCAAACTGCAGGTATTCCTTCGTGGTCCAGCGACGCCGTAAATTCATCAAAGCCGGCGATGCTTTTTCCGGTCTCCGGAAGCAGAGTGTCAACCGCTATATAAAGAACGCTGGACGTTTGGCGCAAACCAATCTCCGAAAACTGAAATAGTAATTCTAGCGAAAGCGGCTTTTGCGGGACTCCAACAAAAAAGGCGGGCAGAAATGTCTGCCCGCCTCTCGTACACCCGGCTCAGTCAGCCGGGGTTCTCTCTTTCTTTAGTTGCCAGACTTTGTTGCGGTGGAGCCAGCTTCCTGATTCGCCTTCGGAACACTGACGTATCCGCTGATTGTATCTTTGCCGATCTTGTTGATGACGATCTCTTCGGGAATGTGCGTGCCAGTCATGTAGAAGAAAATCGGTTCATTGGCAGCGCGGTTTTTCTTCTCGAAGCGCTTGTCCTCGACAACCATCGCCAGGTTGAACTGGTTCCGCTTCGGGTTCACGCCCTTCAGTTCGACGGTCACATTCGCGACCTTCTGGGGGCGGTTCTTGCCGGTGATGGTGAACTCGGTGTAATCGCGCTCACCCAGGCGCCGGAGTTGGTCAATTTCATCATGGTTGCGAGCGATCAGGGTCCCCATCTCGCTCTTGGCCATCTTCAAGTCTTCGCGCGTGGTATCTAGGTCCGTGCGGACACCCACAACCTTGGTGTCCACGGTCTTGACATCGTCACTGGAGGCCTTCGTGGCCAGTTCGGAGTGCACGGAAGTGTCCAGCGCCGTTACCTTCTGGTTCGTCTCGTCGTTCAACTTCGCTGCTTCCGTCCGGGCCTTCTTCAACTGGCCCTGGGTGATCTTCAATTTGTCGGTTACCACCTTCAAATCGCCTTGGAGATCGGTGTTCGCCTTTTCATCCTGCGCCAAACGATCCTTTAGCGACGACATATCCTGCTGAACCGACTGCTGGGTCGCCTTCAGTTGGCTCGAAACTGCTTGCTGGGTGCTGTCCAGCTTGGACGACGCGCTCCAGCCAAAGGCCAATCCACCTAATGCAATTACCCCGAGAACCACAATCGCGGGAAGCTGCCAGGAAGGACTACCCTTATCAACGATCAGATCTTCTGACATAAGTTTAAGTTCTCTCCTCGCCCCTTAGGGGCCATGCCGCGTTTACCGGCCTGTAAACGGGGTTATGCATGCAACCAACCAAAGGTAGAAAGCCTCAAAGGACGGTAACTTATAGAAGAAAAGACGGTTGCTGCCAGCGCATTGAAAAGGGCCGAGTACTAGACCTAGCCAAGATTACGTGAAAATCCGCTCAACAGCGCATTTTTTGCGTCCCAGAACTTAAGTAATGTTAAGTACTAAACGCTGGAGCTGCTCAAGCTACTCCATGCTACTCCAAGCTGCTACGAAGCTGCTCCAAAGCTGCTCCAAAGCTGCTCTGCGGCTTGGAGGACCAGGGCCCCACATCCCAGTTTGCTGCGTAGCCCGGGCATAGGCAGCAATAGTATCGGGTGAAATCCTGAGCCAGGTGCTGGAACCTGCAAGACCCGGGGAAGTCCGGCACTACGAGCTGGAGGAAGAGAAGAAGTATCGATCAAACTGACCAAGCAACATCGAGCATCCGCAGGTCGGACTGAAGTTGCTCCGGCGACTGAAACACGATCCCGCGCATTCCCAGTTGGCTCGCTGCCTGCGCGTAGCCTAGCACGTCATCCACGTAAACGGCTTCCTGGGCGCGCACTTTGCAGGCTTGCAGGGCCTCTTTGTAGATGACGGGATTGGGTTTGCTGGCCCCTACGCTGCAGGAGTAGATGCGCACTGGGAACAATTGACAGAACCCATAGGTCTTTTCCAAATGAGCGACATGCAAGGGGTCGGTATTGGACAGCACAGCCAGCCGATATTTCTTGCCCAGCTTCTCAAGAAAAGCCTCCTCGTGGATGGGCGTTGGGTCCAGCGCGCGGTTCCAGACCTCCACAAATTGCTCAAAACTGAGCTTGCTTCCCAGCCGTCTGGACACATGCAGATGCCAGTCCTGCGGCGATATGCGCCCCTCTTGCCAATCCTTCCAGCGCGGATCTTTTTCCAGCGCCGACCAGACTTCTTCCGGGGAGAGCGACACGCCATCGGCGAGGCCGGCCATCGCGCGAGCCACATCGACCCGAATCAGCACCCGGCCAATATCGAAGATAATGGCCCGCACCTTAAGAGAGGTCACCACTTACTCTTTCTCAGTCTGCGGAAGGGAGGCGGAGCGATTTTCGCTGCCAACGCTGCCAACTCGGAGTTGGCGCCGGGCGCGCAGCACGCTGATGATCGCGGGCAAGATCGAAAGAATGACCACCACCGCGATCACGTAGTGGATGCGCTGCGCAATGTTGGGAACCAAATGGCCAAGAGAATAGCTGCCAAGGATCATGGTCGCAACCCAGAAGATGCCCCCAAAAATATCGAACGCCAGGTAACGCCCGTAGGGCATTTTCGCCGCGCCCGCGACCGGCGGGCAAAAGGTACGAATGATCGGAACGAAGCGCGCGAGAATTACGGCTCTCCCGCCATATTTCTCATAAAAATCATGCGCACGCTGCAAATGGCTGCGCCGGAAGAAAAAAGAGTCTTCGCGCCGGTAAAGTGCCGCTCCCGCCGAGCGCCCGATCCAGTAACCAATCTGATCGCCCACAATCGCGCAGAGCATCACCGGCGCAAGCAGCCACTTGAGAGGGATTACGCCAGCGGCAGAGAAAATTCCCGCGGTGACCAACAGGGAATCACCAGGAAGGAAGAAGCCGACAAAAAATCCGGTTTCGATGAAAACGATCGTGCAGATCAGCGGCGCGCCGCCGTTGTGGACTAATTCCTTGAGTCCCTGGGGGTTGAAAAGCAAATAGAAGAAGTGACGGATGGCGTCAAGCACGCAGTCCTGTTCCTCGCAGCAGAAAAGTGAATGGGTAATCCTGTGGGAACCAGAACGAGCCCGCGCTCGCGCAAGCCCGTGACAGCACCCAGTCCTATACGGTAGCAGAAAACGGGCACGTCCTCGCCACATTCATGCCATAGGAATATCAAGCTGCCAAGGGCTACGAGCAGCATGCCGGGACGAATCATGCCTGCACCTCCGTCAGCCACATTTGACTTCTCTTTTTCAGCACCGTCCGCGCATCCGAAGGAAGTTCCTCTTCCGCCTTCTTCTCCAGCAGGTTTTCAATGCGAGGCAAAGCACGAAGTGCCGCCGCGGCGCCGGCTTCAATGGCCTCATCGGCGCGCGCAAAGTCATCCCAGGCCAGGAACTGCACGTCCGGCCGAAGAACCAGGTCGGCGTGGCGCTCCCAGAGCTCAAGTTGATGTTTCTGGGCCGCCCCCACAGCGCGGCTAACGACTTGGAAAATATTCGTCGGAGCGCCGCGGTGGCCGTCCTGTAAGCCAACGGAAACACCAATCACCGTTTGTGCGCCCAGGCCGCGCGCAGCCTGCGTCGGAACAGGCGCCACCAGCCCGCCGTCGGCAAGGCACCGCGTACCGATCTCCACCGGCTCAAACAAGCCGGGGAAGGCGCAGCTCGCGCGGATCGCATCCACCAGATTGCCTTGCGTAAAGACCACTGGTTCGCCGGTAGACAGGTCTGTCGCCACGACTGCCAGGGGAATCTTCAGATCTTCAAATTGGCCCGAGCCGAACACGCGCTCCATCAGGGCAGCAAGGCGCTGGTTGCTGGCCAGACCCAGCCGGGAGACCCTCCACCGGGCGATGTCGCGGAACCGTAGCGTCCGGCAAGTCTCGATGATGCGTTCAAGGGGCGCTCCGCTGGCGTAGGCCGCGCCAAGGATGCTGCCCACGCTGCTGCCAGCAATGTGGGAAACCCTTATGTTGTACTTCTGAAGCACCTTTAAGACGCCGAGGTGCGCAAATCCCCTCGCAAAACCACCGCCCAATGCCAGTGCAATACCTGGCCGTTGGGACGGCTTGCCTGTCCCCGGGGACATCTTCTGCTGCGCGGAATTGCGGTGCTCCCTCATCCGTACAAGGATGCCAGCCGCAACCGTTTCCAGCTATGGCCCGGCCGTCCTCAAGAAACAGTACGAATGTACTTGCGTAGAAACTCCTTTTGGTTTGCGCAACCAAGTTGAAGCAGTACGAACTTACTAGTCCCGTACCCTCTCTGTACCATTGTGAGCCGCAATTCTCTGCGCGATTCTCTTCCTGTCACGCTGAAGTTCTGTGGGGTCGAAAGAATGGAAAGCGCGTTCAAGGCTTGGATCGGGCAACCAGTCGTTCTTCAAGTGGCATTAGGCGATATCAAAGTGCCGCTGCGGGGAAAGCTTCTGAAGGATGGAAGCGATACGGTTCGGATGCGAATTGGAGAAGGTTGGGACGTAGATATTTACAAGACCATGATCCTGGCAGTGGAACAAGACGGCATGGTCCTTCTACCTTCATGAGGTGCGCAGACATGAAGACACAAGAATTGAAGTACGTGACACGGCGGCGCGCGGCAGTGCTGCTGGGTCTCTCCGAACAGGAACTGAATCGCATCTCGACCGAATCAGGATTCGGCCACAGGGAAGTCTCCGGCCAGGACGAAGAGACCTATTTCACCTACGAAGAATTGCGCCAGATTTGCATGTTGGCTGTGAACCACGTGAATTAAGCCAGTTCGGCGCCAGGCGCGCCGGCACAAAGAGTTTCCTCCGGCCCCCCTCAGCAGTACCCCCACCCGGGTCGCTCCCCCCAGCGGCCCGGGTTTTTCTTTCTTTTCCCGTGTAAGCCGTTCCAGTTCAATTGATTAGAGAGACACTTCAAGTAATACTTTAAACTTTGTCCCGCAAAGTAGCTTGCGGATTGCCTTGCGGACGGCCCTTAACTAACTTTCAACAAATCAACTACTTGCGCGGAGTAATCTCGTTTCCGTTCTTTCTTTTGGAAATCATTTGACAGGCCGGTATGGCGCGAAGAAACTTGGCAGCCTTAAGAGGTTTGAAAGGACGGTTCTGAGTCATGGCTAAGCGCCGCGTTCCAACCACCTGCCGAATCCTGCTGCTACCTGCAAGTGCGTTACTGCTTGCCTTCGGATTTAGCCGGACAATGAAACCGGCTCTTGCTCAGGATGCAACGTACGACGTTGTGATCGTGAACGGGCGGGTGATGGACCCGGAGTCCGGCATCGATGCCGTGCGCAACGTGGGAATCAGCGGCGGAAAAATTCGCGCGATCAGCAGCAGCGCCTTGAAAGGGAAGCAGCTCATTGACGCAAAGGGACTGGTGGTTGCGCCGGGCTTCATCGATCTGCATCAGCATGGGCACGACGGGGAGAATTATGCCGCGAAGGCTCACGACGGCGTGACTACCGCGCTGGAGCTAGAAGTTGGCGTGGCGGATATTGACCACTGGTATGGAGAGCGCGAAGGCAAGGCGCTCATCAACTTTGGAGCAAGCGTCGGTCACATTCCCGCGCGCATGGCAGTGATGCACGACGCCGGACAACTCTTGCCAAGTGGGGATGCGGCACACCGCGAAGCAACGCCTGGGGAAATCGAACAGATCCTGTCGTTGATCGAGAAAGGACTGCAGCGAGGAGCGCTGGCCGTGGGAGTTGGGCCGGCTTACACGGAAGCGGCTACGAATTGGGAGATCGTGCAGGTGTTTCGCGTGGCGGCGAAGCATCATGCGTCTTGTCACATCCATATTCGCGCTGGAGCGCCGAAGCTCGAAGCGGCGGCAGGAAATTTCCCTGGCTTTGAAGAGGCTATGGCGGATGCTGCCATCAGTGGCGCGCCCCTGCACATTGTCCACATCCAGAGCACTGGAGGCCCAGACGTTGTCTACGAACTTCAGATGATTTCCCACGCGCGCTCGCACGGCATGGATGTGACCACCGAGGCTTATCCTTACACGATGGGGATGACCAGCATCCAGGCGGCGTTTCTCGATCACAAGGAAAACGAGCCGGACAGCTATTTTGCTACGATGCTTTGGCCCGCGACGGGCGAACATCTGACGCGGGAATCGTTCCTGCGCTATCGCAAAGAAGGCGGGATGATCATTCTGCCTTCGAACACGCAAGAAAATATTGATGCGGCGATCGAAAGCCCGCTGACGATGATTGCCAGCGATGGCGCGCTCTTTAACGGCAAAGGCCATCCACGAACTGCTGGGACTTATGCGCGCGTGCTGGGGCATTACGTGCGCGAAGCAAAGGCGCTCGATTTGATGACCGCGCTGAGAAAGATGACGCTGATGCCGGCGCAGCGCCTGGAGAAGCGCGCGCCCGTGTTCAAAGACAAAGGGCGCATTCGCGCGAGCGCCGATGCGGACATCACCATTTTCGACGCCAACACGGTCATTGACAAAGCCACTTATGAGAATCCGCTCCAATACTCCGAGGGAATTCGCTTCGTTTTGGTGAATGGCGTTCCGGTGGTCAGGGACGGACAACTCGTTGATGGAGTATTTCCCGGCCGCGCGGCGCGCGCGCCGATTTCACAGTGATGTACTTCTCAAGGAAAACAGGGCCGCCTCTAGTTCGTGCGGCCTGTTTCTTTTGGAACACTGAATCGAAGTCCACTCACTACATATCGCAGCAAGGACTTGCGTGGCGCGCTATTCATAACGCAAGGCCACCATAGGATCGACGCGCATCGCACGCCGCGCGGGGAGATAGCATGCGAGTACAGTCACCGCGCACAACACTATTGCGACTCCGATGAAGGTTGCCGGATCGGCCGGGGAGATCCCGTAGAGCAAGGACGAAAGAAGGTGTCCTGCCCCGAATGCCATGCCAAGGCCGATGACCAGACCAATTACGGTAAGGAGCAGGCCGTGCCGGATGATGAGGTTCAAGACGTCGGTGCGCTGAGCGCCTAGGGCCACGCGCACACCGATTTCGTGCGTGCGTTGGGAAACAATGTAAGAAATGACCCCGAACAGTCCGATGGAAGTTAGCGCCAGCGCCAGAAGTCCGGATACGCCAAGCAAGAGACCGGTCGTCCGGGCAGGAAAGAGAGGGAGGCTCATATATTGCTGCATGGTCTCCAGATCGGTTGGAGCGATATTGGGGTCCACCGAATGGATTTCGCGTCGAACGTTGTCTAGCAAAGATGCTGGGTCACCAGACGTGCGCACGACCAATGTGCGCCGCGCCGGCAACTGAGGCAGGTAAGCAGCAGTTACAGGGGCCTCCCCAAGGGTTCGGTATTTGCCAGTAGGGACGACTCCAATGACTTCGGTGCTGGACTTCTCACCGTAAAAGCTAATTCGCTTGCCCAGAGGATCTTCGTTTTTCCAGAGCCGTTTTGCCAAGGCCTCATTGATGATCGCCACACCGCTTCCTTCTGCACCCTCGGAGGAAATAAAGTCGCGACCTCGCAACAGCGGAATACCCATGGTCTGAAAGTAATCGGCCGCAACGCGCAGTATGTCGACTGGTAGCGTGTCGTTTTTGGTTGACTTGGGCTGCATTGGATCGAGGACGGTGTGCTCGCGCGCAGGTCCAAGGGGCAGATGGTTGGTAAAGCTGGCCGCCGTTACTCCAGGAAGTGTTCGAACGTGCTCGGCTAGCTGTTCATAAAAGTTACGCACTTGGGTGTCAGAATATCCCAGGCTCCCGGGGTCTAAACTGGCGGCGATTACATGCTGGGTGTTAAAGCCGGGATTGATCGAACTGGCGTTCCGGAGACTTCTCACGCACAATGCACCGCATATCAGCAGCACGGTGCATGTAGCGATTTCGCCAGTCATAAGAAGGCTACGCAATCTAGACTTGTGGAAACCGGCTGGCTGAGTTTCGTCCTTGAGATTTGCAACCACAGGGACTGACGCGCTGCGGAGGGCCGGTGTCAATCCAAACGCCGCACCACAAAGCAGCGACACCATCATCGTGAAAGCGAGCACTCGCCAATCAATGGGGAGCATCAGCGTAATGGGTAAGCTCGCAGGCTTCAGCGCCAGCAAAAGTGGAGCAGCCCAATAGGCCAAAATCAGTCCCAGTAATCCTGCGAGGCTGGAGAGCAGCGTGCTTTCTACGAGCATTTGCTGGATCAGTCGCCCTCGTCCTGCACCCAACGCGGAACGAACGGCCATTTCTCGTGTTCGCCCGGTAGCGCGCGCAAGGAGGAAACTAGCAACATTCGCGCAAGCTATAAGAAGCACAAATCCAAAGACTGCCATGAGTAATCCCGTAAAGGCGGTTACGTAGACACGGTAAGGAGCAGGAATGAGGGTTGCGGGGAAGACAGTTGCGTCCAAATTTCTTTTCAGGTCGGGATGGTCGGTCTCGATCTGATGCTCCAGCACGCTCACCTCGGCGCGTGCTGCGACGGTACTGGCTTCAGGTTTCAGACGCCCAATGGCTATGAGCGAATGTGAGTGCCAATTGCTAAGTCTTCCTTTGTCCCTGGTGATTTGTTCGACCATCGCAGTGGGAGCCCAGAAGTCCGGCTCGAAGCCCACCAAGAGGCCAGTGAAACCCGCTGGCGCTACTCCGATGACGCTATAGTTCACGCCATTCAGCATCAGAGTTTTTCCGACAATCGTGGAATCAGAACCGAGGTGTCGGCGCCAAAAGCCGTAACCAAGCACGATCACGGGCTGAGGGTTCTCTGGGTGATCGTCTTCTGCTGAGATCGTGCGCCCCAGAACAGCATTCACAGCGAGCAGCGAGAAGAAATTGCCGGAAACAAGCTGGCCCAGCACGGTCTGACCCTCGCCGGACCTGTTCCAGATAACCAAGTGCGGGTCGCCATCGTAGGCCAGTATTCCTTCGAAAGACTGATTGTGATCGCGGTAGTAGAGGTAATCGGGGTAGGTCAATGGCAGATACCCCTGCGCGCCGGAATCACGCGGATTGTGCATCCAGATCTCCCGCAGTTCCTCAGGTGCTTTGACACCTTCAGGTGGGCGGAGCAGCAAAGCATTCACGAAGCTGAATACCGTCGTGTTCAGGCCGATGCCCAGGGCCAATGCGACGACGACAGCTGCAGTCGAACCCGGATTCTTGCACAGCATCCGGAGCCCGAAGCGCAAGTCTTGCCAGAGATGATCCCACCACAACCAGCGTCTGGATTCGTAGAAGCGCTCCTGAGCTTGCGTCACATTGCCGAAAGCGCGGCGCGCCGCGGCTCTGGCGTCATCTTCGTTCAGCCCTCGTTCGCGGAGGCGAGCGGTTTCTAGCTGAAGGTGTGTTTCGATTTCATCGCGGAAGTCGCTTGTCTTACGCGTGCGCCAAAACATACGCCCCCTTTCGGACTTCCGGAATGCGAGGTCCTTTCGGGTAAACATCTTACCCAAGTGTGCGCGTGCCTGGGTGAGATGTCAACCCTAATTTACATCCCGATCGAACCTGGAAGGGAACCGCCCAGCGAAGGAAAAACATCATGCGTGCCGGGGCAGGAAAGTGCTATATAGTTTTGCGCGCTGAGCGGTGCGAGGTAGACAAGTGCGTGAGGACAAGACGGAACCAAGAACGGGGAGAAGACCGGCCATTATAGAAGGGACAAGAACGGGTCTGAAGAGCCGCCAGTACAGAGGGGACAGAATGGGTTTGAAGACTCGCCAGTACAGAGGAACCAAGAACGGGTCTGAAGACCCGCCAGTACAGAGGGGAAAGGATCCACTGTGACATTTGCCGCTGCCGATTGGGCTGCCGTCGCGGGCTATCTGCTCATCACACTGATTCTCGGCTTGTATTTCCGAAGCCGCTCGGGGAAGAGCACGGAAGATTATTTTGTTTCGGGGCGCAACGTTTCGTGGTGGCTTGCGGGAACCTCGATGGTTGCGACGACGTTTGCCGCGGACACGCCGCTGGTGGTCACCGGACTCGTCTACAGAAATGGCATTGCCGGCAATTGGTTTTGGTGGAGCTTTTTGCCCTCCGGCATGATGACCGTCTTTCTTTTCGCGCGATTGTGGCGGCGTTCTGGTCTTCTCACTGACGTGCAATTCGCGGAAATGCGCTATGCAGGAAAGCCCGCAGCGTTCTTGCGCGGGTTTCGCGCGCTGTATCTCGGGTTACTAATGAACTGCCTGATTCTCGGGTGGGTCACCAAAGCGATGACCGCTATCGTGGCCATCAGCCTGGGAGTGAACGAATCCACCTCGAAGTTGATCTGCGTTTTGGTTCTGATTCCGTTCACGGGCTTGTACGTGACGCTTGGCGGACTGTGGGGCGTCTTGTGGACGGATCTTTTTCAGTTTGTATTGAAAATGGCCATTGTCATCGGCATTGCTTGGTACGCGGTTGACGCCGTTGGAGGGATGCACGCGCTGCTTGCGAAACTCCATGCGATGACCGTCGCGGCGGGACCGGCAGCCAGCGACCCGACGGCGTTCTTTCCCGATTTTTCGCGTCCGTTCACATATAAGGCGATGTGGGCGCTTCCGGTGATCACTTTCGCGGTGTTCCTTGGCGTGCAGTGGTGGGCGTTTTGGTATCCCGGAGCCGAGCCTGGCGGCGGCGGGTACATTGCGCAGCGGATTTTCAGCGCGCGCGACGAACGCAACGGCCTGCTCTCCGTATTGTGGTACAACGTGGCGCATTACGCCTTGCGTCCCTGGCCGTGGATCCTGGCAGCGCTGGCGGTCATCGTTCTTTATCCAGGACTCGCGCAACCCGAGCCGGCGTATATGCGCATTGTGGTGGACCACGTTCCGCACGCGCTGCGCGGTTTGGTGTTTGCGGGTTTCCTGGCGGCGTTTATGTCGACGGTCGCTACGCAACTGAATTGGGGCGCATCCTATCTGGTCGCGGATTTCTACCGGCGCTTCATAAAGCGCGATGGCACCGAACGGCACTACGTCGTAATGTCGCGCGTGGCCACCGTACTTCTTGTGATCATCTCCGCCTACGTTGCGGCGCAGCTCGGCTCGATTGTGGCGGGGTGGGAGATTGTGCTCACCATTGGCGCCGGCACCGGAGGCGTGTACCTGCTGCGCTGGTATTGGTGGCGGATCAATGCCTGGAGCGAAATCGCGGCCATGGCCACGGCCATTGCGGTGACCGCGATCCTTTCGTTGACGAAACCCTTTTCGGGCGACAGCGTCGTACTGTTCGCCAAGACCTCGCTGGCTACCACGGCGGTGACTTCGTTGGTATGGATTGTCGTGACCTTCCTGACCAAGCCGGAAAGGGAAGACGTGCTGGTGAAATTTTACCGGCAGGTGCGCCCGCATGTTGCCGGGTGGAAACCGGTCGCGCGGCTGGTGCAAGACGTTCCGCAAACGCGCGACCTGGGACGAAACCTGGTTTCCTGGGCGCTGGGCTGCGCCATGGTTTATCTGGCGCTGTTTGGTTCGGGGAAGATGCTCTTAGGGAAATTGGGGTTTGGATTCGTGCTGCTAGTTCTCGGGGCAATTTGCGCTGCGCTGCTCTCCCGCATGATGCCGCGCGCGAAGGAGTGGAGCGCGGATTGAGATGGCCGATTCCGCTCAATCGGCTGCCACAGGCAAAGGCACGCACAACGCAGTCCTAGCCGGATTCCTGGGCTGGACCTTCGACGCCTTTGATTTTTTCGTTCTAACTTTTGTCTTGGCGCCCATTGCAGCAGAATTTGGGAAAACGCTCCCGGCGATGGCGCTGACCATCACCGCGAGTCTGGCCACACGCTGGGTGGGAGCGATTCTCTTCGGCCTGCTCGCCGATCGCTACGGGCGGCGCATTCCGCTGATTGCAAATATTCTCTACTACTCGCTGATTGAGGTGTTGTCCGGCCTCGCCCCCAACTATCGAGTTTTTCTCCTGCTGCGCCTGCTCTACGGCATCGGCATGGGTGGCGAGTGGGGCGTAGGCGCATCGCTCACTATGGAGTCCATCCCCGCAAAGTGGCGAGGCCTGGTCTCCGGATTTTTGCAAGAAGGATACGCCCTGGGATTTCTACTCGCAGCGGGAGCGTACCGCTTTGTTTATCCGCATTGGGGATGGCGGCCGCTCTTTTTTGTCGGCGGATTGCCGGCGCTGCTCACGCTTTTCGTCCGCGCAAAAGTGAAAGAGCCGGAGGCCTGGCACCGTTCGCGCACGGATTGGGCCAGTTATCGCAGAGCGATTTTTGGGAATTGGAAGCGCTTTGTGTATCTCGTGTTGCTCATGGCCATGGTCAATTTCATTTCGCATGGCACGCAGGATATGTACCCAACCTTCCTGCAACACCAGCACAGTTTCACACCGGAGCGAACATCCTACATTACGGCGTTCGCCATGGTCGGCGCGATTTGCGGGGGGCTGGGGTTCGGATATTTTTCTGACCGGAAAGGCCGGCGCCGCGCGATGGTGACGGCGTTGCTCTTGGGTTGCTTACTCATTCCCATGTGGGTGTTCGCGCCGAATCTTCCGCTGATTCTGGCCGGAGGATTCCTGATGCAATTCATGGTGCAAGGCGCGTGGGGCGTGATTCCTGCGCACATCAACGAGCTCTCGCCCGATGCGTTGCGCGGTTTTTTTCCTGGGCTGGCTTATCAATTCGGCGTGTTGGTCGCATCCGGCAGCGCCCCTATTGAAGCGCTCATGGCGCATTCCATGAGCTATGGCCGCGCAATGGGCCTCTTCGCGCTGATCGTGCTCGTTGTCGGCGCGGTTGTCGTTTGGCTTGGCCCGGAAGAACACCGCGTGGAATTTGGCCGCGGTGGGTGAGGCGAGAAAGGCGCGCTAAAAAATGGTGCGCCCTGAGAGATTCGAACTCCCGACCTTCTGGTTCGTAGCCAGACGCTCTATCCAGCTGAGCTAAGGGCGCACAGTTTAGAATCAACTACTTACGTCGATTGCGGTCGTTCCGTTTTGCATACTCTTTGCATGATACTTAGGGGTAGGTTCGTCTCTGATTGGGAACAGCCGACGAGAGACAACAACGCATGCTTCATCTTTGCCCCCAGGTTAATTCGGACGACCGGAACCATTTGCATTATCGAATAGCTCGTTGATTTTGTCCACTGCGCGAACAGCCGCGACATCGACGCTCTTGACGTAATGCGCCGTGGTTGTCGAGACGTTGGAATGGCGTAGATGAGATTTCGCTGCCAGCGCGTTGTCGACGTCGGCAAAAGCAGTAGCGATGCCACGGCGCGCAGAATAAAACCCGCGCCACATCGGGAGAGAAGTGTCGCGGCTAAATTCGTGGTCAGACTTCTGATGCTCGGACTCCATCACGCCACAAATGCAGCGAGTGAGTTGCGGCACGATCGCGCGTGCGGCCAAATTGTGCAAGTCGATAGGCCGTCCCGTCGGAGTGGCCAGAATGTATTCGGAGGAGTGCGGCAACTCCGCGAGCATCTCAGCAAGCACTCCGGGCACGTGAACAGGCGCCACGCTTTCTTCGGTCTTTGGGAGGGTTGTGTGTTTCCTCCAAATGGACCGTTGCACACGAATTTATGTCCTGGTCCACGGGTTGGGATCAGGACGGCATTCGACAAACTATCGCCCGTCTTGGCCCCCAACACTGTATATAGGAACTCATTCCCCATACATAGTTTCTTAGGATTCCCACCCTTACGCTGGATGCGTGAACATCCGGCGCCTTCGCAATTTTCTAGAACTTACGTAGAGCGACGTTTCGGGAGCGACGGGAATATCTGTTAACCGTCTTTTGGCGGCCGAGAATGGCCGCACCTCTCTATACCCTACCGAACAGCGGGACCTCTCCGAATTCTATAAAGCGCGTCTACAGATGGTCGCTGACGAAGCGAAGGAGGACGGCGCCGCGCTCTATGAGTAAAGCTCTCACCGAACTGCAGGACAAGCTCCAGGCTCAAAAGGAGGGCTCGCAGTGGAAGGCGCGGTGCCCCGCCCATGCGGATGAAAAACCTTCACTCTCCATCGCAGAGAAAAGCGGGAAAATTCTATTGCACTGTCACGCGGGTTGCACCACAGAAGCTGTCTGTGAGTCGCTTAGCCTGAGTGTCGCGGACCTCTTCACCGAACCCCTCAACGACAGCGGCTCTCGCATAGTAGAGACCTATCCCTAGTGCGACGAAGAAGGCAACACACTCTTCGAAGTCGTGCGTTACGCGCCAAAAGCTTTCCGGCAACGCCGGCGCAACCTCCGCACCTGCCAAAGAATGACGAGATTCAAAAGAGACCCCGCCAGAGCAAGAATCATCATGGGGATACGGATAGCGTCGATGTGCATCCGGTCAGCAAGCTTCAATGCGCCTGGAAGCCAGCGCGAACGCGCCAACGCCGATTAAAAGGCGAACGCCATTGAGAGCGATGAAGGCGCTGCATACGCTTTGCAGGACGGCAAAGAGGAATGCCGACCAGCCAAAAACCTTCGGGTTGAAATACGCAATGGCCTTATGGCGCGGACCAGCCGTCGCTTGAGAAACCTGTGAAGGATGTTGCGGCTGGTGGGTCATGCTTCGTGTTCGATGAGTCTGCTCAAGAATTCGTTTCCCACTTCAAATAGACGGCGGCGAGGGGCGGAAGGGTGAGGACGAGGGAGTGGGAATGGCCTTGGGCGGGTTGGTCGGAGGCTTGCTGGCCGCCGGCGTTGCCCACGTTTGAGCCGCCGTAGTGAGCGGCGTCGGTGTTGAGGACTTCGCGATAGTAGCCGGGCTGGGGGACGCCCAGGCGGTAGCCTTCGCGGACGACGGGAGTGGCGTTGAGCACGACGACGATCAAGTCATCAGTGTGCTTGCCGCGGCGCATAAAGCTGAGAACGCTGTTGTCGGCGTCGTTGGCGTCAATCCATTCGAAACCGTGCCAATCAAATTCCACCTGATGCAGCGCGGGCTCGGAGGAGTAGAGGTGATTCAGGTCGCGGACAAGATTCTGCACGCCGCGATGCGAATCCCACTGCAGAAGATGCCAGTCGAGGCTGCGCGCTTCGCTCCATTCGTGGCGCTGCGCGAGCTCCTGGCCCATAAATAGGAGTTTTTTGCCGGGATGCGCATAATGATAGCCGTGCAGCAGGCGCAGATTGGCGAATTGCTGCCACAGGTCGCCGGGCATTTTGTGGAGGAGCGAGTTTTTACCGTGGACGACTTCGTCGTGAGAGAAGGGAAGGACAAAGTTTTCGGTGAAGGCGTAGAGCATCGAGAAAGTGATTTTGTTGTGCTCGTATTTGCGGTGGACGGGATCGAGCGAAAAATACTTTAGCGTGTCGTTCATCCAGCCCATGTTCCATTTGAAGCTGAAGCCGAGGCCGCCGAGATAGGTAGGACGGGAAACGGCAGGCCAGGCGGTGGATTCTTCCGCAATGGTGAGAATGCCGGGGAATTTGCCGTGGGCGACTTCGTTCATGCGCTTGAGAAATTCGATGGCGTGAAGATTTTCGCGGCCGCCAAATTGATTGGGAATCCATTCTCCGGGCTTGCGCGAGTAATCGAGATAGAGCATGGAAGCGACGGCGTCCACGCGGAGGCCGTCGATGTGGTACTTGTCCAGCCAGAAGAGCGCGTTGGAAATCAAATAGTTTTGGACTTCGTTGCGGCCGTAGTTGTAGACCAGCGTGCCCCAATCGGGATGCGCGCCCTGGCGCGGGTCGGCGTGCTCGTAGAGATGGCTGCCGTCGAATTGGGCGAGGCCGTGGGCATCGCGCGGAAAATGCGCGGGAGTCCAATCGAGAATGACGCCGATGCCGGCCTGGTGGCAGCGGTCGACGAACTCCATGAATTCCTGAGGCGAGCCGTAGCGGCTGGTGGCGGCGAAATAGCCGAGGGTCTGATAGCCCCAGGAGCCGTCGTAAGGATGTTCCATGACGGGAAGCAGCTCGATGTGGGTGTAGCCGAGTTCCTTAACGTAAGGAATGAGCTGATCGCCGAGTTCGCGATAGGTGAGCCAGCGATTGTGATCTTCGGGAACGCGGCGCCAGGAGCCGAGGTGAACTTCGTAAATGGAGACAGGTGATTGGAACCAGTTTCTACTGGAACGCTGAGCGAGCCAGTCTGTGTCGTTCCAGCGATAGGTTTCGAGATTGGCGACGATGGAGCCGGTGTTGGGACGGAGCTCGGAGCGAAATGCGTAGGGATCGGCTTTGAGCGGAAGCACGTTGGCGTCAGGGCCGACGATTTCGAATTTGTAGATGGCGCCTTCGGCGAGTTCAGGGATGAAGATTTCCCAGAATCCGGAAGAGCCGCGAGCCCGCATCGGGTGGACGCGGCCATCCCAGCGGTTGAAGTCGCCAACGACGCTGACGCGTTGGGCGCTGGGAGCCCAGACAGCGAAGTGGACGCCTTGAACGCCTTCGAGGGTGATGAGGTGCGCGCCAAGTTTTTGGTAGGTGTCGTAATGGCGGCCCTCGCCCATGAGATAGAGATCGAACTCGCTGAGGACGCAGGAGAAAGAATAAGGGTCGTAAGTGTCGAAAGATTCTCCGTAGTAGTTGCGGCAACGGATCTTGTAGGCAGAGGGCGCCGGGGCGTTGGTTTCGCCCGGCGGCAAGATGGCCTCAAAAAAGCCTTCGTAACGCAATTTCGAGGCTTCGACAATCTTGGGCGCTGGAACCGAGACATTGTCTGATGTGGGCTGTTGCAGATAGATGCGGGCTTCCTCGGCCCACGGGAGGAAGAAGCGCACCGCGCAGCCGCCGTCTACAGGATGTGGCCCGAGAAAAGCGAAAGGGTCGGAATGACGGCCGTTTACAACCGCGTTGACCTGAGAATAGAAGGACGGATCGCGGGGAGCGATCGGCTTTGAGTGCGCGGCAGCGGCGTGATGTTCGGGCAAATTGGGCTCTTCGTGCTTAATCCATGTCTCGCGGGCCAGGGAGCAGTTTCCGAAGAACGGCTCGCGTTCACTGAATTTTAGGCTGTTAAGGGCAAAAAAGCCAAACGCCGTATTTGCCCCTATTGACCGCAACTGGCGCAGCAAGTATTATCCGCGCAATTCCAGGCAAAAATTTGAGCGAGTGAGGTTTCGCCATGAAGAAGCGAGTGTGCTTTGGCCTTTTCTTGAGTGTAGCGGCAATTCTCTGCGTGGGAGCTCTGTCGCGCGCGCAGCAGGCGCAAATCAGCCCCGATGTGTACAACGAAATGAAATTCCGGTACATCGGGCCGGTGGGAAATCGCGCCACCGCTGTTGTGGGAATCCCCGGAAATCCCAACGTGTACTACGTGGGCGCGGCGTCTGGAGGAATTTTCAAATCCACGGACGGCGGCATCCACTGGGATCCTATCTTTGACGAGCAACCCGCGTCTTCGATTGGATCCTTAGCGATCGCCGCGAGGGATCCGAACATTGTTTGGGCGGGAACCGGCGAATCGTTTATCCGAAGCCACATTTCGGTTGGAAGCGGGATTTACAAATCCATGGACGCGGGGAAGACGTGGAAGCTGATGGGCCTGGAGAAAACCGGACGCATTGGGAACGTCGTGATCGATCCTCACAACCCGGACATTGTGCTGGCGTGCGCGCTGGGACACGCCTACGGGCCGCAGCCGGAACGGGGCGTCTTTCGCACCACTGACGGCGGGAGGAATTGGGAAAAGGTTCTGTTTGTTGATGAAAACACCGGCTGCTCGGACATGGGCATGGATCCCAACAATTCGCGGACATTATTTGCGGGAATGTGGCAATTGGAGATTCATACCTACGGGAGAAAGAGCGGTGGTCCCGGTAGCGGGCTGTTCAAGTCCACTGACGGCGGAGTGACGTGGAAGCGGCTGGAAGGGCACGGCCTGCCTCACGCGCCGATAGGCAGAATTGCCGTGCGCGTGGCGCCGAAGGATTCAAATCGCGTTTACGCACTGATTGAGACGGGCGACGGCGTGCCGATGGATGGCAAGCCCACACAAACCGGACAATTGTGGCGCTCGGATGACGGCGGGGAGAACTGGCAACTGGTCAATTCGGACCGGCAGATTCGCGGGCGCACGCACTACTACACGCGCGAGGAGGTCTCCCCGGACAACGAGAATGAAGTTTATTTCTTTACATCTGCCTTTTCGAGGACTCTCGATGGCGGTCACACTTTGACGGCCATGCCTGCCGTTCCCGGCGGCGACAATCACGAAATGTGGATCGATCCCACCAATGGCGATCGCATGGCGGTGGTGAATGATGGCGGCGTGAGCATTTCCGTGAATCGCGGGCACACCTGGGACCGCATTCAACTGCCTATCGCGCAGATTTATCACGTGACGCTGGACGATCAGATTCCGTATTTCGTTTACGGAAACAAGCAGGATGGTCCTTCGTATCGCGGGCCGAGCAATAGCCTGCAATTTGGCGGTTTCGGCGGAGCGCAGATTTCACGCAGCGTGTGGCATCCCGTAGCCGGAAGCGAAAGCGGCTTCGCGACGCCGGACCCGGTGGACAACAGCATCATCTGGTCCACGGGAACCGGCTCGGGCAGCGTTGGTGGCGCTGTGGCGCGTTTCGATGAAAAAAACCATCAGGCGCGTGAAGTGGAAGTGTGGCCGGAGGATGTTTCCGGAGCCACCGCAGCGGAAGTGAAATACCGGTTCAACTGGGAGTTTCCGGTAACGATTTCACCGCACGACCACAACAAAGTCTATGTCGGCAGCCAGTTTGTGCACGTCACCACCGACGGCGGCAATAGTTGGCAAGTCATCAGCCCGGACTTGACGCGCAACGACAAGAGCCGCATGGGAATCTCGGGCGGGCTCACTCCGGACAATATTGGCGTGGAATATGCGGGAACGGTGTTTGCAATCGCCGAATCGCCCAAAGAAGCCGGCTTGATTTGGGCAGGTACCAATGACGGGTACGTGCAAATCACGCGCGATGGCGGGAAGAACTGGACCAACGTCACAAAAAACATTCCGAATCTCCCGGATTGGGGAACGGTGAGCAATATCGAAGCTTCGCGCTACGACGCGGGAACGGCATACATCTCTGTGGATTTCCATCAGATGAACAATCGCGATCCGTTCGCCTATAAGACCGCGGATTACGGGAAAACGTGGACGCAGATCACGAACGGCATTCCGCACAGCATGTTGAGCTACGCGCATTGCATTCGCGAGGATCCCGTGCGCAAAGGGCAGCTTTACCTGGGAACAGAGAATGGCCTGTACATTTCGTTCGACGATGGCAAAACCTGGCAGCCGCTGCAAAGCGGGCTGCCGCATGCTCCCGTGTATTGGATTGCGGTGCAGGAGCGCTTTCACGACCTGGCCTTGGCAACATACGGGCGTGGCTTTTGGATTTTGGATGACATTACTGCGCTCGAGCAGGTGACGCCGGAGATTCTGACATCCAGCGCGCATTTGTTCGCGCCACGCGATGTCTACCGCTTCCGGCCTGTCGCGCAGCCTGCCTCCGTTTCGTACGACCCCACGGCAGGACACAATCCGCCTTACGGCGCGCCGATCAATTTTTATCTAAAGTCGAAACTGGGCGAAAAAGAGCGCGTCAAACTGACCATCAGCGACTCCAGCGGAAAAACCGTGCGCGAAATCGAGTGCCGCGCCGCGACGGAAGAACGTGCGCGCAGGCCGGCAGGACCGGGCGGTCCCAGCGGAGGTGGCGAGGAAGACGAAGGCGGTCCTGCGTGCGAGGTGAAGCCCGGCATCAACCGCGTGTGGTGGAACCTCAGGTCCGAGCCGAGCACGGAAATGAGGTTGAGGACGAGTCCGCTGTACGCTCCCGACGTAAAGCCTGGACCAGAAGGGTGGCGCAGGCCGTCGGGCGCGGGACGCATTGAACTGCTTGTGCCCCCCGGCACTTACACCGTGACGCTCACGGCGGGCGAACAGAAACTCACGCAAAAACTGAACGTGCTGAAGGATCCGCATTCCGGCGGCACAGAAGGCGACATTCAAACGCAAACGCAATTCCTCTCCGGCTTGCGCGATGAAATGAATGCTCTGGCCGCAAGCGTGAATCAAATCGAGTCCATTCGAGCGCAACTGGAAGCCCTGGAAAAACAACTGGGAACCGACGATACGGGAAAAACCATCCGCAAGGCCGCTGACGATTTGGCGGAGAAACTGATCGCGACGGAAGGCAAAGCCTTGCA
>Ga0209474_10001714_pt1 | contig 20992 bp, 17 predicted proteins | sample GraSoiAngelo_145_FD_185902 | JGI IMG/M metagenome (GOLD analysis project Ga0209474, IMG submission 185902) | Grasslands soil microbial communities from the Angelo Coastal Reserve, California, USA - 14_1009_05_20cm (SPAdes) (version 2) | ecosystem: Environmental > Terrestrial > Soil > Grasslands... | reverse complement strand
CCGCGCCGCGGCGTCGGCAAACGCGCTCAGATTGTCGAGCACCGCGCCGAAGCCGATGATCGTCGGCCGGAACGTGACGCCGACGCCCGATGCCTGCGCCGCGAATTCCTGCATCCACTCGTAGTCGGCGCCGCGGAGCGCGGCCTCGCCGGCCAGGCTGCGGCCGAGATGATCTGCCAGCATCCCGCGCATCACGACCGCGAGCGGCAGCGAGATCGACAGCGTCAGCACCCACACGCCCGCGACGAGCGCCGGCGCGCGGGCGACGCGCCGAAATCCGCCGATGGCCGCGCCGAACGCGCTCATACGAGCGCCGCCCAGGACAGCAGCGCGTCCTGCAGCCAGAGCATCCACGCCAGCGACCATTTCGTCGCCGCGCGCGGCCCCTTCGGCTCGAGCGTCATCGAGTTGTTCGTGTAGTCGACGTCGAGCAGCAGCACGCGATCCGGATCGACCTGCGCCGAGACGGCCTGGACGGGCCGGTTGTAGACGTACGCCTTCCAGCGGTCGTCGTCGTTCCAGCGCTCGAGCTCCATCGCGCGGCTGCCGTTGCTGAAGTCGACGACCACCTTGACGAAGTCCGGCCATCGCGCTTCGCCGTTGCGCCGCACGACGACGGTCGTGCGGTAGTTGCTGCCCTCGCGCACGCTCTTGAGATCCTCGATCGCGTAGTCGAAGACGTCGGAGCTCCGGTAGACCTGATCGAAGAACGGCGTGAGATCGCGGCGCGCCGTCTCGTTGGCGACGGCGAAGAAGTCCTGCGGCTTCGGGTGCTTGAACTGCCACCGCGCGAACTGCGCCGCCATGATCCGCTGCAGCGTCGGCCAGCCGAGCCACCGCTCCATCGTGTTCAGCCACAACGCCGTCTTGTTGTAGGTGATGCTCCCGCCGGTGGCGGGGAAGTAGCGGAACGACGGCGTCGACTGCGCGTCGCTCTTCGCGTCGTGCCGGTAGCCGGCGAGCCGATTGCCCTGCGTCTCGCGATCGAGCACGACGTCCTTGAACACCCACGGCACGAAGCCGCCGAAGTAGCGCAGCGCGAGAACGTTCGGATCGTAGACCTGCGCGATCGCGCGCGCCGTCGAGAACGTGTTGAACCCCTCGTCCATCCACGCGTCCTCGAACTCGTTGTTGCCGACGATGCCGTACCAGAACTGATGTCCGGCCTCGTGCACGGTGACGCCCTCCGGTGTGGTCACGCGCGCCGGCGCGAGCCAGCGCGTGCCGGCGGTGAAGAGCGTCGGGTATTCCATGCCGCCGGCGCCGCTCTGAAACGCGGGATCGACGATCGTGATGTGCTCGTAGGGATACGGCCCGTACCACTCGCCGTAGTACTTCAGCGTCGTGCGGGTCGCGTCGAAGTGGCGCTCCGCCTGGCCCTCGTGCTCCGGCTGCAGGAGCAGTCGCATCTCGACGGGCGGCAGCGTCGCGTGCTCGAAGCGCGCGCGGCGCTCGAGGTAATCGGGGCTCGTCGTCCAGGCGAAGTCGTGCACGTCCTCCTGATAGAAGCGATGGACCGCTTCGCGCCCGGCGTCGCGCCGATCGCGCTCGACGCCGGTCGCGCCGACGATCCAGTCCGACGGCACCGTGAGCGACACGTCGTAGATTCCGTAGTCGGAGAAGAACTCGGTGCCGGAGTGGAACTGATGGCAGTTCCAGCCGTCGTCCTGCAGGACGCCGAGCTTGGGGAACCACTGCGCGATGAAGAAGAAGTTCCCGACGGCGCCGGTCCGCGCGAATGTGCGCGGCACGTGCGCGCTCCACGCGACGCGGATCTCGGCGGTCGCGCCCGGCGCAATCGGCGCGGCGAGCGGCACCAGCATCACCGTCTCGTCTTCCGCGTTGTCGTCGTCGGGCGCGATGAAGCGGCGCGACGCCGTGCGATCGACGCCGCCGACCGCGATCGAGCTGACGTCGATGCGCGCCCACTCGCTCGGCAGCCGCGTCGGGTCGTCGCCGAAGCCGGCGAGCGCGCTCTCGCGCATGAAGGTGGAGCGTATGTTCTTCCAGGCGTTCCAGTAGAGATGCAGCTGCAGATCCTGCGCGGGCTTCGACGTGATGTTGCGCCAGGTGATGACTTCCGAGCCGGTGATCGTGCGCGACGAGGGATCGAGCCGCGCGGTAATCGTGTAGCTCGCGTTGCGCGGCGACCGCGGCGGATCGAGCGCGCCGGTCGCCGAGGGTTGGGCGATCGCGCTGGCGGCCGCGATCACGACGAGCGCGATGGCAAGGAGAGCATCCCGCATGCGCGGGATGCTATCACCGTGTCAGGCCGGCGCCCACACCGCGAGACCGGCCGCGCGCGCGGCGGCGGCAAGGCGCTTGTCGTAGACAACGATGCCGGCGAGGTCGGGTTCGAGCGAGAGAGCCGCTGCAAGATGGATCGCATCGAGCGTGCGGACCGAGCGCGGTTCGACGCTTGCCGCACGCCGGATCGTTTGCGGGTCCAGCTCGATGAAATCGAGTCCGTCCAGGACGTCGTGCGCCTGACCGACGACGAGATCGTCGCCCACCGATCGCGCGGCACGAATCACTTCGACGCGGGCGACGACGCTGCTGAATCGCGACGGCCGATCCGCGAGAAATCGCTGCAGCGCGTGGGTCTCCGGCTCGTCGAAGATGAGTTTTACGATCGCGGACGAATCGAGATACAGGACGCTCGAGACCCTCACAAATCGCGTTCGGCGCGCTCTTCGTCGAGAAGCTCCGATGTCGGACGATCAATCCGGACCGGGCGATGCTTCAGCGGCAGCAACGGCTTCGTCGCGCGGATCAGCCGGCCTTCGGCTTCGAGCCGGTCGAGGATCGAGGTGTGCTTCGGCAGCGGCGCGAGGATCGCGACGGCGCGCCCGCGATCGGTGACCTCGAGCGTTTCCCCCCGGATCACGCGCCGGAGATAGATGCTGAGATTCTGCCGCAGCTCGCGGACGCCGACTTCCTTCTTCGGTTCCTTCTTCGGCCTCATGTAGCACATTGTAGCACATGCGGTTCCGTCACTCGGGGACGAAGGCGACCGAGACGAGCGCGTCGGCGGGCGCGCGATCGAGCGGCGCGCCGAGCGATCCGCGGTCGATCGCGTGCGCGCGGTAGCCGAGGGCGCGCATCTCGCCGAGGAACGCGTCCGCGGTGGTTCCGCTCGCGCGATCGAGCTGCGTGGGGTGCAGCTCCGAGAGAATCGTCGGTCGATCCTCTTTCAACACGCGCGCGGCGCCGCGGACGACGAGCGGCTCCGCGCCCTCGACGTCCATCTTCACCAGCCGCACCGGGCGGCGGAGATCGAGCGCGTCGATCGACACGACGGGCACCTCGCGCGTCAGGTTACCGGCCAGCGGCACTGTACCCGTTCGCAGCAGATAGGCGCCGCCCGAATTGAGCGTCTCGACCGGAAAGGTCAGCGTCGCGGCGCCGGCGGCCGCGCCGACGGCCGCGCGCCGGAAGACGACCCGATCGCCGATCGCTCGAGCAGATCGGCGTTCGCCTCGAACGGTTCGAACGCGTACACGCGTCCCCGCGATCCGACGGCGTCCGCCATCTGCATGGTGAAGAAGCCGATGTGCGCGCCGACGTCGATCGCCACGTCGCCCGGCTCGAGCGCGCGCCGTACGAAGGCGATCTCGTCTCGCTCGTAACCGCCGCGCAGGATGTTGAGGCCGATCACGTGGTCCGACAGATCGAGGAACAGACGCACGCCCGGCGCGATCTCCTTGATCACGACGGTCGAATCGTTCGTGCGCGCGAAGTCCGGGTTCTTGTCGCGGAATTCCGCGGAGGTCATCAGATGCCGCCGGAGTTCGCTCGTGTCGCGTGAGCCTGCCAGCTTCGGTCCGATCACGTCCTCGTTTTCCGGATCTCGGTCAAGCAGCAGGCGGTACGCCCACACGACGTGCTCGCGGGTGAGTCCGCCCGGGTGGTCGGGCGCCATCGCCCGTGAGTATAATCCGCAGGTTATGCCCGACATTAAGGTGATGCACTACGGGCTCGGCCCGATTGGCGCCGCCATCGTCAAGCAGGTGGCGGCGCGTCCCGGCTTCAAGATCGTCGGCGCCATCGACATCGATCCCGCGAAGATCGGCCGCGACGTCGGCGACGTCGTCGGCCTGCCGCGCCGCGTCGGCGCGAAGGTCTCCGACGATGCCGCGAAGGCGCTGAAGTCGGCGAAGCCCGACATCGTCGTCCTCTGCACGAGCTCGTCGATCAAGAAGGTGATGCCGCAGATCGAGACGGTGTTGAACGCGAAGACGCCGATTGTGTCGACGACCGAAGAGCTCGCGTACCCCGGCTACACGCACATCCGCCTGGCGCGGCAGATTCACGCGCTCGCGAAGAAGAAGAAGGTGGCGGTGCTCGGCACCGGCGTAAATCCCGGCTTCGCGATGGACACGCTGCCGATCGCGCTCACCGCCGTCTGCGAGCGCGTCGACCGCGTCGTGGTCAACCGCGTGCAGGACGCGCGGATTCGGCGGTTGCCGTTCCAGCAGAAGATTGGCGCCGGCCTCACCACCGAGCAGTTCCAGAAGAAGGTGGACGACGGGAGCGTGCGCCACGTCGGGCTCACCGAGTCGATCGCGATGATCGCGGACGCGCTCGGCTGGACGCTCGATCGCATCACCGACGACATCCAGCCGAAGCTGGCGAGCGTCACCATCTCGAGCGAGTTCCTCGCTGTCGACCCCGGCTACGTCTGCGGCATCGTGCAGGACGGCGTCGGCTACCGCAAGCGGGAGCCGGTGATCAAGCTGCACATGGAGGCGTACCTCGGATCGCCGGAGACGTACGATTCGGTGGACATCGAGGGATCGCCGAACCTGTCGATGCGCATCAACGGCGGGATCCACGGCGACGTCGCGACGGCGTCGATCGTCGTCAATTCGATCCCGAAGGTGCTCGAGGCGGCGCCCGGCCTCCACACGATGCGCGACCTGCCGCTGCCGTCGTTCTTCGCGGGGCGGTAGCAAATTTCAAGCGTAGGGCGGCCCTTTCAGGGCCGCCGAGACGAGGCTGAAAGCCTCGCCCTACAACCGGGATCGCCTGTTTGCGCACGCTGGCAAACTTTGTTCGGGGATCTCCGTCCAACTCTTCCGGTAGATGATCTAGTGGAGTATCATCGTCCAGCCATGCCGAAACGCGGAAATCAGCCGATTCAGGGCGAAATGCTCCAGGGGACGCTCGACCTGTTGATTCTGAAGACGCTGGGCGTCGGGCCGGCCCACGGCCACACGATCGCCTACGCGATCGAGCGCCAGTCCGAGGACGTGCTCCAGGTGGAGCACGGCTCGCTCTACCCGGCGCTCCATCGCCTCGAGGATCGCGGGTGGATTTCGTCGTTCTGGGGGACGTCCGAGAACAACCGGCGCGCCCGCTACTACCGCCTGACGCCGCTTGGCCGCAAGCAGCTCGCCGCGCAGACGACGCGGTGGGACGAGATCGTCCGCGCGGTGAACCGCATTCTGAGACCGGCGTGAGCCTGAAGAAATTCTTCCGCCGCAGCGCGTGGGACGACGAACGGTCGCGCGAGCTCGACGCGTACGTCGCGATCGAGACCGACGAGAACATCGCGCGCGGCATGTCCCCCGCCGACGCGCGCGACGCGGCGCGGCGCAAGCTCGGGAACGCGACCCTGGTCCGCGAGGAGATCTATCAGATGAACACGGTGACGATCGTCGACGCCGCCTGGCGCGACGTGAAATACGGCGCGCGCCTGCTGCGCCTCAACCCCGGCTTCGCGCTCGTCGCGATCCTCTCGCTCGCGCTCGGCATCGGCGCCAACACCGCGATCTTCCAGCTGCTCGACGCCGTCCGCATCCGCACGCTGCCGGTGAAGAGCCCCGAGGAGCTCGTCGAGATCCGCATCGCGGCGCCGGTCGGCGGGCGCACCGGACAGTTCTCGGGCCGCACGCCGAGCCTCACCAACCCGCTGTGGGAGCAGATGCGCGATCGCCAGCAGGTCTTCTCGGACGTCTTCGCCTGGAGCGGCGCCGGCTTCGATCTCACGACGAGCGGCGAGGCGCGGACGGCGCAGGGCCTCTGGGTGAGCGGCGACTTCTTCAAGGGGCTCGGCGTGTCCGCGCTTCTCGGCCGGACGATCGCCGCCGCCGACGATCGGCGCGGCTGCCAGGCGCCGCCGGCGGTGCTCGGCTACGGCTTCTGGCAGCGCGAGTACGGCGGCGACGCGTCGGTCGTCGGCCGATCGATCACGCTCGACGGCCACTCCTTCGACATCGTCGGCGTCGCGCCGGCGAGTTTCTTCGGCGTGGAGGTCGGGCGCGCGTTCGACGTCGCCGTTCCGCTGTGCGCGGAGCCGTTCTCGCGCGGCGCGCGGACGGCGCTCGACAAGAAGGACGTCTGGTTTCTCGGCGCGATGGGGCGGCTGAAGCCGGGCGTGTCGATGGAGCAGGCGCGCGCGCAGCTCGCGGCGGTCTCGGCGCCGACCTTCCAGGAGACGCTGCCGGCGTACCGGCCGCAGGACGCGAAGCACTATCTCGAGTTCAAGCTCGGCGCGTACCCGGCGGGCACCGGCATCTCGCAGCTCCGGCGCCAGTACGAATCGCCGCTCTGGCTGCTGCTGGCGACAACCGGCCTCGTGCTGCTGATCGCGTGCGCGAACCTCGCGAACCTGATGCTGGCGCGCGCGACCGCGCGCGAGCGCGAGATCGCCGTCCGGCTCGCGATCGGCGCGTCGCGCGGCCGCATCGTTCGGCAGCTCGTCGCCGAGAGCCTGCTGATCGCGGCGATCGGCGCCGCCGCCGGCGCGATGCTGGCGCAGTCGCTCAGCCGCTTCCTCGTGGACTTCCTCACGACGAGCAACAACCGCGTCTTCGTCGCGCTGACGCTCGACTGGCGGATCTTCGCGTTCACCGCGGCGCTCGGCGTGCTGACGTGCGTCGTCTTCGGGCTCGTGCCGGCCATTCGCGCGACGGGCGCGGCGCCGGGCGCCGCGATGAAAGCGGGGAGCCGCGGCGCCACCGACACGAAAGAGCGCTTCGGCATGCGGCGCGCGCTCGTCGTCGCGCAGGTGGCGCTGTCGCTCGTGCTCGTCGTCGGCGCCGTGCTGTTCGTCCGCAGCCTCCGCAACCTGATGACGCTCGATGCCGGGTTCCAGCAGGAAGGCATCCTCGTCGTCAACATGGATCTGCGCCGTACGGGCATTCCCGAGGAGCGGCGCAGCGCCGTGTTCGCGGAGATCACGTCGCGCGTGGCGGCGCTGCCCGGCGTCGCGTCCGCGGCGCAGGCGTTCATCGTGCCGGTGAGCGGCAGCGGCTGGAACAACAACATCGTGATCGACGGGAAGAAGTACACCGAGAACGTGAACTTCAACAGCGTGAGCCCCGGCTACTTCCGGACGATGGGCACGCCGGTGCTCGCGGGCCGCGATTTCGACGAGCGTGACGCGCCGGGGGCGGACAAGACGGCGATCGTCACCCAGCTGTTCGCGCGGAAATTCTTTCCCGGCGCCGCTCCCCTCGGCCGGACGTTCCAGATCGACGAGGCGCCGGGCCGTCCGCAGCCGCTCTATCGCATTGTCGGCATCGTGAAGGACACGAAGTACACCGATTTGCGGGAAGAGATGACGCCGCTCGTGTTCTTCGACGCGGCGCAGGAGGAGAAGCCGGATCCGTTCCTGCAGGTCGTGCTGCGATCGAGCGCGCCGCTGACGTCGATCACGCCGAGCGTGACCGCGGCGCTCGGCGAGGTGAACCGCAACATCATCGTGCAGTTCCAGACGCTGCCGTCGATGGTGCGCGACTCGCTGTTGCGCGAGCGGCTGATGGCGACGCTCTCCGGGTTCTTCGGGGCGCTCGCCGCGCTGATCGCGACGATCGGCCTCTACGGCGTGATGTCGTACACGGTGGCGCGGCGGCGCAACGAGATCGGGATTCGTATGGCGCTCGGCGCCGATCGCCGCGACGTCGTTCGCTTGGTGATGGGCGAGGCGGGCGCGCTGCTCGTCGCCGGCGTGATCGTCGGCACCGCCCTGGCGATCGCCGCCGCGCGGACGGCGGCGACGCTGCTGTTCGGCCTCCACCCGGGCGATCCGGCGACGCTCGCGATCGCCGCCGGGGGCCTCGGCGCGATCGCGATGCTCGCGAGCTACGTGCCGGCGCTGCGCGCCGCGCGGCTCGAGCCGACCGAGGCGCTGCGCGAAGAGTAGGCGTTACGATACGGTGTGCGCAGCGCGACGGCGCGGACGATGGTCGCGATTGCCGCCGTGATGGGGATCGCGTCGGCGTCGACGTCTCTGGACGACGCGCGGTCGATCGTCGCCGACCGCGCGGCGAAGCTGACGCGCGACTCGGCGTGGAAATCGGCCGGCGTCGTGCGCCTGCAGTTCCGCACGTGGCATCCGCAGGGGCTCGTCAAGATCGATCGCACGCTGTTTCTGTCCTCCGTCGAGGTGCGATCGAGCGACAGGCGCGACGGCGTCGGTCATCTCTTCAAGATCGACATGGCGGGCGCGCTCGTCGCCGACCTGGCGCTCGGCGAGGGCGCCGTCTATCACCCCGGCGGCATCGATTACGACGGCCGCGACATCTGGGTTCCGGTGGCCGAATATCGGCCGGACAGCCGGTCGATCGTCTACCGCGTCGATCCGCAGTCGATGAAAGCGGCCGAAGTATTCCGGTTCGCCGATCACATCGGCGCGATCGTCCACGATACCCACGACCGCACGCTGCACGGCGTGAGCTGGGGCTCGCGCCGCTTCTATCGATGGAGCGACGAGAACCCGCGCGCGGCGCCGACCTCGACGCTCAACCCGTCGCACTACATCGACTATCAGGACTGCAAGTACGCCGGCGCGCACCGCATGCTGTGCAGCGGCGTGGCGGAGATGCGGGACGCCGCGCAGCAGGCGCTCGTCCGCCTCGGCGGCATCGATCTGATCGATCTCGCCGTGGCGCGGCCGATCCATCAAGTGCCAGTGCCGCTCTGGACCAAGGGCGGGCTGCCGATGACGCAGAACCCCATGTGGCTCGAGCCGACGGCCGCCGGATTGCGCGGCTACTTCATCCCGGAGGACGATGTCTCGACGCTATATATGTACGACGTGGAGGTGAGGTAGCGACGGCCTTTCAGGCCGTCCCGGCCGTGCCGTGAACGTGCTCGCGAAATGTCCGAAGTGCGACGCCGGTCTGCCGATTGACGCCGCGGACGCGCCGGACGCGATCAAGTGCGGCCGCTGCGGCCGGACGATCGCGCTGCACGTCACGCCGGCGCTGCGCGAAGATCGCGCGGTCGATCGCTGCCCGGTGTGCGACGGCGCCGATTTCTACATCCGCAAGGATTTCGATCCGAAGGTCGGCCTCGCCGTCGTCATCGTCGGCGCCCTGATCAGCGGCGGCTTCTACTGGTTCGGCCGCGATCTGATCGCGTACGGCATCCTCGCGTCCGCGGCGTTGATCGATCTGGTCGTGTACGGGCGGCTGAAGGACGTCACCGTCTGCTACCGCTGCCACTCGGAATTCCGCGGCAGCTACGCGCGCGCCGCGCCCGCCTTCGACCTGCACACGGCCGACCTCCTGGAGGTGGAGTACGAGCGCCGCATCGGCCGCCGCTGAACGCTGCTAGAACAGCGTCACGGTGACGATGGCGCCCTCCTCGACGACGCTCTGATCCGCCGGGATCTCGATGTAGCCGTCGGCGCGCGAGAGGCTCGTGATGTCGCCGGACCCCTTGAAGGCCGGCTGCGCGACGCCGTCCTTCAGCGCCACCGTGTAGAACTGATGCCGGTTGACGGCGGACGCGATGCGCCGGCCGAGCCTCACGCGCACGGTCCGCGGCGCATGCGGCGGCAGCCGCGCGAGCGCGCGAAGAAACGGGACGAGCAGGATGTAGGCGTTCGAGAGGCACGACGTCGGGTTCCCCGGCATGCCGAAGAACGGCGTGCCGCCGACCATCGCGAACGCCGTCGGTTTGCCCGGGCGCACGGCGATGCCGTGAAAGATCATCTCGCCGCGCGCGGCAATCGCGTCGACGACGAGATCGCGTTCGCCGACCGAGCTGCCGCCCGAGAAGACGATCAGATCCGCGACGGCGCAGACGTCGAGCGCGGCGACGAGCGCAGGGACGGTGTCCTCGGCCGCGCGGCGCGATTCGGGCGCGCCGCCGTGCGCCGCCGCGATCGCGGCGAGCGTGAAGCGGTTGACGTCGTAGATGTGCCCCGGCGGCAGCGGCTCGCCGGGCTCGATCACCTCGTTGCCCGTCGAGAGGATCGCGACGCGCGGCTTCGCGAACACCGACGCGTCGGCGCAGCCGACGGCGGCGAGCGCGCCGACCCGGCTCGCCGTCAGCAGGTCGCCGCCTTCGATCACGCGATCGCCGGCGGCGATGTCGCCGCCGCGGCGGCCGACGTTCTGTCCCGCGTGCGCCTCCGCGAAGATCTCCACGTCGCGGTCGTTCGGCCGGCCGCTCTCCTCGACCATCACCACCGCATCGGCGCCCGCCGGCAGCGGCGCGCCGGTGGCGATCTCGGCGCACGCGCCGGCCACGACCGTTTCCGTCGAGAGCCGTCCGGTATAAATCCGATCGAGCAGCCGCAGCCGCGCGGGCGCGTCCCGCGAGGCGCCGCGCGTATCGGCCGCGACGACCGCGTAGCCGTCCATCGCGGAGCGCGCGAACGGCGGCACGTCGATCGGCGACACGACGTCGGCGGCGGCTATGCGTCCCGCCGCCTCGTCGAGGCGCACACGCTCGACCCGTGCGATCGGCCGCACCGCGGCGTCGAGCCGGCGGCGCGCTTCTTCGAGCGAAATCGTCGACGCGAACGGTCTCATGGGAGTGCTGGACGCGCGCCGCGCGCTACTTCGACGCCTGCTCGACGAGGTGGCCGAGCTCCGGGATGATCAGCCGCTCCATGGCGAGCCGCACCGCCGCTTCCGATCCCGGCAGCGCGATGACGATGCGGCCCGCGGCGAGGCCGGCGCACGCGCGGCTCATCATCGCCGCCGATCCGATCTGCTGGAAGCTGAGCATGCGAAAGAGCTCGCCGAATCCGTCGAGGCGTTTGTTCAGCAGGCCCGCGATCGCTTCGTACGTGCTGTCGCGCGACGTGATGCCGGTGCCGCCCGTCGTGATGATCACCTGCACGCCGCCGGTGGCGAGCTGCCGCTCGATGATGCCGCGCACGGCGTCGGGTTCGTCCCGCACGATCGTGCGGCCGGCGACCTCGTGTCCCGCGGCCGCCAGCAGATCCGCGATCGCGCGGCCGCTCGTGTCGGTCGCGTCGGTCCGCGTGTCGCTCACGGTGAGGATGAAGCAGCGCACCGTCCGCGGCGCGCGCGCCTTGTGATCGGCTTCGCTCACGCACGTCATTGTACTGCGCTGCGTGCTACGATCCGCCGAATGGTCCGCCGCGCCCGCGCGCTCGCCGTGCTGCTCGCGGCGGCGCTGCCGTTCGCGATCGCCGGCGCCGCGCCGCGCGATCCGTTTCCGCTCGACGCGGCCGCCGAGCGCTGGGTGGAGCAGACGCTCGCCGCGCTCACGTCCGACGAGAAGATCGGACAGCTCATCGTCCCGTCCACCGAATCGACGTTCATCAGCACCGAGAGCGACGCGTTCGACGCGCTGACGCGCCTCGTGCGCGACTATCACGTCGGCGGCTTCCACGTCTTCGGCGGATCGATTCCGTCGCCGCCGGTGCTGCTCAATCCGGGCTACGGCACGGTGATCCTCGGGCAGCCGCTCGAGGCGGCGTCGCTGCTGAACCGGCTGCAGGCGCTGTCGCGCGTGCCGCTGCTGAACACGGCCGACTTCGAGACCGGCGTCGGCTTCCGGATGGCCGGCGCGACGGCGTTCCCGCGGCAGATGGCGATGGGCGCGATCGCTGGCGCCGACGGCGAGCGGCTGGTGCGCGAGGAGGCGCGCGTCACCGCGCTCGAATCGCGCGCGCTCGGCGTGCAGGTGAACTTCGCGCCGGTCGCCGACGTGAACAACAACCCCCGCAACCCGGTGATCAACATCCGATCGTACGGCGAGGATCCGGCGCGCGTCGCCGCGCTCGTCTCGACCTACGTCGCCGGCGCGCGCGACGGCGGCATGATCGCGACGATCAAACATTTTCCGGGCCACGGCGATACCGACGTCGACAGCCATCTCGGGCTGCCGGTGATCACCTACGACCGGGCGCGGCTGCAGAGCGTCGAGCTCGTGCCGTTCCGCCGCGGCGTGGAGCAGGGCGTCGGCGCGGTGATGGCGGCGCACATCGAGCTGCCGGCGCTCGATCCCGCGCCGTCGACGCCCGCGACCTTCAGCCGGCCGATCCTGCACGATCTGCTGCGGCAGGAGATCGGCTTCGCCGGCCTCGTCTACACCGATTCGATGTCGATGGACGCCGTGGCGAAGATGGCGACGCCGGAGGAAGGCGCGGTGCGCGCGCTGCGCGCCGGCGCGGATCAGGTGCTGCACTCGCCGGATCCGGCAGCGGCGTTCGACGGCGTCCGGCAGGCGCTCGCGAGCGGACGCCTGACGCAGGCGCAGATCGACGGATCGGTGGCGCGCGTGCTGCGCGCCAAGGCGGCGATGGGGCTGCACGTGAAGCGCGACGTCGATCTCGAGGCCGTCGCCGCCGGCGTCGGCCGGCGCGCGCACCAGGCGATGGCGGAGGACGCGTTCACGCGATCGATCACGCTCGTCAAAGACGACAAGCGGTCCGTTCCGCTCACCCTCCCGCGCGACGCGCCGATCCTGTACCTGTCGATTGTCGACTATCCATCGGGCTGGCAGATTGCCGCGCCGAGCCGCACGTTCATCCCCGAGCTGAAGAAGCGGTGGCCGCAGGTGACCGCGATCGAAGTCTCCGATCACACGCCGATGTCGGAGCTCGATCTGGTTCGCGCCATCGCGCCGCGCTACGCCGCCGTCGTCGCGGCGGTGTTCGTGCGATCGACGTCGGGGAGCGGGCGGCTCGATCTCGGCGCCGATCTCGTGCGGCTGCTGAAGGATCTCGCGCGCATCACCGATCGCGCCGCGGTGCCGCTGGTGACGACGATGTTCGGCAACCCGTACACGACATCGTTCGTCCCCGAGCTGCCGGCGGTGCTGCTCACCTACGACTTCTACGATCAGGCGGAGCGCGCGGCGGTGCGCGCGATCGCGGGCGAGGCGCCGATTGGGGGGCGGCTGCCGATCACGCTGTCGCCGCAGCTCCGGGCCGGCCACGGCCTCGATCGGGCCCGACGATGATGCTGCGCGACCGGCTGCGGGCGCGCCTGGCCGATATGGGCGCGGCGCCCGATCATCAGCGGCTCGCGGCGGAGGTGCTCGGCATCCGCGGCGCGCCGCCGGATCTCGCGCGGCGGCTCGTCGCGCAGGCGCTCGTGCTGGAAGATCGGCGCGACGCGTGGCGCCGCGCCGGCGAGCGGATCTGCCGCAATGCGCCGGCGGCGCCGGGTGTGTACGTGCTGCGCGACAGCGAGGGCCGCGCGCTGTATGTCGGCAAGGCCGTCAATCTGCGGCGGCGCCTGCGCGCGCACTTCGCGGAGCGCCGCTGGCGCGGGATCAAGCCGGCGATGGCGCTGGCCGCCGACGCGGAGTGGACCGAGGTCGGCTCCGATCTCGAGGCGCTGCTGCGCGAAGCGGCGCTGATCGCCGCGCTGCAGCCGGAGGCGAACGTGCAGATCGGCGCGCCGGATCTCGACGCGCGCGACGTGCCGCGTGCGCTCCAGCGCGACGTGCTCGTGCTGCTGAGGTCGATCGAAGCCGACTCGGTGGAGCTCGTGGCCGCCGCCGTCGACGGCCGGACGATGATCCAGCGGACGCGGCGCAGCGGCGCCGATCTCGCCGTCCACGCGCAGCGCGTGATGAGATTTTTCCGCAGCCCGCTGTCGCGCGCCTCGGATGAACGTGTCGCGCTCGCGCCGATCGTCTTCTCGTGGCTGGCGCAGCGCGGCGCGTGCGCCACGAGGCTGGATCCGCATGATGTCGGAACGCCGCGCGACCTGCGCGCGCGCCTCGCCGCGCTGTTCGCCGACGCGCGCCTGCTCCACGAACGGTTGGAGCAACGCTAGCAAATTCTCAATTCTTAATGGCGTGTGGCCGGCTTCGACCGATCCGGCCGCAGCGTGATTTTCTGGATCCGCCAGTTGTTCATGTCCGCCACGAACACGACGTCTTCGGACGGGCAGGCGAGCCCGTGGATCCAGTTGAACTGCTTCACGCCGCGGCCCGCTTCGCCGAGCATGCCGAGGATCGTGCCGTCGAGCGACAGCTTGTAGATCCGGCCCGGCTCCTGATCGGTCGCAAAGAGATACTGCGTCGGCGTGTTCGTGATGCAGATCGTCCACGGTGCCGTCTCGTCGGGCGGGTTCGCGGGCAGGTTGCCGAGCACCGGGTGGCGCTTCTTGTCGTACGGCACGTTCAGGTGAATCATGCGCAGGAACTTGCCGTCGACGTCGAACACCTGGATGCGGCGGTTGCCGCGATCGGCGACGTAGACGTTGTTCTGGCGATCGATGCCGATGTTGTGCGGCGTGTTGAACTGCCCCGGGTTCTCGTCGGCGTGCGCGCCGCCGGAGCCGCGCGATCCCCACGACTTCACCCAGTTGCCCTGCTTGTCGAACTTCGCGACGCGCGAGTTCGTGTAGCCGTCGCTCACGTAGATGTTGTCGTCGGAATCCCAGGCGACGTCGGTGGGCTGGCGGAAGTAGCCGTCGACGTGAACCGGCGGCTCGCGCCGTCCGGGCCGGTAGTACGACTCGGCCGGATCGTCCGGCCCTTCCGGGCGCCGGCCGAGATTCAGCGTCACCATGCCCGCCGCGCTGAACTTCACGACGGCGTTGGTTCCTTTGTCGACGACCCACAGGTTGTCGTACTTGTCGAACCGCACGCTGTGCGAGTAGCCGATGCCGTAGACGCCCTTGCCGATCTCGCGCACGAACTTGCCGGTCTGGTCGAACTCGAGAATCTGCGTCGACGCGTTGCCGTACAGCGGACCGGCGGCTGCGTTGCCCTGATGGTTCAGCACGACGACGTGCCCCTTCGAGTTGACGGCGACGCCGAGCACTTCGCCGAGGTTCATGTCGGGCGACAGCTTCAGGAAGTCGATCGCCGACTCGAACGGAATCGTCGGCACTGCCGGCCGCGGCGCCTGCGCCGCGAGCGCCGCGATCGCCAGAACGAGCACACACGGCGTCGCGATAATCTGCTTCACGGCCGGCCTCCAGTGCGAAAAGGGGGAGTGACGTCCTTTCACGAAGACACGAAAATCCACGAAGACCACGAATATTTCTTGTACAAAACGTCTTCGTGTTTTCGTGGATCTTCGTCACTTCGTGATAGTCGGTCACTCCCTCGATCTCGAAACATCGTCTTATTTGATCTCGAATACATACACGCGCGAGGCGCCGCTTGCGCCTTCGCCGCTGTGCTCGGTGCCTTGCTTCACCCACGCGGCGCTCGGTTTCCCGCCGGCGATCGATACCACGACCGCGTCGTGCGTATGCCGGTGAGGCTGCGCCGACGGCGGCTGCGTGTACTCCCACACGGTGACGCGCTCGTTGTCCAGCTTCTGCGTCGCGCCCTGGCCCGAGAAGGCGGGCGCCTTGCCGCCCGACGCGTCGGTGCCGTACGCGCCCGGCTGCTTCATCTCGACGAACACGGCGCGCAGCGGCGCCTCGCTCGTGCCTTCCTCGATGTGCGTGACGCCGACGCGCTGGAACGCGATGTCCCATGCTTTGGTGGACACCGGGCGCTTCGCGCCTTCCGGCGAGATGATCATGCGATCGCCCGGCTCGTAGTAGACGCCGACCAGATCGTAGACGTGGCGGTGCAGCGGCGAGGGCGAGCCCTTCAGCCACCCGATGTTCCACACCTGCACGCGATCGTTGTCGAGAATCTTCGCCGCCCCCGTCCGCGGATACGCGGGCGGCAGGTTCGCGGCGGGCGGCGACTGGATGAACAGCGAGAGAGCGGCGGCGAATATCCAGCGCATTGGATGCTCCTCGAGAATTTCCGGCATTATAGTGACCGCCGGCCGGAATATCTCTTTTCACCGCGCCGCGGCGGTGCCGGAGAATCAGCGCCCCAGAAGACCGGGGACACGGTACGAGCCACGCTGGAATGCGGCAGCCGCGCATCCGCCTCGGCGCGCCGCTGCGCTTCTGACCGAAAAAGGCGGCCCGCGAAAAAAGGGGTACGACCCCTTTTTTCGCGGGCGTCTTCGCTACTTCTGCAGCGACATCAGGTACTTCGAGATCGCCTCGATATCGCCGGCCGACAGCTGCGACGTCTTCCCGTGCGTGTCCTTGATCACCGCGATGTTGTTCGCGGCGAGCGCCGGATTGATCTGCCGCGCACCGCCGTTGACGACGATCAACGGCGCGAGGTTGTCGCTGCCGAGCCGATCGATCTGCAGCCGTCCCTCGGGATAGGCCTGATCAGGCGGCGACACCTGCACCGGCTTGTCGAGGCTCACGTAGATCGGCCCCTTCCCGTCGCCGGCGAACGCGCCGCTGCTGTCGGCGATCGTGATCGGGACCTCCGTGGGCAGCACGATCGGCGGACCGCCGAGGAAATCGTGCGCCACACGGCGTGAATGATCGGTGCGCACGGTGCGGAAGTTGAAGCCGCGCTCGCCCGGCGCGAGCAGCGGCGAATCGGGTCCAAGCAGAATCTCGCGCACCGTGTGCGCCGACCCGTGGTTCAGCCACCGTGGCACGCTGTCCCAGAACGCGCGCAGGTGCTTCGTGTTCCGGCTGCTGATGTTCTGCCGGCCGCCGGAATCCGAGGGCGTCGCGAACGGCTCGAAGATGTAGTTCGCGTCGAGCCTCAGGAACACGCCGTCGTTGCTGACCGTCGTCTCGGCGATCACGCCCGGCTCGTGGATGTTGAAGTCCTGGAACGTGTCGTCGACCTGGCCGTTGGTGATCTTGTTGCCGTTGTGATGACAGCTCGCGCAGCCGCTCCCGCCGTCCGCGACTTCCGCCGTGAACAGGAATTTGCCGCGCGCGATCTGAGCCGCGGCCGCCGCGTCCGGAAACTGCTTGAGCGGGTTCGGCATCAGCCGCGTCTCGTTCTGCGTCCAGAGAATCTGCTTGAACGCCATCTCGTAGTAGCCGATCGAGAAGGCGTCGCCCTCGAGCTCCGGGCGCCCGATCGCGCGCGAGTTCTCCGCCGTCTTCTGCTGCACGAACGCGTCGCGCGCACGCAGCCGATCGGCGAGCGCCGCCTGCGGGAAGAGCGCGGTTCGCCGCTCAGCGACGTTGAGCTCGCCGTTGCAGGTCGACGCGTAGCTGCTCATGTTGTTGAGCAGCCCTTCGAACCACTGCGGCCAGTTGTCGGAGAGATCCTTGTTCTGCGGCACCGCTTTCGGTCCGCCCACCGCGTTGCCGCCGACGTTCCACTGGTTGCCGTCGTTGCGGCTCTGCCAGTGGCAGTGCCCGCACGACTTCTGGCCATCGTCGGAGTACGACTGCGTGAACAGCCAGCGCAGGCCGACCTCCTCGTGCGTCGCGAACAGGTGATCGCCCGTGCCGCCCTTCACCGGATCGGGCGTGTGATCGGTGACGCCGACGGCGACGAACCCCTGGCGGGTGAGTGTGCCGTCGGCGTTCACGCCGAGGAAGGAGAGGTCCTCGGTCTGCATGTTCGCGACGAAGAGCGTCTGTCCGTCGGGCGAGACGGCGAGGCCCTGCGGCGTGATGCCGCCGGTGAACTGCATCGACAGCTGCGTGAGGATCTGCGACGGATCGGCCGGCGCCTGGTTCACGCGGAAGACTTCGATCTGATCCGAATGCAGCTGCGAGACGAAGAGCAGGTCGCCGCGGAAGGCAATCTGTTCGGCGCCGCTGCCCCTGATGATCTTCTGGCCGGCTTCGTGATCGCCGAGGTCCACGACGGCGCCAGGCGTCACCAGCATCGAGAGGTCGCGCTGGAAGTCGACGTACCGGTAGACGAAGCGGTTCGTCGCCGTGTCGAAGACGTTCAGCTCGGTTCCGATGTCGTCGAACGTGGTCGCACGCGTGGCGTCGGTCATCACGGGCAGATAGCCGAGGGGCGCGCCCGAATTCCTGATCGCGACGCCGTTCACTTTTTTCGGCAGCCCGTGTCCGGTCTCCGGCTCGTTCAGCACGCTGTTGGTCTCGTGGCCCGACACGATACCCCAGCGGCCCGCCACCTTGACGTCGGTGGCGAGGCCGCCGACCGGCATCGTCTTCACGAGCTGGTTAGCGTCGCCGGCCACGTTGATCACCGCGATCGTGTGGCCGAGCGTGTTCGCGACGTACAGCGTGTTGCCGTCGGCGCTGAGCGTGAGATCGCGCGGGTTCGTGCGATCGAGGTCGGTCGTCCCCGTGGGAATCGCCGCGATCTGCGTGATGAACGGGCCGGGCGCGATCGAGAACGCGCGCACCTGGTCGTTGAACCGGTCCGTCACATACAGGCGCGTGCCGGCGGCGTTGAAGATCAGATCCTCGCCGTAGAAGTCGGTTGCGAACTCGCCGATCACGCTGTCGTTGCCGGTGTCGACGACGCTCGCGAAGTTCGCGTACTCGTTGACGACGACGGCGTAGGGCCGTGGAAAGATCGATGTGTTGAGCGGCGAGATGGCGATGCCGTCCGGCCGCGTGGCCCGCGTTTGTCCCGCGGGCCGCAGATCGATCCACTTCGAGACGGCGCGCGTGCTCGTGTTGACCACGGCGACGCGCCAGTCGGGATAGCCTTCACGCCCCGGCAGCGTGACGTACACCTTCGCGCCGTCGGGCGTGACCGCGACGGCGTTCGGCCAGCTGCGCATCGGCTGCTTCACGTGCGGCCAGTGCTGATCGCCGCTCTTCACGATCTGATTGTTCGGATCGAGACGATCGGCGGGCGTGCCGCTGTTATACGAGTTGGCGAACATGATCTTCGTGAAGCGCGGCAGCCCCGCGCGCTCACCTGCGGCCTCGGCGCCGACCAGTTTGTGCGGCGGCGGCGAGTTGACGTCGGTGATCACTTGGCCGTTCGCGTCGGTCTTCACGGCCGTGCTGAAGAATCGGAGATCGAACGGCGATTCTGGAAGCGCGGCGGCCATGATCCGGCGCTCGAACGCCGGCCCAAGCGTGGACGAGCTCTGCGCCGCTATGCGGTACCCGGCGGCGCTCGCGACGAGCATCACGCCGACGCACGCGGCCCAGACAGATTTCGAGACGATCGAGACCGTTCTTACATTCACGGGTGTTCCTCCTCGTCACGCATATGCCCTCGGTCGATTTGGAACGACCGCGCACATCGAGCAACAAGCGTTCCCCTGATGCGTGAGCGAAGAGCGGATGGCGCGCGGCGATCGAACGGCTGCGGTACGCATGCGCACGTCGTGTCCGCTCGTGGCGCGTGCGATGGCTTCGAGGACGACCGTGGCAGCGCGAAGAGCGTGGGCTGAAGTGCGAGGCGCATCCGCGCGCGTTTTCGCCCGGTGTTATCGTAGCGGTGCAATGGATGTGACCGATCGCGTGCTGAATCGCGTCCTCGGCTTCCGCGATCTGGTGCTGATCGTGATCGGCACGGTTATCGGCTCTGGCATTTTTCTCGTGCCCGGCGGCGTCGTGCGGCAGGCGGGCGGGCGAGCCGGTCCGGCGCTCGTCGTGTGGATCGTCGGCGGCGTGCTGTCGCTTCTCGGTGCGCTCGCGTACGGCGAGCTCGGCGCGATGAATCCCGCGGCCGGCGGCCTCTATGTGTACCTGCGCGACGCGTTCGGGCCGCTGACGGCATTCCTCTACGGATGGACGTTCTTTCTCGTGATCGCCCCCGGGTCGGCGGCGACGCTCGCGGTGGCGGCGGCGGCGTATCTGCAGGAGTTCGTTGCGCTCGGTCCGCTCGCGCGGAAAGCCGCGTCCGTCGCGCTGCTGGCGATCGTCGCGGCCATCAACGTCCGCAGCACGCGGCGGAGCGCCGACGTGCAGAACTGGAGCACCGCGATCAAGGTCGGCGCGCTGCTCGCGATGAGCGTGGTGCTCATCGCCGCGCGGCGCGCGCCGTCGGGCGGCGCGGCCGCGATGTGGCCGGAGTCGATCACGCCGGCCCTCCTCTCCGGCATGGGCCTGGGGATGATCGGCGTCCTCTGGGCGTACGAGGGGTGGCAGTACGTGACGTTCTCGGCCGGCGAGGCGATCGATCCGCAGCGAATCTTCGCGCGCGCAATCGTCCTCGGCACCTCGTCGCTCATCTTCATTTACGTGCTCGCGAACGTCGGCTACATGGCGGCGCTCGGCACCGACGGCGTCGCGGCGTCGGATCGCGTCGCGGCCGACGCCGTGAGCGCGATCGTCGGCGCGCGCGCGGCGAAGCTGATCGCGGCGGCGATTCTCGTGTCGATCTTCTCGGCGACCAACGGCATGACGATCACGGCGCCGCGCGTGTACTACGCGATGGCGCGCGACGGCCTGTTCTTCCGCGTGCTCGGCGACGTCCACCCGCGCTATGGGACGCCGGCGGTGAGCATCGTGGCGGGCACGGTGTGGTCGATGGTGCTCGCGGCCTCGGGCACCTTCGAGCAGCTCCTCACCTACGTCGTCTTCGTCGGGTGGATCTTCTACGCGCTCGGCGCGGCGTGCGTCTTCATCCTGCGGCGTACGCGGCCGGAGGCCGTTCGTCCGTTCCGCGTGCCCGGCTATCCGTGGACGCCGGCGCTCTTCATCGCGGCCGCGGCGGCGCTCGTCGCGAACACGATCGCGACGCAGCCGGTGCGCGCGGCCGTCGGCATCGGCGTCGTGCTGCTCGGCCTGCCGGCGTACGTCGCGTGGCGGCGGACGGCGGCCTGGCGATCGTGATCGGTCCGCGCGCCGTCTCTTCCTTGCGCGCTTCGAAGAATGCTAGGATCGGGGTTTCTGACCCCTCGGGCCCATAGCTCAGTTGGATAGAGCGTCTGGCTACGAACCAGGAGGTCGCAGGTTCGAGTCCTGCTGGGCCCGCCAGTTTTCCTAAGAAAATTCGCCGATCTCGAACGCGAGCGACCGCTAGCGCGTCAGTTGACTGACAAATGACTGACAATCGGCGGCGCCTCGAGGGGCGAAAGTCGCGCGCTCGT
>Ga0209474_10001712_pt1 | contig 21007 bp, 17 predicted proteins | sample GraSoiAngelo_145_FD_185902 | JGI IMG/M metagenome (GOLD analysis project Ga0209474, IMG submission 185902) | Grasslands soil microbial communities from the Angelo Coastal Reserve, California, USA - 14_1009_05_20cm (SPAdes) (version 2) | ecosystem: Environmental > Terrestrial > Soil > Grasslands... | reverse complement strand
GCGCGATTGCCTTTTGCTCGCGCAACGGGGGTAGCGCCACCGCGAACTCGCCATTCGCTTCCTTCCGCACGATCGCGCCATTGTGATTTAGAAATATTAGTTCGCGGTCATCTGCAACGATCCGCTCGCCGTCTGGCGTGATGTGTTCCTGCCCTGGCGCGAACCGGTGACGCCAGGTGACTTGGATACCCGGCCGCGCCTCTAACAGCCGCAGCTTGTGCTCTTGGATGTAAGGCAACGCTAATATTTCTGCTTGGGCGCGGTCCGACGTGCCCAGCGACTTTTCGAGCCGCTCCCCGCCCGGATACTGCAACTTGATTTGCCAGTTTCGAGAACCGTCGCGAAGAAACAGGTAGTCGGTTTTGCGGGTCATAAGTCCACCGTTAGCGGCAGTGCTTAGCGGCAGTACTTAGCGGCAGTCTTAGCGGCAGTAAAATGCTTTTCGTTCCAATGGTTTACAATAGCTTTGGTGCTCGCTAATCTCCCTCCCCTAGGGAGCGCCAACATACCTTCTCAGCTTGAGGGATGTGACAAGCTGAATGCTGCTGAGCTGACTGACTTAGATCGCACCCGTCGAGAAAAGCCAAAAAGAGGGGGCAGCTTTGTCGTTCCCAATCCCGACTAACGAGAGCCGACGGCTTGCCGCCGTGCGTGAGCTCGACATCCTCGATACCGCGCCCGACATCGCGTATGACGAGATTGGCGAACTGGCCGCGCAGATTTGCCAGTGTCCAGTGGCTTATATCAGCTTCATGGATGATGATCGGCTCTGGCTAAAGGCAAAGTACGGCCTTCCGCCGGACCTTAACCAGTGTCCCCGCGAAATCGCCTTCTGCGCAACAACGATTTGCGGTGCCGTGATGGTCGTGGCGCCTGATTTGCGGGAGGATTCCCGGTTCAATCAGATCCCCTTTGTCACGGGCGAACCGCACTTTCAGTTTTATTGCGGGCTTCCGCTTGTAACCGAAGCTGGGTATGCGCTCGGCACACTTTGTGTCCTCGATTTTGAACCGCGCCACTTGAGTTTCGAACAAGCAGAGTCGCTGCGCCGCCTCTCGCATCAGGTTCTGACCCAACTGGAGTTGCGCCGAAAGCTCATCGAGTTCGACCACACGATCAAGGAGCTGGATCAGGCACGGACGGAGGCCGCCGCGGATAGGGCGCGTACGGAAGAGCTCCTCATCAACATCCTGCCTGTATCGATCGCCGACGAGCTCAAGACGAACGGCAAAGTCCAGCCGAAGTACACGGCTTCGGCAACGGTTCTGTTTACGGATTTCAAGGGCTTCACTCTTTTGACCGAACGCGCGGAACCCGTCGCGCTCATCGGCCTCCTAGACCAATACTTCACGGCGTTCGACGACTTCGTGGCGCGCCATGGACTTGAGAAGCTCAAGACGGTTGGCGATGCCTATATGGCCGTCGCCGGAGTCCCGGCGGCTAATCGACGACATTCGATCGATACCTGCCTCGCGGCGCTTGAAATGCAGGCGATCGTGGCGCGCATGAAGGCGCTACGAGAGAAAATGCGGTTGCCGGTGCTGGAGCTGCGTGTCGGGATTCACGCCGGGCCGGTCATTTCAGGCGTTGTCGGCAAACACAAATTCACATTCGATATCTGGGGAGACACCGTGAACACGGCGGCGCTCATGGAGGCGAACGGAATGCCTGGCCGGATCAATGTCTCGGAAACCGTGGCGGGACACGTCAAGACACTTTTCCAACTGGAGCCGCGCGGACCCATCGTGGCCAAACACGACCGCGCGCACGAAATGTTTTTCCTCAACGGGCTGAAACCAGAATTTTCGCGCGACCCCGAGCGCCGCATTCCGAACGAGAACTTCCTCGCCGAATGCAATCGCCTGCTCACCGGATTTTCCGGCTGATCCCGTTCGCGTCGTTTGTAGCCGGAGCCTAGTGATTTTCGTTCGGCTTGCGGACGAAATGCTTACCGTGACGCATATCGGCGGTGGCGGTGCTGGTGCGCGTATGCAAACCGGTGGTGCCCGCCATGAGCGAAGCGAATGCCCCACTCTCGGCCTCCGGCCGAATAGCTGATGTGAACGTGCTGCACGCGCCCATAGTCGGTTGAGTAGCCGCCGGGCCACCCAGAGAGGTGTTGGTAGATGCACCTGGGATTACCCCTCATGTCCACAGCCTGTCCGGTGGCATGCAGGCTCATCGTGCGCGTATTGGCGATGTGAGTATGGCGGACACCAGAGACGACCGATGAACCACACGACGACGATATCTCGCGTACCTTCGCAGCCAAGGCCGAAACAATTGCGCCGCCTCTCTGCAATGTAGGTGACGCCGGGTAGTAACGAGGGCGGGCTTGCGCGTTTGACGTTGAAAGACTGACGCACAACAACGCCCCTGCGAACAGCAGGTGCTTGATTGCCGGGCTTGCTGATTGTTCGTCTGTTTTGAGGGATTTGGTTATTGAACGATGCGGCTGGCTAACTAGAAAACGCGACTTCCTCTCTAAATGATTCATGATCTATTTCCCGATGGCGTGCAGACTTTCCGAACGTTCAACAAACGTCGGGCCTCGGGCGCAAACGTGTAAGAGCCTTCTCCGTTCCGGATGTCACAGCCAGCACAAAAGCCCGTTTTGTCCGGAGTCTGGCTTTGTCTGGCTAGAACAAGGCTAAAAAAGCCGCTTACTTCGAGCGGCGACCGCCACACTGCTCTTCAAATGCTTGCTCGATCGAGCGAATTGGTTTGACGCCGCCAAGCAGCGCCAGCGCGGTTTTGACCGAGCCAGGCTTAGTGCATTGCCGAGGTAAACCCATCTCCGTGCGACGGATCCTGCATAGCCGTTTGTGCTTGGGACCATGCCATCCAAGTTGGCACGCCGGCCTGAGCAATGCGCGGCCTCTTGGCGGGCGCGGATCTGGAGTGGGTTGCCTTTTCGATCCGTCTTGGCGGCCTTGCGATGTCGGCATAGGCGCGTCCAAATTTCCGCTGCCGGTAGGAAATGATGCCGCGATCGATGTAGGCGGGCAAAAACTTCGGATCAAGCCGAAGCGCGTGATCCAGGTCGGCGATCGCTCGCTTAAGGTCACCATTGCGATAGGCTGTCATTCCCCGTGCTCGCAGCGATCTGGCCTCGCTCGCGGCACCGGCGAGAGGCGGGGCGAGATCGGGCGGGCGGATGCTTTCTGGATCAGCATGGGTTACTGCGGCCGCGGTTGGCGCGACGGCCTCAGTGGGAATTTTTGCGCTCTCATATCTGGCCAGTGAGATGCTTAGCCCGGTTGTATCGGACGAGGCCACCGCTGAGCTAAGAGCGGCAATCTCTGCCGTCGCGCGCGCGTCGAGATTGTCTAAGTGATCCACGGAGGCTGCTGAAATGTGTATGAACACCAAATACCCGCCCACCGTTGCAGCCGCCGCGCCGGCAAGCGCGAGCACGCCGGAGGCAAGCTTGTGAACGGTGGCGGCGACCGCATGCTTGGAGGCCGACACCTGCTCCGCGCGCGCGAGTTCGAGCAAATGATCGTAAGCCGCGCGTTCGTCGGCATCGCCAAGGATTTGATTGGCGCGCATGATCTGTCGGAATCTCAGCGCAGCGCTGGGATCGCCGGGTCTGATGTCGGGGTGGGCGCCCTTGACGGCTCTCCGGAACGCCGTCCTGAGAGCTTCTTCGTCATCGTGTGGAAGCGCTCCGAGCAAATCGTAAAGCGTTTTCATCGTCGCTCTCGCTGCTGGATATGCTCGGCTCCGTCCGAAATTCCCGCCGCGAATTACACAGGAGCACGCGTACAAACTAAACGTCACTGCTTGTGGATAATGTTGGTGCAGTGCGGCAGAAAAATGACTTCTGCTATGGCGGTGTCATAACTGACGCGTCGGCGTTTCACTCAACTGTTGTCAGCGTCTGGGCTGCGCTTCGCGCGCTCTGCCCGGTTCGAGCAGGCGCAAACGCAGGCAAATCATGTTTTTCGCTATCTCGAAAGCATCTCCCGCCTGATTGGAGCTTCAGATGCACTCCAGTAATCGGAATGGCCGGGTCTTCACGGCGACAGCCGTAAGCCCCCATCGGCCGCCGCGTGTGTGGCGCAACCATGGCAATCGCGCTCCTTTGTTGGTTTGGCGACGACAGGAAAGCGCGCCAATACGACCGAGCGTGAATTTGACCCGCATGCTGCCGAAATCATAAAGTTCATCGTCATGAGCGAGTTCCGCGGCGTCTTTCCCTACCTCGTTTCACCCATTGATGCGTCAGGTCAGATCCGCACGGAAGTGCTGGGCCGGCTTTGCGACGATCTCGTCAATGCCGGAGTGCACGGGTTAACCCCGCTGGGCTCGACCGGTGAGTTCGCCTATCTCAACAACTTCCAGCGTGCGAGGATCGTGCAGACGACGGTCGAGGCGGCCAGGGGCCGCGTACCTGTTGTGGCAGGTGTCGCCTCGACATCGACATCCGATGCGGTGGTTCAGGCCAAGGAATATCAAAAGCTCGGAGCCGACGGCATCCTCGCGATCCTGGAAGCGTATTTCCCGCTGCAGGACGCTCAGGTGGAAGCTTATTTTCGCACGATCGCCGACGCCGTCGACATTCCCGTCGTGATCTATACCAATCCAAATTTTCAGCGCTCTGATTTGACGATCGAGGTCATTGCGCGGCTCGCGACCCATCCACGCATCGGTTACATCAAGGACGCCTCCACCAATACCGGGCGGCTGTTGTCGATCATCAACCGCTGTGGCGATAGCATCAAGGTTTTCTCGGCATCGGCCCATATACCGGCTGCAGTGATGCTGATCGGAGGGGTCGGCTGGATGGCGGGTCCGGCCTGTCTGATTCCGCGGCAGAGCGTAGAACTGTATAATCTCTGCAATGCCGGGTGCTGGGACGCTGCGTTGCATTTGCAGCGCCGGCTTTGGCGTCTCAACGAGGCCTTTGCACGATACAATCTCGCAGCCTGCATCAAGGCCGGACTGGCCATCCAGGGCTATGAGGTTGGCGATCCGATCTTGCCGCAGACAGCGCTGAGCGCGGACGACCGCAAGGCGGTCGAGGCGGTCTTGCGGGAAATCGGCTAACTCTTCCGCGCTGGCGGGCGCCCGGAATGAAGTTGGGCGCGAGTTGTGTCGGTCCCAAAATGCGCTAAAACCCCGCCCAATCAAATCGAACAGAAGCCTCCAAGGACAAACTGAATGAACATTCTTCCCGGCAATATGCGTTTCGGTGCGGGCCAGCCTGTGAAGCGTCTTGAAGACCAGAGACTTCTCACCGGGAACGGGCAATTCATCGACGACAAGCCCGAAGAGGGCGCGCTATGGCTGCATGTGCTGCGCTCGCCGCATGCCCACGCGAAAATCATTTCGATTGACACCAAAGCGGCAAGGGACATGACCGGTGTCGAGACGGTTTTTACCGGAGCCGATCTGATCGCCGATGATATCGGCACCATCCCGACCCTGTCGGTGTTCATGCGGCCAGACGGCAAGCCGATGACGGTGCCACCGCGCCGGCTGTTGGCTCATGAGATCGTTCGCTTTGCCGGCGAACCCGTCGCCGCTGTGGTGGCGACATCGCGGGTTGCGGCGCAGACCGCATCGGAGGCGATCTCGGTTGAATACGAGGTGCTGCCGTCGGTGGTCGATCCACTTGAGGCGACCGGGCCGGGCGCGCCGGCGGTGTGGGCGGAAGCGCCTGACAACATAGTGGCGGTAATGAGCTATGGCGATGCCGCCGCTGTCGAAGCGGCTTTCGCTGGGGCCGCGCATGTGGTCTCACTCGATGTGGTCAGTCAACGTCTGGTGCCCTCGGCGATGGAGCCACGCTCAAGCATTGCGGAGATCGACAAGAAATCCGGGCGGCTGATTCTGCATGTGCAGTCGCAGACGCCCGGCTCGACCAGGGACGTGCTTGCGGAGGCCGTGCTGAAGCGGCCCAAGGAAAGCGTGCGCGTGCTGGTCGGCGATATCGGTGGCGGCTTCGGGCAGAAGACCAACCTTTATCCGGAAGACGGCATGGTGGCGTATGCCGCCCTCAAGCTGAAGCGGAAGGTGCGCTGGCGCGGTGACCGCAGTGACGAGTTCATCGGCGGCACCCATGGTCGCGACCTCACTTCGACTGGCGAATTCGCGCTCGATGCCAAAGGCCGCGTGCAGGCCTATCGTGTGCGCTCGATCGGCGGCACCGGCGCGTATCTCACCGGCGCCGGCAGCATCATTCCGCTTGTGCTTGGCCCATTCGTGCAGTCGGGCGTGTACGATCTTCCGCTCGTGCATTACGAGGTGAAGGCCGTGATGACCAACACCGCACCCGTGGGCGCCTATCGCGGCGCGGGGCGTCCTGAGGGCGTATTCATAGTGGAACGGCTGATGGATGCGGCCGCCCGCCAGATCGGCATGGACCCGCGCGCGGTCCGCAAGGTCAACTACATCAAGCCCGCACAGCTGCCCTACACCAATCCGGTCGGGCAAATCTACGATTCCGGCGCGTTCGCGCACATGCTGGAGCGCGCTTCCAAGCTCGCGGACTGGGACGGCTTTGCCGCGCGCAAGAAGGCGGCCAAGAAGAAGGGCCTGCTCTACGGCCGCGGCCTCACCAGCTACATCGAATGGACCGGCGGCCGGGCGCATACCGAAAAGGTCAGCCTGCACGCCACCGCTGAAGGGCGCGTTATCCTGCATTCCGGCACGATGGCGATGGGGCAGGGCTTGCAGACTACCTACACGCAGATGGTTTCGGAATCGCTGGGTATACCGATGGACAAGATCGATATCGTGCAGGGCGACACTGATCTGGCCACCGGGTTCGGCAGCGTCGGCTCCCGTTCGCTGTTCGTCGGCGGCACCGCGCTTGCGGTGTCCGCAAATGACCTGATCGCGAAGGCGCGCGAGAAAGCGTCGAACGCGCTGGAGGCTTCGGTCGAGGACATCGAATATCGCGACGGCATGCTTACGGTGGTCGGCACCGACAAGCGGATCGGACTGTTTGAAATCGCGCGGAAGGAGGCCGGCGCGCGGCTGAGTGTCGACAGCGAGGGGGAGGTCGGCGGACCGAGCTGGCCGAACGGCACCCATATCTGCGAGATCGAGGTCGATCCGGAGACCGGCGTCAGCCGTGTCGTTCGCTACACCACGGTCGATGACGTCGGCATCGCCGTCAATCCGATGCTGGTGACAGGACAGGTGCATGGGGGCGTCGCGCAGGGCATCGGTCAGGCACTGTACGAGGGCGTTGCTTACGACGCCGAAGGGCAATTAATCACGGCGAGCTATCAGGATTACTGCCTGCCTCGCGCCGACGACATCCCGCCAATCGAGGTCACGCTGGATGAGTCCGCGCCCTGCCGCACCAATCCGCTGGGCGCCAAGGGCTGCGGCGAATCCGGAGCGATCGGCGGTCCACCCTGCATCGTCAACGGCGTGATGGACGCGCTCAGCGAACTCGGGATCAAAACGCTGCATTCGCCGCTGACGCCTATGAAGGTGTGGCAGGCGATCAGGGAGGCGCAGGCGAAGGCTATGAGCTGAACTATCTCGACATTCCGTCGACGGAAGTGCGTGCACTCTCCATAGGAGGGTCGGGGTGAGGGGTTACGGTCTAGAGGGGCCGTAACCTCACCCGAATTGCTGCGCAGTTCGATCTCTCTCCCTATAGGAGAGGTGACGAAACGCGCCGTGCGTATCCACAAATGACTTACAGCCCCAGCACCATCTTGGCGACGATGTCGCGTTGGATTTCCGAAGAGCCGCCGAAGATCGTGTAGGCGCGGCCGTTGAGATATTCGGGCACGATCGGCAGCATCGGCTCAGGGATCGCCGGCCCCTGGTTGAGCTTATAAAAAGGCCGCATCGGCTCGACCGCCAAGCCATCATTGCCGATCACCTCCACGCCTAGCCGCGTCACCGCCTGTCGGATTTCGCTGACACGCAGCTTTAACAACGAGGACACTGCCCCGGGATTTTGCCCGGTCTGCAACGCGGACAGCACCCGCAACTCGGTCATTTCCAGCGTGTCGATATCGACTTCGATCTCGGACATGCGAACTGCGATATCGGGATCTTCGATAGCGCGGCCGGTGGCATCGGAGTTCGCCAGATCCGAAATTGTTCTCAGCGCATCGCGCAACTTGGCGGAAGCGATGCCGGCGCCGCGCTCGAATTCGAGCAGGTATTTCCCGTAAGTCCAGCCCTTGCCCTCCTCCCCGACCCGGTTGGCGACGGGCACGCGGACATCGTCGAAGAACACCTGATTGACTTCGTGGTCGCCGCCGATGGTCAGGATCGGGCGGATGGTGATGCCGGGGCTTTTCATGTCGATCAGGATGAAGCTGATGCCGTCCTGCTGGCGTGGCGTGTCATTGGTGCGCACCAGCGCGAACATGCGGTTGGCATGATGGGCATGCGTGGTCCAGATCTTGGTGCCGTTGATGATGTAATCGTCGCCATCGCGCACCGCCCGGGTCTTTAAGGATGCGAGATCGGACCCGGAGCCCGGTTCGGAGTAGCCCTGACACCAATAGTCTTCGCCGGAGAGGATGCGCGGCAAGTAATAGTTCTTCTGCTCTGAACTGCCAAAGCCGATGATGACCGGGCCGACCATCTTGACGCCCATCACATTGACGTTTGGCGCTCCGGCGCGGCCGCATTCGGCTTCGAAGATCCAGCGCTGCGCGGCTGTCCAGTCCGGTCCACCATGTTCGACCGGCCATCCCGGCGCGCCCCAGCCCTTTTTGTGCAGCGATTTCTGCCAGGCGATGCCAATGTCCGGATCGGAGAACACTGACGGCGTCAGCGCCTGGGCTCGCTTCATCTCCGGCGTAAGGTTCTCGGCGATGAATTGGCGGACTTCCTTTTCGAACCCGCGTTCCTCGGCGCTAAAGGCTATATCCATGTTGCGCTCCTGTTCAGGATTTCAGTTGTGTCCGCCCGCCAAGCGCGGCGTGGCGTCGAAAGTGATGGGCGCTGCCACCGAAAATGGTGTCGAAGGCGAGCAGCCGCTTGAAGTAGGACCCGATCTCAAGCTCCTCGGTGACGCCCATTGCGCCGTGGAGCTGCACCGCCTGTTCGCCGACGAACCGCGCGCACTTGCCGATCTTGGCCTTGGCCCCGGATGCCGCGCGGCCGCGCGCCACCGGCTCAGCATTCGCCATCAGGGCGGCGCGCAGTGCAATCGAACGCGCCTCGTCGCATTGTATCGACATGTCAGCGAGCCGATGGCGAATCACCTGGTTGGCGGCCAGCGGCCGGCCAAATTGCTGGCGCACCTTGGTGTATTCGAGCGTCCTGTCGAGCATGATCTGCATGATTCCCACGGCCTCAGCGCCGAGCGCCGCTATCGCGCGGTCAACTGTCGATTCGATTGCGCAAAGCGCGTCGCTGCTATCCCCAAGCAGTGTTTCGTGGCGAAGCCGAACATTCGATAGATCGACGTTGCAGGCGCGGCCACCGCCGAGCCGCGGAAAATCCCGCAAGCTAACTCCGGCCACGTCCGGCGGCACCACAAACAGACACAGTTGACCGGGCGCGCCATTATCGTTGCGAACGCGAGCGGAGACGATGATCTGGTGCGCTGCATGGCCGTCCAGCACCGCGGTCTTGTGACCATCAAGCCGCCAGCCATCCGGCGTTTTCGCTGCTACGGTTTCAACCTCCGAAAGATCGAAACGCGCCTGGCGTTCCGAATGTGCAAACGCCAGAAGCAGCGAACCCTCCGCGATCTTGGGAAGCATGGCCTGCTTCTGCGCATCGCTTCCGCGTTCGGCGACCAGGGTCGCACCAATGACGACCGTGGCAAGATAAGGCTCGGCGACCAGGCCGCGGCCGAACGCTTCCATCAGGATGCCGGTTTCGACCGCACCGCCGCCGAGACCGCCATAGGCCTCTTCAATCGGCAGCGCCAGCCAGCCGAGTGCGGCGAATTGCTTCCAGATTTCAGGGCTGAATCCGAGCGGATCGCTGGCGACACGGCGGCGGTGATCGGCATCATAGGTTTCGGCGATGAAGCGGTCGACGCTCTCGCGCAACAGGCGTTGCTCGTCGGTCAGGGTGAGATCCATTTGATCACTTCGCTGCTTCAGGCTTTCTGACCGAAGGATGGAGCCCCGCCGGATCGACCGCCATTCCGAATTCCTGCAGATTATGTGCGTGACAGAGCTGGTGCAGCGCGAATGCCTGATCGATCGCCGCAGGCTGTCCCATGACATCGACCGAGCGGTTCACGGCCTCTTTGGTCAATTTCAGTGCGAAGGATGGTTTTGCGGCGATCCGTTGCGCCAGCGCCATCACGAACGACGGCAGCTCGGGCCTCGGCACGACGTGATTGACCATGCCGAGCCGGTGCGCTTCTTGCGCGCTCCAGACGTCGGCGGTGAACAGCAATTCCTTGGCTTTGCGCGGGCCCAATTCCCAGGGATGGACGAACCATTCGACGCCACAAACACCCATCGTGACCACGGGATCGCAGAATTCCGCGTCACTGCTGGCGACGATCAGGTCACAGGCCCAGGCCAGCATCAAACCGCCGGCGATGCATTTACCATGCACTTCCGCGATCATCGGTTTTGCCAAATTACGCCAGCGCCTAGTGATCTGCAGGTAAATCTCCTGCTCGCGCGCAAACCGGCCATGAGCATTGGCTTCACCAAAACCGCCCCAGCTTCCGATCGGCGCAAAATCGACGCCGGCGGCGTTCTTGGCGCCAGGGCGAAGATCGTGCCCGGCCGAGAAATGCGGACCGCTGCCGGCGAGGATGATGACCTTGACCTCGTCGTCTTGCACCGCGGCGTCGAATGCATCGTTAAGGTCGTAGGTCATCTGGAGGTTTTGCGCGTTGCGTGCCTCGGGCCGGTTCATCACGATCCGTGCGATGCGCGGCTCTGGCCGTTCCACGATAACGGTCTCGTATGCGGTCATGGCTGTGGCTCCTCGCTTTTGGCCATGTTGACTAGTTCATCAAATGATAGGCAAGAGCTATCAGCCGCAAAATAGACCGGGGACATGGCCTTTCGCCAGCTTACCGGGCGGCGTCGTTCTGATGATTTTCTGAAGATTGCAACGGGAGATTTCGATGCGCAGATTGTGGACCGCGCTGGCGGCGCTGGCGACGTTGAGCCTGACCAATTGCGGCTATAACGCAATCCAGAGCAATGACGAGCAAGTCAAGTCCGCATGGTCGGAGGTGCTGAACCAATACCAGCGCCGCGCCGACCTGGTGCCCAATCTCGTCAATTCGGTAAAGGGCTTCGCGCAGCAGGAAAAGGACGTGCTGTTGGGCGTTACCAACGCGCGGGCCAAGGTCGGCAGCATTCAGGCGACGCCGGAACTGATCAACGATCCCGGTGCGTTCGCGAAATTCCAGGCCGCGCAGAGCGAATTGACCAGCGCGCTTTCCAAGCTGTTGGTCGTGACCGAAAACTATCCCCAGCTTAAATCGGATGCGCTGTTTCGCGACTTGATGTCGCAATTGGAGGGGACCGAAAACCGGATCACGGTAGCGCGCAACCGCTACATCAAAGCCGTGCAGGATTATAACGTCACGATCCGCTCGTTCCCGGTCAACCTGACGGCAATGGCGTTCGGGTACAAGGAAAAGGCCAACTTCACGGTCGACAACGAGAGAGCAATCTCAACCGCGCCAAAGGTCGATTTCAATCCGACGCCGACGCCAGCAAAATAGCTCCACAAACCGGATCGACCAACGCGATGAACGCTGCAAGAGCCGGCATTCTTGCGCTGCTGATGTGCTGGGCTTTCGCAGCCATGGCCGACGTTGCCGTGCCGCCGCTGTCAAGCCGGGTGGTCGATCAGACCGGGACGCTATCGTCTGGTGAGATTGATTCACTGACGCAGCGGCTCAAAAATCTCGAGGCCCGCAAAGGCAGTCAGATCGCGGTTCTGATGGTGCCAACGACCGCGCCGGAGAGCATCGAGCAATATTCGATCCGGGTCGCGGAAGCCTGGAAGATCGGGCGCAAGAAGATCGACGATGGCGCTTTGCTCGTCATCGCCAAGAACGACCGCAAGCTTCGTATCGAGGTCGGCTACGGGCTTGAGGGCGCGCTCAACGACGCCACCGCCGCGCGCATCATCGACGAGGTGATCACTCCAAGATTCAAGAGCGGGGATTTCGCCGGCGGGGTTTCCGCAGGGATCGACCGCATTATCCGGGTGATCGATGGCGAGGGGTTACCCGCGCCGGCGCCGCGGCAGAGTTCCGGCTCATCGAGCAGTTTCGATCCGTTCAATCCGTTCGTGCTGTTCGCGCTTCTGGTCGTCGGCGCTATCATGCGCACCACGCTCGGCAGGCTGCTCGGCTCAGTCGCGACCGGCGGGGTGGTCGCAGCGCTGGCCTGGTTCATCGCGGGATCGCTGGCGGCCTCCATCATCGCCGGCGTCATTGCCTTTATCTTCACTATGTTCGCTGACAGCATCGCGTGGTCCGGGGGCGGCGGCCCGTATTCCCAAAGCGGCGGTTCGGTCAGCGGCGGATCAAGTGGCGGGTTCAGCGGTGGCGGCGGCAGTTTCGGTGGCGGCGGCGCGTCCGGGAGTTGGTAGGCAGAGCTGGTAAAGATATGAGCATCAGGCGCATCGGCAAACATCTTGTTGAGCATCGTTGGCGGGTACGGCGGATTTTCCCGCCGGAGGTGCTGGCTGCAATCGAGCGGACAATCAAGGCGGGAGAGGCCACCCATTCCGGCCAGGTCCGCTTCGTCGTGGAAGGCGCCCTGGATGGCAAGCCGCTGTTCCGCAATCAGTCGGCGCGGGAGCGCGCGCTCGACGTTTTCTCGCAGTTGCGGATATGGGACACCGCGCACAACAATGGAGTGCTGATTTATTTGTTGTTGGCGGACCGCGACGTCGAGATCGTCGCCGATCGCGGCATCGACGTCAAAGTCGGCGCTGCCGGTTGGGAGAAGATCTGCAAGGAGATGGAAACGGATTTCAGGGCGGGAAATTTCGCGGGCGGCGTGATCAAGGGGATTCAGGCGGTATCGAAGCAGTTGGCCGCGCATTTTCCGAAGCATGGCGGCGGCGAGAATGAGCTGCCCGATGCGCCGGTGGTGATCTGATGATCGTATTCCGGATACGTCGGAAGACGCGAAGCCCGGAATTTTCGAACTGATGGCCCGAAACAGCGATTACGCTTTCGCCGAAGACCGCTCTCCCACACGGGCGAACCACGCGGCAATCTTGGTGTTGGCGGGATCGAGCGGCTGGCCGACTTGACCGCCGAAGTCGAGCCAGCAGTAGAGCAGGATATCAGCCAGCGTGAAGCGCTTGCCGCAGAGATAATCTTTGTCGCCCATCTGCCCGTCGAGCCATTGCAGGCGGTTCGCCGCGATCATCTTGAGGCCAGGCGAGGCTTCGGGTGCGCACGGAATACGTTTTTGGAAAAACTTCAGACCCTCGCCGAAGCGAAAGCCGTTGAGGAGCGGCTCGCAGATATTGAGATCGACCCGCCGCGTCCACATCCGGCATTCCGCACGCTGTTCGGGAGTCGAGCCGATCATCGCCGGGTTCGGATTTTTCTCTTCGAGGTATTCGCAGATCGCGGTGATTTCCGACAAATAGCTGCCATCATCGAGCTCCAGTGTCGGCAGCTGCCCAATCGGGTTACGCTTGAGGTGCTCCGGCTGCCGGTTCTCCCCGCCGCGCAGATCAACCGGCTGTTTGGGCAGTTCGATACCCTTCTCCGCCATGAACATGCGGACAACGCGCGGATTCGGCCCCATCGAGTCGTAGAGCTTCATTGATCGTTCTCCCAATTTTGTTTTTGGCACCTTGGCTGATTGTTTGAGCAGACCGTCTTGCCCTGTGTCAAACGAATGCGGGTCGACCCGGATAATTCCTAAAATTTCGGTAACACGGCGGCAAGGTAACGATTTCGAAAGCAATGAAAGTTACCAAATGGTCAACCTTTACTGGAGATTTCAACGTGACCGATCAAAACACCGAGCAGACCAGCGGTGGGCCCGGCTCCGTCGATGCCGCGCCGGCCGTTCCCCATTCATCGGATGCACAGAGCCAGCCCATGGCGGCTTCCGCGCAAGGCTCGGCAACTGAAGCCGCCGGTATCGACGCTCCCGACCCGGTGCCTGGTGCAACCGCGGAAATCGACTCGAAAGCGGGGACGATCATTCTCACGTCGGCTAGCAACCGCAAGGCCGAGAGCGAGAGTATGAGGCCGGAGCTGGCATCTGAGCCTGACCACGCAATTTTTGGTAAGCGCCGGGCGCTGGCGGCGGTGGTGGCGTTGGCTGCGGTGGCGGGTGTGCTCGGCGGCGCGGTGATGTCGGCGGGCCTGTCGCATTTTGTTGGGACCGTTCGCAACGATAATCGCGCGCTGGAAGCTTCGGTCGCGCGGATCGAAGCAGACCTGCTGGGGCTGACCGCGGGCATGGAACGCACATCCAAGCTCGACCTGACCCAGTTCAACAAGACCAGCGATCGTCTGGATAAGCTCGAGAAGGCGCAAGCTGAACCGGCCGCCAAGATTGCCAAACTCAGCGACACCGTGGAAAAACTTCGCGCCACAGCGGCCGCAGCGCCCGCTCTTGCCACGACAGCGCCGGCTGTGCCGAAGGAAACCACTGGCTCGATCGCGCCGATGGCGGCAACATCGATAGCTCCGCCAAAGACCGAACTGGCGAGGTTACCGACGGTGGACGGCTGGGTGCTGCGTGACGTTGGTCATGGCGGCGCGCTGATCGAAAGCCGGCGGGGAGTTTACGAGGTGTATGCCGGGGATGCCGTACCGGGCCTCGGCCGGGTTGACGCCGTCAGACGCCAGGACGGCCGCTGGGTTGTCGTGACCACCAAAGGCCTGGTTGTCGCGCGCTAGGTTCCAATCGCTTCACCGCGACGTGAAGCAGTCGTCCGGCGGACTTGCGGTTCGCCGCGAGACAGCCTGTTGGCTTTTTGGCTAATTTCCTGCAACTCGAATGCTGCCTAGAAGACCTCTGGAATGATGTCTGCGATGCGGTGTTCGTCAGGATAGAGGCCGCGTGCGATTTATCGTCAAATTCCTGGTTTTGCTCATAAGCATTCTGCCGGTGCGCGATGCGCAAAGCGCGGCGGCGCTGGAGCGTGGTGCTGCGATCATCGATCCGGCTGCGTTGCGCGAGCTTGATCGCGGCGCCTTCGGGCTCGGCCGTGTCCTGCTGCCCATGCGCTCGACTGGTGCGCCGCTCACTAACGATCAGCTTTTTGTTTTGCCGTCGATGACTCCCGTTCGCAAAGCACTCGATCGTGAGTTCGGAAAATACATTCTCAAGCACAACACAGATCTGCCGAACGAAAGCATTGGCGTGGGGAATTCTTATGACTTCCAGCTGTTCGATAAGGCGCTGCTCGATTCCCGCGATACACGGTTCGTGCTCGCGGGCATCGTTAATCGCATGGACCGCGCTTACGTGCGCGAGGCGAATTGTGGTGAAATCCGGCTGATCTATCGCTTGACGCGAACCGATGCGCCGGCAACCGGCGAGGGCGCGGCGTCGCTACGGCTGCCGATGACGCTGAATGTGGTCTTCAAAGCCAAGGGCGATCTTGCAGGCGACGCAAACAATAAGCCGATCACATGCGCGGAAATCGCCCGTCGCTGGCTGGACGCTCGCAATTTGGCGCTGAGCGGGGCAGCGCTTGCGGAAAAACTGACGGGGTCAGATGGTCTGCTGCAACTGATCCGGCCGGAAAACATCCACCGTATTGAAACCAACCTTCAGATCGCGCACGCGCCGAAATCGCCGGTCCGCGATTTTCGAACCGACTACCTGCTGAAGGTGTTCGATTACAATGCGCGCTCCGGCGCGTTCGAGGAAGCGCCGCTGGAAAACCAGATCGATCGCGAGCGGATTTTGGCGGACCACAAGCTCAAAGCTGAGTTCAAGGAGTGGCTGCTCGATCCAGCGCATTTTGCGGCGCTGGATCGCGGCACGATCCTCATTCCCGAAAAATTCCTGGCTGTTGGCGCGATCGCTCCGACCCCCGTCGGATTTTCAAATTCCGACCTGCAACCAGCGTTCGGGCTGGTGCAAGGCGATGGGTCCACCGATCCCGTTTTCACGCAAGCGGATGTCGCAGCGGCCTTGAAGAAGGCGGCGGAGAGCGGCACCACGCTGCAAAACATCCGCTCGGTCGCGGGCTTCGAGCGCCGACTCAACGATATGAGCTGTACGGGTTGTCATCAGACCCGCGGCATCGGCGGCTTTCATTTCCCGGGGGTCGACTGGATGGCAAGCAAGCCCGATAACTCGACGGTGGTGCCTGCCTCGCCGCATTTCTTCGGCGACCAGATCCGACGCCGCGATGTTCTCGCCGCTTTCCGTGACGAAAGGCGTCCGGATTACTCACGCGGTTTTTCGAGCCGGCCGCAACCGCGCGGGAGCGACGAACTCGCCGGTACCGAATACTGGGATGGCTGGGGTGCGCACTGCTATGTGCAGCGCGCCAAGGCATCCGACAATGACCGAAGTTTCAGGTCATGGACCTGTGCCAAGGGGCTAGCATGTCAACCGCTCGCCGGGGCGTCGCCGATAGGGATGTGTTTTGTCGGGGATGGCCGGTAGCCGGTCCACCGCTTCAAACAGCCGATCGCGACCAGAAGCCTCGCCACGAAAGAGGGACAAGCAGCAGGGCTAACGCAAGCAAAACCAGGCTCGCGCCCCACCGAATACGCTCGCGCGCCCGGGCGCGAACCTCGCCCATCACGAACTGCTCGCCCTTGCGCATTTCGCCGTACGACTTCAGGAACGACGAAATGCGCCGCACCTCCGCCTCGTCCAAAGCCTCGCCTTGCGTGCGCCGCGCTCGCTCCAGCTCGATTAATTGCTCCGCCGACACACGGTGACGTTCGGCGTATTCATTGGAGTCTTGAAATGTCGCCGACTCGACTTTGGTAAAATACAGGCTGCGCAATGAGGGCGCCGCATATTCAAGCATGTCGAACAGCGGCTGGTCTTCGCGTGGCGCGACAGCCAGTTGTATGGCCGAGCCGGCGATCAACGCGGCACCCAGCCAACGCACGGCAACCACGGCGACGCCGAGCGTGATCAAACGATCGGCGCGAAGGAGGCAATAGACCATCCCCGCCAGCGCCAGTGCGGCACCGAACGCGCACACAATGGCGGCGCCGGTCGGCAGATCGAGGGCAAACGACAGCGCAAGCCCGACAGCACTGGTCAGCGTCCCAGCGATCCATCCGATCGCGAGTTGTCTCGATAGCGATGAGGCGAACATCACGCCGATCGTTGCGGGGATGATCAAGAACGAAAATACCAGCAGCACGCCAGCGAGCGCGACCGAACTGGTCACGACCATGCCAAATGTCGAATAGAACAGGAATTCCCAGAACAGCGAGCCGGATTGCGTCAACCTGCTTCGCAACAGAAAGTGCAGCAGTGCAACCGCAAGATAGAGCGGAATGATCGCGGCCAATTCGTTGACGCCGCTGGTGAGGATATTTCCCGTCAGAATCTGCTTGAGATGTTCGGCACCCTGCGGCGCCCGATCGATCAGCAGGATCGAAGCCGCCGCGGCAACGACGTAGATAACTCCGATCAGTGCTTCCTGCGAAACCCGCTTCGCCCACACTCGCGTGAACGCAAGCAACAGCGCCGCCACAAACGTGAACGCCAGCGAGTAGCCATAGGTTGCGAGGCTTTGCGCGGAGTGCCCGAGCATGAACGCCACGGTAGCGCCTAGCGCGGCGATCTGCGCCAGCGCGAGATCCACGAATATCACGTTGCGGGCCAGCACCTGGATCCCGAAATAAACATGGATGCCGACGAGACACACCGCGACCAGGAAAGAAGGCCAGAGAAATTCGAGCGCTTCGGTCATCTTGCGCCCGCTGCCTCAACGAGCGCCCCGACATTGGTCTCAAACAGGGAAAGGTAATCGCGCGCGCCCGGTAGCCCGCCGACGGTGGTCGCCAACACCACAACCGAGGCGCCAGTCTTCTGTGCGACAAAGGCGACGTCCCGTTCCGGCTCGTGTGGCTCCCGCACGACGATGCGCACCCCACGCGCCCGCATTATCTGGATGATGCCAGCCAGGTGCGACGGAGTCGGCGGCACGCCCGGCTTTATCTCCAGGAAACCCGCAAACTCCAGCCGAAAGCGGCGGGCGAAATAGGGCCAGCTATTGTGATAGGCGATGATCGGCAAGCTCTTGAGCGGCGCCAGTCGTTCCTCCCATTCGCCGACTTTCTGGGCAAGACGCGTCAGAAAGGCCTCCCTGTTGGCCTCGTAGGTCTTGGCGTTATCGGGGTCGATGCGCGCCAATCCCGCCAGAATGTTGGCGGTAATGAACTCGGCGTTTTTCGGGTCAAGCCAGTAATGCGGATTACCGCTGCCATGCGCGTGACCATCGCCCGGTCCAAAGCTGACGCCGCGCACCTCCAGTGCCGCGATTCCGTACGACGCGTCGACATAGGCTGGGCCAGCCCGCTGGATGTCGGCCTTTGCGGATGCCTGCAGCAGGCGGTCGAACCAAAGGTCGTAATCAAGTCCAACACGCACGACCAGCCGTGCATTCTTTAACCGAAGCACATCCTGCGGTTTCGGTTGATATTCCTCGGCGTCGAAATTGGCCGGCACCAAATTGAGTGCGTCGACCGCATCGCCGCCCACCACTTCGGTCAGGCTGCGCAGATCGGTCGTCGTTGTAATTACTTGAATACGGTCCTTACTTTGCGCCGGTGACAATTGCACCAGAGCCAGAACGCCTAAGCACAGACGGATGATGAACGGATATCGCCACATCGCTAGCAACAGGCGAAGGGCCACCTGTGGTGGCCCCTCGTATTCACGTTAATGCTTGACCCAGATGCTCTTCGGCACCACGCAGTGAACATTTTTCTCGGTGTCGGAGATAGCGCCGATCCGGCAATCCATTGCTACGCTGGCCAGGCCGTAGGCATCGAGACGAGCAATCTTCTTGTCGGTCTCAAGCATCTTGATCATGCCCATCGAAGCGTCGTTCATCGCCTTGTTGAGGTCGGCGTCCTTTGCGGCCGAGACGAGATACTTGGGCGTTTCCTTTGTCGGTCGCTCCAGGTCCTCCTTCTCGCGCGCGTTTTTGGGGTTGAGGCAGTGGATGCCCTTTTTGACGTTGACGACTTGCGAGATGCGGCAATCCGAGCTGGTCGGCATGAGCTTTTCGGCCTGCTCGGGCGAAACGCCGCGCAACTCCGCAATCAACTTGATAGTCTGAGCCTTGGCTTGTGCCCAGGCCTTGTTCAGATCCTGGTCAAAGCCCATGCTGATCCAGGATTTCCTGGTCTCGATCCGCGGAAAGTCGAGCGGCTTGCCCTTGATGACCTCCACCGTGATGTTGAATTCCTTGTATGCCGTTTCAAGCGCGGTGAGGTTCACTTCGCCATTGCCTTGGCCGGCATGGGAATCTCCGGTCCATAGCAGCGCACCGGGCACATGGACCGGTACGTAAAGCGAAGAGCCAGCGACGAAATCGCGGATATCCATGTTGCCGGCGAATTCTCCGGGCGGCACGCTGCTGTAGCGTCCGGGTTCTTTGCGCGCGACAGCGAGCGTACCGGGGAATGGCTTAAGCGGAATCACGACGCCGGGAAGAAACTCGGTCGTCATCTTGTCGAGATCGAGATAGACGTACTTCACTTGGCCGTCGGCGTAGACGGTCGGGAATTGGCCGAACATGCCCGGGACGTTGAAGTTGGTAGCGTAGGCGCGGGGCACGATCTTGTTGAGCGTCACCTTCAGCACATCGCCAGGCTGGGCGCCCTCGACATAGATGGGACCTGTCAGGGTGTGCGGGCCACGGCCGGGAAAATCCGTCCGCGTTTTTTTGATCTGTTCGATCGTCGTGCCTGGAACCACTTGGTTGTGGCTGTGCATCATCGTCTCGAGCACGATCGTATCGCCCGAATTCACCCGCAGTACCGGCGGCTGGGCGTTATCAAACCAACCCCACTGGGTGGTCTCGAGAGTGGCCGGCAGCAGGTACACCTTTTTGCCGTTCGGCAGACTCGTGATGCGAAGATTGGGATCGGCGGGGCCGACGCCGGGATAGCCGGGCGTGTTGATCGTTGCAGTCGGCGCGAATTGTGGTGCGGCAGCCGGCGCCGGTAACGGCTGTGTTTGCGCGAGCGCCATTGTGGTGGGCGCGATTGTGGTGAGCGTCAAAGTGCCGAGAAATAAAGCGCCGCCGGCGCCAATTGTGAAGCGAGACAGCAGAGTAGATTCAGTCATAATTCCCCCAAAGGCCCAAAGTTGTAGCTGTTCGTTATAGGCTACTTTGTCTTGCGGCAGCAACCGCGACGGGTGGGCCGCAGGAAATTTGGTGGTCTCCGGGGCCTTGATTGACAGTGCGCTCACTAATCGTGTTTCATCCGGGCAATGGCTTAATAAACAAGCCGGCCGGGAGGAAACATGGACGATGTCATTATCGTCGGCGCCGGCATTGGCGGATTGACGCTCGGGCTCGCGCTGCATGAGGCCGGAATCCGCTGCCGGATATTTGAATCGGCTGCCGAAATAAAAGCCGTGGGCGTCGGGATTAATCTCCTCCCGCACGCCACCAGGGAGCTTGCAGCCCTCGGGCTCGAGCCGGCGCTGGCGCGCGTCGCCATTGCGACAAGCGATGCGACCTTTTTCAATCGATTCGGTCAATTGATTTATCAGGAGCCGCTTGGCCGCGCGGCGAGGTATGAGCATCCGCAATTCTCGATTCATCGCGGCGATCTGCAGCTTGTTCTGCTCGATGCGTTCGTGGCGCGCGCAGGCCGCGAGCGGCTAACCACCAACCGCCATTGCACAGGGGTCGAGCAGGATGGCGCCGGCGTTACCGTGACGTTTTCCGATGGACCGGGCGGACCCAACCGCAGCACTATCCGGGGTCGCGTTGCGATCGCGTGCGATGGGATCAATTCCGCGCTCCGCAGACAATTTTTTCCGGGTGAAGGAGAGCCGCGCTATTCCGGCGTCAACATGTGGCGCGGCGTGACCAGGTGGAAACCAATATTGTCCGGCGCCAGCATGGTGCGGGCGGGATGGCTGTCGCA
>Ga0209474_10001711_pt1 | contig 21023 bp, 16 predicted proteins | sample GraSoiAngelo_145_FD_185902 | JGI IMG/M metagenome (GOLD analysis project Ga0209474, IMG submission 185902) | Grasslands soil microbial communities from the Angelo Coastal Reserve, California, USA - 14_1009_05_20cm (SPAdes) (version 2) | ecosystem: Environmental > Terrestrial > Soil > Grasslands... | reverse complement strand
CGGTATCGAAACCCCTGATCCCGATGCTCTGAAAGCGATGCACAAGGACCACAACATGATGGTCCCAATTCTTGAAGGCGTTCGCACCATCAACAGTTACGGGATGGAGGTGGTATCCGGCATCATCATGGGCCTTGATACCGACAAGCCGGAAACCGCGGAGGCATTGCTCGCTTTTGTCGATGAATCCAAAATTCCAATGCTAACGATCAATCTGCTGCAAGCCTTGCCAAAAACTCCGTTGTGGGATCGGCTCGCGCGTGAAAACCGGCTGGTCGAGGACGACTCGCGGGAATCCAACGTTGGTTTCCTGTTGCCTTATGAGCAGGTCGTCGAGTCCTGGCGTAAATGCATGGAGATCGCGTTCCAGCCGAAAAAACTTTATGAGCGTTACCAGCATCAGATCGATTTCACCTATGCCAACCGGCTGAAGGTGCCGGTCACGCCGGAGCAAAAGACCTGGGCCAACGTCAAGCGGGGGCTCATCATGCTCCGGAACATTTTCTGGAAGATCGGCGTGCTCAGCGACTACCGGAAGGTATTCTGGAAATTCGCGTTGCCGCGCCTGAGGCACGGTGACATCGAAGGACTGATTTCGGTGGCAATTATCGCGCATCATCAGATCGTTTTCGCGCGCGCGGCGTCGCAAGGCCAGCAGAACGCTTCAAACTATTCGATGCGGTTGCGGGAGGCCTCGGTTCCTGCCGAGTAACACCTCATGAACACACCGGCGCGTTCATTGCGTTCGCTGCTGGATCTGCGGAACCTTACCCCGGCCCGGGTCGGGCTTGGGCGCGCCGGCGCAAGCCTGCCAACCGAAGCGCTACTCGATTTTACGCTTGACCACGCGCGTGCGCGGGACGCGGTTCACGCGTTGTTCGATGTGCCGGGCCTCATTTCAGGTCTTAACGAACTTGGTCTGGAGGCAATTGAAGTATGTAGCCGTGCCCGCGACCGGAAGGAGTATCTGCGGCGGCCCGATCTGGGACGAATGCTCGATCAGGCGTCAAAGCAATTGCTGATGGGAGACAATGGCAGCGGTTGCCGGGTTGCCATCGTGATTGGCGATGGCTTGTCGCCGAGAGGTGTCAATGCGCACGCCATTGAGCTCCTCCGCAGCCTGATCCCCCGACTGGCGATCGATGGAATCGAAATTGATCGTGCTCTGGCCGCTAGCGGCGCGCGAGTTGCCTTGGGCGACGAGGTCGGCGAGATTCTCGGGGCGCGCATGATGGTCATGTTGATTGGCGAGCGGCCCGGCCTCTCTACGTCCAACAGTCTTGGAGCGTATCTGACGTTCGCGCCAAAGGTCGGCTGCACCGATGCCGAGCGCAATTGCATTTCCAACATTCACGGCGCCGGGCTTGGCTATGAGGAGGCGGCTTTCAGGATTGCGTGGCTGATTCGCGAGGGTCTGGCCCGCGAAGCGACCGGGGTGGCGCTAAAGGATGAAAGCGGCGAGCAGAGATCCCCGGCGGTCGCCGCCCGATCAAGCTGATTGACAACGCGAGAGTTGGGGCGCGCAGTCGCCGCATACCGCCGATTCTGCGCGGGCGCGCGTGCCTTGCGAGACGCGGTCAAGACCTGTTACATCTATCACAATAGTTTTATCGTATGCTTTCAAACGGTAGTGCCGAACAGCCAGGCCGGCCAAAGCCTCATTCGCGCCCGAGATTTTAAGCTATACAGATTGCGCCGATTGTGAGGACTGAACAAGTATGCTCGAAAAAGACGGCAACAGTGAGGTCCACGTCGAGAAGCTCGAGCAGCGGCCGACGGGCAGCATCGCGTTCGGGCTGGAACGATTAGGCCTGATTGCGGTTCAGGCGCCGATCGTGTCCTGCATCGTTCTGGCGGCGCTGATCGTGGGCGCGATATTCGGCATCGAGCGAATCAAAATCGACGATTCGCTTAGCCAGCTATTCCGGTCCAATTCCAAGGAATACCGGCAATACGAAGCGGAAACCAAGCGTTTCCCCGCGACGGAATTCGACGTGCTGGTCGTGGTCGAAGGCAAGACGCTGCTTGCGCGCGAAAATCTCGAAAGAATGCGTGAACTCGTTACGGACCTGCAACTGGTGGAGGGCACCCGCGGCCTGATTTCGCTGTTCTCGGCCCGTCAGGCGCCGGCGCCCGGCAAGCTGCCAGCGGCGCTGTTCCCGTCGGACCTGCCGACCGGCGCGGAGTACGAGAAATTCATCGAGACCGTCAAAACCAACGAGATCATCCGCGGCAAGCTGTTGTCCGAAGACGGCACGCTGGCGTTGATCGTTCTATCGCTCGAACCCGAAATTGTCGCAAGCAACAAACTTGGCCCGACGGTCCGCGAAATTCGCAAGCTGATGGCTGACGATCTTTCGGGAAGCGGCCTCAATGCCGAACTCTCGGGCGTTCCGGTAATGCAACTGGAAATTCGCAACGCCGTCGAGCGCGATGGATTGACTTACAACGTCCTGGGAATTCTGGCCGGCTGCATCATCGCCATCATCTTCTTCCGCAAGATATCCTTCATGGTTGTCGCTGCCTTCCCGCCGATGATCGCGATTTTGCTCGCACTCGGCGGCCTCGGATGGGCGAATTTCAACCTGAACATGTTCCTGAACGTGATGACGCCATTGATCATGGTGATCAGCTTCTCGGATTCCATGCAGCTGACGTTCGCGGCGCGCGACCGCCTGATCGCGGGTCAGGATAAATATACTGCGTTCAGGAACGCCATTCTGGTGGTCGGGCCGGCCTGCGTGCTCACCCATGGCACTGCCGGCATCTCATTTATCGCCCTGCAGTTCTCGGATTCCGACCTGATCCGCAAGTTCGGCGAGGCGGGACTTGCCGCCACCATCATCGCGTTGGTCGCGGTGTTGTCGCTGGTGCCGGTGTTCGGCGTGCTCTTCGTGCGCAACGAACGTGTCTTTGCCGTCAAGTTCCAGAGCGCAGACGCCGGTGTTCAGGCGTTGCGCAATTTTTGCTACTGGATCGCGGTGCGGATGGTTAGCCGGCCTGGCCTTTTCAGCCTGATCGCCGTGATTTTTGTTGGCGGTCTGGCGGCGATCTACGCCAATCTGGAGCCGCGTTATCGCTTGGCCGATCAGGTACCGGACAAGCAGCAGGCGGTGGCGGCAAGCGGGCGTCTTGACGTCAAGCTGACCGGCGCCAATCCGATCGACGTGCTGATCGAATTCCCCAAGGGCGCTTCGTTGTATGCGCCGGAAACGCTGCAGACCATCGCGCAGGTCCACGCCACGTTGGAGAAACAGGCGGGCGTCGGCAATGTGTGGTCGCTGGAAACCCTGCGGCGCTGGCTTGCGGAAAAGGCTGGAAGTGCCGACGTCGCGACGTTGAAGGAATACGTCAATTTAATACCCGAGCATCTGGTAAGGCGCTTCATTTCCGCCAATCAGGATGCGGTAGTGGTATCGGGCCGGGTTCCGGATCTGGATTCAAGCGAAATTCTGCCGGTTGTCGAAAAGCTTGATGATGCGCTGGACACCGTTCGCAAGGAGCATCCCGGCTTCGAGATCGCCGTTACCGGTCTCTCCGCCATCGCGGCGCGCAACAGCGCCAGCATGATCGAGAAGCTCAATCGCGGACTGACCATCGAGTTCGCGCTGGTGGCGATTTTCATCGGCCTCGCATTCCGTTCGGTCGTCGTGATGTTCTCGTGCATCCTGCCTGGCATTTTCCCCGTGGTGCTGTCGGGGACGGTGTTGTGGTTGCTGGGGGAGGGGCTGCAGTTCGCAAGCGTAGTGGCGCTCACGGTGTCGTTTGGCTTGGGACTGAGCGCGACGATTCACTTCCTCAACCGGCTGCGACTGGAGACCACGCCCGGGGTCAGTTCGGAATTGGCGGTCGAGCGCGCGACCGTGCTGGTCGGTCCGGCGCTGATCCTGACGACGGTGGTTCTGGCCTGCGGTCTGGTAGTGACCGTGTTCTCTGACCTGCCGTCGCTGCGCCTGTTTGGTTGGCTTAGCGCTTTTGCGATGGTGGCCGCATTGGTCGCGGATCTCTTTATCCTGCGTCCGACGTCGATGTTCCTGATCAACTTGTCGCGACGGCTTCGAGGGACCCTGGGTCCCGCTAATCCAGCCGGGGAAACCGGCGCGAGCAGGTAAGAGCCGGCGCGCCTTAGCTCTTCACCATGGTAATTGTCACGCCTCTGATCTCGCCCTTGGAGTTGATCTGTACGGTTTGTTTGCTGCCGTTGGTCCTTAGCGTCAGATTGGCGGCAAATCCCGAAGCCTCAACGAACACGTCGATCTGACCGCCGCCGGCCGTGCCCTGGAGATTGCCGAAGATATTTCGGCTCGCTTCGCTCCATCTGCCGGAAATCCGGTCGCCGTGGCTGGTAACATCACTGGTCAAATCGAATTTGTAGCTATCGCTGGCGCAACGCAAATTCTGCTTCAGACCGAGCCCGGTGTCGTCGACCTTGTAGTCGGCCTTGCATCGAATCCGCTCTGTCGTTCCGTCTGAAAGAGCGACCGTGCCATTCCCAGACCACACACCGTTGAAACCGCTAAACGGTCCAGACTGGGCGTATCCGGCCGATGCCGACAGCATGAGTGCGGCGCCGATAGCCGCAGCCTTGATAGCTGGTCCAAACAAGCTGAAGCCAAATTGTTTCATGGCGTTTTCCTATCCAAATGACGAACTCGTCGGAGATACGTGTCGCCGCATCAAAGATTTGGTATCGTCGCACTGTGTTAGGTTCAAATCACAAGTCAACCGCTGATGCGACTGCGCTATTAGGCATGCCCGCTGATATTTTGTGAATACAATTCAGTGACTCTGGCGAACCCCATTATCGCAAAAAGCTAATCAGGCAAATCAGCTTGAAATCAAGCCCCTCGACTAATTTGATCGGTGTGCCCCGCAGGGCACTGCAATTGGAACTGAGACCGCCATAAATTTGGCCGCATTTACCAGCGCTTCTGTTGCTTCGTTGCCATGCCAGCGGTGTTGCAATCCCAATCGTCGGTCCGGGTCATGCCTGCATCATGCGGGACTGGAAATTCTCTGCAGTAGGAATAAAGGAACATGATGCTCAAATTTCCCATGGCAGTCATCTTGTTGTCGTTATGCGTTTGTACCGGTGCAATCGGCCAGACGCAGCCGCAGCCGCAGCGCAGCGGCACCCCGCAGGAGCAGGCGGCCTGTACGCGCGATGTCCAGCGCCACTGCCGTCCGGTGATCGATCAGGGCGATTTCACCATTCTGGCCTGCCTTCAGGAGCATCGTCCCAAATTGAGCGTCGCCTGTAACCAGGTGCTCAAGGAACACGGCCAGTAACAAAGAGGACGCTGACTGGGCAATCGCTGGGCGAGCCCTTTAGGCCTACGTTCAGGCCTGCCGGAGTTTGCGAAGAACCGCCGATAGCATTGGTTTTGGGATCGTATTCCCCTATATGGGGTTCGCGATCCATCCGCCTGCGCGGCAGCGCCGCGGGCGTTTTAGGCCAGTGTTTCCAGCGAAGTAGCCATTTTTCGATGACCAGCGCTAGCGAACTACGATCCGGCAAGACACATCGTGACGAGAACTTTCCGGTCGCGTCCTGGATCATCCATCCGCGTCACCGTGCGCTGATCCTGGCCTTTTATAATTTCGTCAGAACCGCCGACGACATCGCCGACCATGCAAGCCTTGGCGAGCGCCAGAAGCTTAACTTTCTCGACCTGCTGGAAGCCGAACTGCTGGGCCAAGGCGACAGCCAGCCCGAAGCCGTCAATCTTCGGCGCGCGCTGGCGGAGCGTTCGATGCCGCCGCGTCACGCACTGGACGTTCTCATCGCATTCCGGATGGATGTGACCAAGCTTCGCTATGAGAACTGGGACGAACTCATACACTATTGCCGCTATTCGGCGATGCCTGTGGGGCGGTTTATGCTCGACGTTCACGGCGAGAGCACGTCGACTTGGGCTGCCTCCGACGCGCTCTGCGCCGGGCTGCAGATTAACAATCACCTGCAGGACTGCGGTAGCGATTACAAAAACCTCAATCGCGTTTATCTGCCGCGCGATGCGCTGACGCTGGCTGGAGCTTCGGTGGAGGCGCTCGGACACGGGCGCGCGTCACCGGAGCTGTTGCGCTGCCTGCATTCGCTGGCGGCGCGCACCCAGGCCTTGCTCGAGGAAAGCAAGTCGCTCAGCGCCGAGGTGAAGGATTTTCGGCTCGGGCTTGAGATATCAGTGATCCAGGCCTTCGCCGATGGGATTGTTCGTTTGTTGAAAGTGCGCGATCCGCTGAGCGAGAGAGTGCATCTCGGTCCCATCGAACTCCTCGCCTATAGTCTCAACGGCATCGCCAGCGAGATTGGCCGGCGGGCTGTCGGCCGGCGGCATGTGTCCAAACCGGCGGCCGACGCATGAACTCTGACGCGGCGGCAGCCAACCCGAGCTACGGGACGACTGCATCTGGCAGCTCGTTTTACGCGGCCATGCGCATTCTGCCCCGCGAGCAGCGCGAGGCGATGTTTCAGATCTACAGCTTTTGCCGGCAGGTTGACGATATCGCCGATTCCGACGGCCCGAGGCCTGAGCGGCTGGCCGCCCTGCAACAGTGGCGAGATGACATCGAGGCGCTCTACAAGGGCGATCCGCCGCCGCGAATACGGGATTACGTCGCCTCCGTTCAAAGATTCGATCTAAAGCAGCAGGATTTTCTGGCGATCGTTGACGGCATGGAAATGGACGTGCCGCAGGATATGCGCGGGCCGGATCTTGCGACCCTTGATCTGTATTGCGACCGCGTGGCGAGCGCCGTGGGACGGCTGTCGGTGCGCGTGTTCGGGCTTGGCGAAGCCGACGGCATCCTGCTGGCCTATCATCTCGGCCGTGCGCTGCAATTGACGAATATTTTGCGCGATCTCGATGAAGACGCAGCGATCGGCCGGCTCTATTTGCCTCGCGAAGCGCTGGTGGAGGCGGGCATCATGTCCACCGATCCGGTCAAGGTGATCTCTAACCCGGCAGTGGCCAAAGCGTGCGCGTTGCTGGTTGTGCGGGGGCGGACGCATTTCGAGAATGCCGATGAGGTGATGCGTCGCAACCCCCGGCGCGTGGTGCGCGCGCCACGGATCATGTCGAAATATTATCGCGCCATTCTGGAGCGGTTGGTCGCGAGGGGATTCGCGCCGCCGCGTCCGCCAGTTCGGCTCAACAAGATAGCCCGGATCGCGATTGTTCTTCGCCACGCGTTCATCTGATGCAAAAGACCGTTCACATCGTCGGCGCTGGAATATCGGGCCTCTCAGCAGCCGTGCGGCTGGCGAACGCGAACTGCAAAGTGCATGTCCATGAGGCCACGCAACAGGCCGGTGGCCGCTGCCGCTCATATTTTGACTCGGCGACCAACCTGACGATCGACAACGGCAATCATCTTTTGCTCTCGGGCAACCATCACGCGCTCGGCTACGCTCGCTCAATCGGAACGGAGGCCGGGCTGGTCGGGCCTAAGCGGGCCCAATTTCCGTTCGTCGATCTGTCCACCGGACAACGCTGGCAGCTCGATCTTGGCGAAAGCCGCCTGCCGCTATGGGTATTCGACGAGGCCCGCCGCGTCCCAGACACCGATCTGCGCGATTATCTCGCACTGATGCCTCTGGTTTGGGCAGCGCAAACCAAACTGGTCGGCGATGCCATTCCCTGCGCGGGTACGCTGTACGACCGGCTCGTACAGCCACTGCTGCTGGCGGCGTTGAACGTCGACCCGCCCGAGGGCTCCGCGGGACTAGCCGGCGCAGTGGTCCGGGAAACCTTGCTGGCGGGCGGACAGGCTTGCCGGCCGCTGATCGCACGTGACGGCTTGAGCGCGGTACTGGTCGAACCCGCGATCAAGCTGCTGCGGCAAAAGGGCGCCAGCATCCAATTCGGACACGAGCTGCGCGAATTGGGCCTGTCTTCGGATGCGCTCAGCGAATTGAAGTTTGGCTCCGATAGCGTGGCGATCGCACCTGGGGACGCCGTGGTGATGGCTGTTCCGCCGCGCCCAGCCGCCGCTCTGGTGCCGGGGCTGAAAACGCCGGCGAAATTCCGCGCGATCGTGAACGCGCATTTTCGCATCGATCCGCCCAAGGACTTGCCGCCCATTCTGGGCGTGGTCGGCGGATTGGTGGAATGGCTGTTCGCGTTCCCGCAACGGCTGTCGGTCACGATCAGTAATGGCGACCGGTTGCTGGACATGCCGCGCGAGGAACTCGCACAGGCGATCTGGCGCGACATCTGCAAGGCCGCCGGTGTGCAGGGGGAAATGCCGCAATGGCAGATCGTTCGCGAGCGTCGCGCCACTTTCGAGGCTACGCCCGAGCAAAACGCGCTGCGGCCCGGCGCCGCGACGGCCTGGAAAAACCTGTTCCTGGCCGGCGACTGGACTGATACGGGGTTGCCGGCAACCATTGAAGGATCGGTGCGGTCGGGAAACCGCGCCGCCGACCTGGTCCTGCGCATGCGGCGCGGCTGATCGCGTCCGGCGAGCGGATTTCTGGTGTAATTCTAACGAGGCAAAAACAAACGATGTCCAGCCCGATGCATTCGGCCGATGACTTAGTTGGGACCCGAGCCGGTGAAGCCCTCGAGGCGAGCATCGCCTCGGCGACCCGCGCGCTGCTCGGCTCCCGCCAAGCGGACGGACACTGGGTGTTCGAACTGGAAGCCGATTCCACGATTCCGGCCGAATATGTGCTGCTGTCCCACTATCTCGGCGAGCCGGCCGATACCGCGCTGGAAGCCAAAATAGCAAATTACCTGCGCCGGGTTCAGGGCGCCCATGGCGGCTGGCCGCTGGTCCACGACGGCGATTTCGACATGAGCGCCAGCGTAAAGTCCTATTTCGCGCTGAAAATGATCGGAGACTCGCCCGACGCCGCCCACATGGTGCGGGCGCGCGAGGCGATCTTGTCGCGCGGCGGCGCCATCCACAGCAACGTCTTCACTCGTTTCATGCTGGCGATGTTCGGGGTGATGAGCTGGCGCAGCGTGCCGGTGCTGCCGGTCGAGATCATGCTGCTGCCAAGGTGGGCGCCGTTCCACGTGAGCAAGATTTCGTATTGGGCACGTACCACCATGGTGCCGCTAATGGTGTTGGCGGCGCTGAAGCCCCGCGCCAAAAATGTCAACGGCACCGGGATCGATGAGCTGTTCCTGCAGGAGCCGCATTCGATCGGGATGACCGCGAAAGCCCCGCATCAGAGCTGGGGCTGGTTTCTCCTGTTCCGCGGACTGGATAGCGTACTGCGGGTGATCGAGCCGTCGTTCCCGAACCAGTTGCGGGCGCGCGCGATCGATGCCGCGGTGGCGTTTATCGAAGAGCGGCTGAACGGCGAAGATGGTGTCGGCGCGATCTTTCCGCCGATGGCCAACACCGTCATGATGTACGAGGTGCTCGGCAAGCCCGCGGATTATCCGCCGCGCGCGCTCACGCGACGGGCACTCGAGAAGCTTCTTGTCGTGACTGAGCATGAGGCATATTGCCAGCCATGTGTCTCGCCGGTCTGGGACACCTCGCTCACCTGTCATGCGTTGCTCGAAGCCGGTAACGAGGCGTTGCCGGCGGCCAAGCAGGGGCTGGACTGGCTGAAGCCAAGGCAGGTGCTGGACCTCAAGGGAGACTGGGCGGTGAAGCGCCCAGGGCTACGTCCCGGCGGCTGGGCCTTCCAATACAACAACGACTACTATCCCGACCTCGATGACACCGCGGTCGTCGTGATGGCGATGGATCGCGCCCGCCGCGCCAGCCGAAGCCAGGAATACGATGCCGCGATCCCCCGCGCGCAGGAGTGGATCGAGGGGATGCAAAGCCGTAACGGTGGCTGGGCCGCATTCGACGTCGACAACCTCGAATACTACCTGAACAATATTCCATTCTCGGATCATGGCGCGCTACTCGATCCGCCGACCGAGGATGTCACCGCACGCTGCGTCTCGATGCTGGCTCAACTCGGCGCGACCATTCCTTCAAGTAAGGCGCTGGCGGACGGGGTCGCTTATCTGCGCCGCACGCAGCTCGCCGAGGGATCGTGGTACGGCCGCTGGGGCCTGAATTACATTTACGGCACCTGGTCGGCCTTGTGCGCCCTTAATGCCGCGGGCGTCGATCATCAGGATCCCGTTATTCGCAAGGCGGCGGCGTGGCTGCTCTCGACCCAGAATGACGACGGCGGTTGGGGCGAGGATGCCAGGAGCTATCGGCTCGACTACAGTGGATACGAAACCGCCCCCACCACAGCTTCGCAAACGGCATGGGCCTTGCTTGGTTTGATGGCAGCGGGCGAGGTCGGGCATCCAGCGGTCGCCCGCGGCGTAGAGTACCTAATAGCCACACAGACCCAAAAAGGACTTTGGGACGAACAACGTTTCACGGCGACAGGCTTTCCTCGGGTATTTTATCTGCGCTATCATGGCTATGCGAAGTTCTTTCCGCTCTGGGCATTGGCGCGGTATCGGAATTTGAGGAGCACCAACACTAGGGTGGTAGGGGTCGGAATGTGAATTTGGGGGCGGGGGCGAGTCTGTCCGCGGGCAATCGAATTGATCCGCGGCCGGTACTCATTGTGACTGGTTTGGTGCAGGAGGCCCGTATCGCGGCCGGTCCTGGCATGACCGTGATCTGCAGCAGTAGCGATCCGCAGCAATTGCGGGCGCTGCTCACCGTGTTTGACCCTTCGACCATCAGGGGCGTCATCAGCTTCGGCGTCGCCGGCGGGCTGGATCCGACATTGAAATCCGGCGATGTGGTGGTCGCGACCGAGGTCCTGGCCGGCGATGCGCGCTGGCTGGCTGGCCTGGCGCTGAATGAAGAGCTGATCACCAGCGTCGCGCTCGGGCGCAGCCGCGTTATCAGAGGCGGTCTTGCGGGCGTGGAGCAGGTGGTCGCCGCCAGGGCGCTGAAGGCTGCGCTGCGTTCAGAGACCGGCGCCGCCGCCGTCGACATGGAAAGCCATATCGCAGCCGCTTACGCCGAGGAATCCGGGCTTCCATTTGCGGCGCTTCGCGTCATCAGCGACCCCGCCCACAGCGCGTTGCCGCCGTTGGCGATGGCCGCGGTCAAGCCGAACGGCGACATCGATTTGCGTAAAGTGCTGCGCGGTGTGGCGCGCAATCCCATGACGCTGCGCGCGCTGGTCTCGACCGGAATCGATTTCAATCGCGCGCTACGCAGCCTACGCGGCTGTCGAGGTTTTCTGCTGGGCGGCGAGGGCCTCGTCACGGCGGATCTCTGAGAGGCGCTTCTGCACCTCGGCCGAGAAGATGTACTGAGCGGGCCGCTGATTTTCGAGACTGATCTCAGGCGCCATCGGTCCGCTGGTCCGCACCCCACGCAGTGCCACCCAAAGCGCCTTGAACGGATTGGCGAACGCTGCGTCTGCCGCGGTCGGTTCGTAGCCGCAATGCGCCATGCAGTTGGCGCATTTCTCGTACTTGCCGGTGCCGTAAGTTTCCCAGTCTGTGGTTTCCATCAGCTCCTTGAAGGTCTTGGTGTAGCCTTCGCCAAGCAGATAGCAGGGCTTTTGCCATCCGAAGATGTTACGCGCGGGCATGCCCCATGGCGTGCATTCGTAACTCTGATTGCCCGCCAGGAAGTCCAGGAACAGGCCGGAATGCATGAAATTCCACTTCTTGCCCTTACCGAGCGCAAACACGTCGCGGAACAGCTTCTTGGTCTTGGTGCGGTTGAGGAAGTGCTCCTGATCGGGCGCGCGCTCATAGGCGTAGCCGGGTGACATCGAGACGCCGACGCCCAGTTCGGTCGTGAAGTCGAGGAATCTGGCGATGTCCTCCGCCGCGTGACCGTCAAAGATCGTGGCGTTGACGTTGACGGTGAACCCTCGCGCCTTGGCCGCCTTGATTGCCGAAACCGCGCGATCGAACACGCCCTTCTGGGACACGGCTTTGTCGTGGTGCTCCCTCAGGCCGTCGAGATGCACTGAGAAAAACAGGTACGGCGACGGCTCGAACAGATCGAGCTTCTTTTCCAGCAGCAGCGCGTTGGTGCACAACGAGACGAACTTCTTGCGCGCGACCAGACCGCGCACGATCTCGCCGATCTCCTTGTGGATCAGCGGCTCGCCGCCTGGTATCGCCACCATCGGCGCGCCACACTCGTCGGCGGCATCCCAGCATTCCTGCGCCGACATGCGGCGATTGAGGATCGCGTCCGGATAGTCGATTTTTCCGCAGCCGACGCATGCGAGGTTGCAGCGGAACAGAGGCTCCAGCATCAGCACCAGCGGGTAGCGTTTCCGGCCCAGCAGCTTCTGCTTGATGAGATAGCTGCCGATACGCATTTCCTTGAAGAACGGTATTGCCATTATTTTTCTTTCTGGACCTAACGAGGATCAGCCTGCCGTCAACTCGGCCGGAAGGCGGAACTCGATGTTTTCTTCACGCCCCGGCAGCACCGAAACCGACACCGGGCAGATACGTCTCAAGGCATCGATCACGTCGTCGACCAGAACTTCGGGCGCCGAGGCGCCCGCCGTTATGCCCACCGCCTTGGCGTTCCTCAGCCAATCCGGATTCAGCTCGCTGCCGTCGGCAATCAGGTAACTCGCGACCCCGACTTCGGTGCCGATTTCGCGAAGCCTGTTCGAGTTGGAACTATTGGTGGCCCCCACCACCAGGATGACGTCCACCAGCTTGCTGAGGTCCCTTACCGCAGATTGGCGGTTTTGTGTCGCATAGCAGATATCCCGGATGTCCGGACCTTGAATATCGGTAAAACGCTGCTGAAGGGCGCCAATTATGTCCTTTGTGTCGTCCACGCTGAGGGTGGTCTGGGTAATGTAAGCGACGGGAGTGTCGGCAGGTAGGGTTAATGCGGCAACATCATCGACGTTCTGGACCAGGTGGACCGGGCCGGGAACCTGGCCCATGGTGCCCTCGACTTCGGGATGGCCGGCATGGCCGACCAGGATCAAGGCCCTTCCTTTCGACATGTAGCGCTTGCCCTGATTATGGACCTTGGTCACCAAGGGGCAGGTGGCATTGAGGACCGGCAGTCCGCGGGCCGCGGCTTCCTCTTCGACGCTCCTGGCGACGCCATGGGCGCTGAACACCGTCACGGCCAAGGGAGGCACTTCGGACAGGTCTTCGACGAAGATAGCACCCTTGTTTTTCAGGCTTTCCACCACGTACTTGTTATGGACGATCTCATGCCGCACGTAGACCGGGGGGCCATACTTCTCCAGCGCGCGCTCGACGATCTCGATCGCACGCACCACGCCGGCGCAAAATCCGCGCGGCTGTGCAAGATAGACTTTCATGGGATGCCCGTTACGCACGTTGCACTGAACTCACGTTGCATCTTCTTTGAGCCGGGTATCGGCAGTCGACAGCACGTTTCTGCATCCATTTTGTTCCGAAGCGCACGAAGGCACGGGGCCTTGTGGCAAAAAAAGCTCACCCAGAAAAGGCCGCCCGGAGATGCCCCGGCGTCACACAGGCGCATACCGGTAACATGATACACCACAATAAAACTCGTCCGCAAAGCGAGTGCCCGGCAAATCATACCCCTCACTTTACGGCCAGCCCGTCTGGCTTATATGGGTATTTGGGCGGCTTTCGGCAGGTTTCCAGCTGCCTTTTTGCGGCCTTCAGGAAAACCATTAAAAAGCAACATTAGATCGGCTTGTGGAAATCCGGTAAACGCCCGGGACGTCCGCCGGTCTCCATTCATATTAGAAAGAACAAATGTGCTGACGAGCATCGTCACATCCGTCGTGAAGGCTTGCACCCGGTTTGCCTCAGTCACTGTTCTGACCGGGCTCGTGCTTGCGATAGCAGCAGGCTTCTATACGGCCCGGCACTTCACCATCAACACCGACATCAACACCCTCATTTCCTCCAACCTGGATTGGCGCAAGCGCGACAATCAGTTTGGCGAGGCATTCGATCGGGACGGCAGGATTCTTGCCGTGGTGGAAGCGCCGACGCCGGAGCTGACCAACACGGCGACCAAGGCGCTCACACAGAAATTGTCAGCCGATAGCCAGAATTTCGAATCGGTTCAGCCGCTCGGTTCGGGAGAGTTTTTTGAAAAGCATGGTTTGCTGTTCCTGCCGGTGGAGGAAGTCCAGCGGGTCACCGGGCAGTTCGAATCCGCTGCGCCGCTGATTGAAATAATGGCCGGTGATCCCAGCATACGCGGATTGACTGGCGCGCTGGAAACCGCTCTTGCCGGCATCCAGCGAGGACAGCTCAAGCTCGACAGCACCGAACGGCCCTTTAACCTGATCGCGCAAAGCGTCGAGCGCATATTGAACACCGGTTCCGGCACATTCTCCTGGCGTGAGCTTATCAGCGACAAACCGCTCAGCGATACGGATCGGCGCGGCTTCATCGAATTCAAGCCGGTGCTCGACTACAATGCACTGCAGCCCGGAAGAGCGGCGACCGACGCCATCCGGCAGGCGGCAAGAGATCTCAATTTCGCGGGGGAATATGCCGCGCGTGTGAGGCTGACCGGGCCCATTCCCATCGCCAATGAAGAATACGCGACCGTTCAGGACGGCGCCCTGGTCAACGGACTCGGCACCGTCGTTGTTGTGCTGATCATCCTCTGGATGGCGCTGCATTCGCGAAAGATCATTTTCGCGGTATTCGTTAATCTGTTTATCGGCCTTTCCATTACCACGGCTGTCGGGCTCATGATGGTGGGTTCGCTGAACCTGCTCTCGATTGCGTTTGCGGTTCTGTTCGTTGGACTAGGCGTGGATTTCGGCATTCAGTACAGCGTTCGGTACCGCTCGGAACGCTTCAAGAGCGACGATCTGAGGGTTGCGCTGGTGCAAGCGGCCGAACGCTCCGCGGTCCCGCTTTCACTCGCCGCAATGGCAACGGCGGCGGGCTTCCTGTCGTTCTTGCCGACGGACTACAAAGGCATTTCAGAACTCGGCGCGATCGCCGGCGCGGGCATGCTGGTGGCCTTTATCACCAGCATCACCGTGCTGCCGGCCTTGCTCAAGCTGCTCAATCCGCCCGGTGAGATGGAGCCAGTCGGCTATGCGTTCCTCGCGCCGGTAGATAGTTTTCTCGAAAGGCACCGCGTCATCATTATCGTCGGGACCCTGTTGGTCGCCGTGGCAGGGCTACCGCTGCTTTATTTTCTCCGGTTCGATTTCAATCCAATCAATCTGCGGAGCCCAAACGTCGAGTCGATCGCGACCTTTTTGGATCTGAGAAAGGACCCCAATACCGGGGCCAACGCCATCAATGTGCTGACGAACTCGGAAGACGAGGCGCAAAAGATCAAAGTGCGCCTGGAGAAACTGCCGGAAGTGCTCCGCGTCATGTCGCTGGAGACGTTTGTGCCCGTGGACCAGCCGGCAAAGCTGGGCCTGATTGCGCAAGGCGCGAAGGTTCTCGGTCCGGCTCTTAATCCCGAGTCCATCGATGAGCCGCCGTCCGACGCGGAAAATGTCGATGCCCTGAACGGATCGGCTGAGAATCTGCGCAAGACCGCCGGCGAAGCGAAAGGGCCCGGAGCGGTTGCATCGCGACGACTGGCCGATGCGCTCGCCAAGCTCGCTCAGTCCGACCAGGCCACGCGCGACAAGACACAAGCCGTGTTCGTCAAGCCGTTGAAGGTAGTTCTCCAGCAGCTAAACAATTCGCTGCAGGCCCAACCGGTCAGCCTGGATACGCTGCCGCCTGATCTGGTGAGTGCGTGGAAGACAAAGGATGGCCTGCAGCGCGTCGAGGCGCTGCCGCGCGGCGATCCCAATGACAACGATACGCTTCGCAGTTTTGCGGCCGCCGTTCTGGCCGCTGAGCCGAATGCGATCGGTGGACCGGTCTCCATTCTCAAGTCCGGCGATACCGTCGTAAAGGCTTTCATCCATGCCGGTATTACCGCGTTGCTGGTCATCGGTTTTCTGCTGTGGCTGACACTGCGGCGGATAACCGACGTGCTCCTGACCCTGGTGCCGCTGTTGGTCGCGGGCGCAGTGACTTTGGAGATATGCGTACTGATCGGAATGCCGCTGAACTTCGCCAATATCGTCGCGTTGCCGCTGCTGCTCGGCGTCGGCGTCGCATTCAAGATTTACTATGTCACCGCTTGGCGATCCGGCAGAACGAACCTGCTGCAGTCCAGCCTGACGCGAGCAATATTTTTCAGTGCGATGACCACGGCCACGGCATTCGGAAGCTTGTGGCTCTCCAGTCACCCGGGAACGGCGAGCATGGGAAAGCTTTTGGCGATGTCGCTGGTCACTACCCTTGCCGCAGTGCTGCTGTTTCAGCCGGCGCTAATGGGCAAACCCCGCGATCTCGGGGAGTAGACAGATATCGCCGACCGGATCGGCTGAGGACGTTGTTGTCGCCTGTTTTTGCCCTTTGGCGGGCGGGTTGATTGACCCGGTGGTCTTCGGTGCGCCGGTGGTGTTGGCGCTCTTCGGTGGCGCGCCCGTGCTCTTGGGCGCGCTTTTGGCCATGCTATTGGCCGGACTAGACGGAATCGGACCTGCGACACGGGTCCAGGTTTCGCCGCTGCAGAGAAAGCCCAGCAAACAGCCCTGAATTTCGAGATGGCTTTGATCGAGCGGCTTGATCGTCACGCCGTAGTGTTGTCCATCTTTGGCGTTATAGACTTGGCCTTCCCATTGATCGACGCCCGGCTTTTTCTTCAGATCGATCAGGATCGGCATTCCCAGCGTCGGCCTGTTCTGTTTTGATACATCCGGATTCTGCGTGTCGCGGCCACCAGGCGTCTGTTCCCACGAAACCGCGCCCCACATGCTTCCATTGCATTCTGCGACCCGGATGTTGGCGACCCCCTCGGCTACCCGCCAGTCGCCGGTCGGATCCAGTGCGAGGGCGGGCGCAACAACGGTCAGCATTAACGCTGCGGAATAAAATGCTGTTCGCACGAGTTTTCTTGGGCACTGCAACATGGTCTAACCCTGTGCTTTAAGAAGTTCATCCGAGCGAGGGGCAAAACGCCGCATCGAGTGTTTTCAATTGACGAATTCAGTTGACGAAATGGCCAGCAAGCGAAGTATGTAGCGGATGGTGTATTCAAATCTAGACGTTTCCGAGATGTTTGTAGGCCGTCAGGCGCAGCGTAGTTCCATGCATGCGCGGCACCTGAATGAGCAGCTCGTGCGGGTGCTCAAGACGATCGGGTATGACGTAGGGTTCCAGAAAGGCAAAGGCCAATACCTCTACGATCGCGATGGCACGCGTTATCTTGATCTGCTGAGCGGTTTTGGCGTTTTCGCGATTGGCCGGAACCATCCGGCGCTACGCCAGGCTTTGAAGAGCGTGCTCGACAGCGACCTGCCGAACCTGGTGCAGCTTGACGTCTCGACACTCGCCGGGGTGCTGGCCGAACGTCTGCTCGAATTCGTGCCCTATCTCGATAAGGTCTTCTTTGCGAATTCCGGAGCGGAATGTGTCGAGGCGGCGATTAAGTTCGCGCGCGGCGCCACCGGCCGTCCTGGTATCGTGTACTGTGCCCACGCGTTTCACGGATTGTCCTATGGCGGACTCTCGCTCACCGACGATCCCAATTTCCGCGCAGGATTCGAGCCGCTGCTGCCCGGCTGCACCTCAATTCCTTTCAACGATCTGGCAGCGCTTGAGCAGGCGCTGTCCTCGCGCGAGGTTGCGGCCTTTATCGTCGAGCCGATCCAGGGCAAGGGCGTCAACATGCCCAGTGACGAATTTCTGCCCGGTGCCGCCGCGCTGTGCCGCAAATACGGCACGCTGTTTGTCGCCGACGAGATTCAGACCGGGATCGGCCGGACCGGCCGCTTTCTCGCGGTCGAGCACTGGAACGTCGAACCTGACATGGTGCTGCTCGCCAAGGCGCTGTCTGGCGGACATGTTCCGGTTGGCGCGTTGCTCACACGCAAGTCCATCTTTGACAAGATATTCAACCAGATGGATCGGGCGGTGGTGCATGGATCCACCTTCGCGAAAAACGATCTCGCGATGGCGGCCGGGATCGCAACCCTCGAAGTGATCGAGTCGGAAAAATTGATCGAGGCGGCAGCCAAGCGCGGCGCCGAGCTTCGCCTGGCGTTGACCCGGATGGTTCCCGGCTACGAATTGATGAAAGAGGTTCGCGGCAAGGGCCTTATGATCGGCGTTGAGTTCGGCCCGCCGAAGTCGCTGCGCCTAAAGGCTTCGTGGAGTGTGCTGGAGACCGCCAACAAGGGGCTGTTCTGTCAGCTCATCACCGTGCCGCTGTTCAAGGACCACAAGATACTCACGCAAGTCTCCGGCCACGGTAGCCACACCATCAAGCTGCTACCGTCGCTCACGATCACAGAGGAAGATTGTAAGTGGATCGAGACTGCGTTTGACACTGTCATCGCATCGAGCCACAAGGTCCCTGGCGCGATCTGGTCGCTTGGCAAGACGCTGGTCGACAACGCGGTAAGGAAGTCGGCTTAGGCGCGCCTGACCCAATCGATAGCCTGCTTCGCGGCTCGACCTTCAATTTGTCGCGAGTTCGTCGCTGGCGCTTAGCGGCCTGCGTGCTGTGAAAATTCAGCTTCTCACTCATCCCGGACACCAGCACCACGCAGTGCCGGTGGCACATTGATAGCGAGTGTTACTTCTTCAATGACTCCGGCAAGACGTCTCTTGCGGGAATGGTCATGAGGTCCTCACCGCTCTCGCCCGTGATGATGACGGCCTCCAACGGATTTTTGGCGTTGCCCTTGATATTGTCCGCGACTATTTCGCGGGCAGAGATCAACGCGACCGCCCGGGCGTCTTCAAGGCTAGGCAACTCAACGCCTATGTCGTCTTTGGCAATCTCGTCGGCATTCCGGAAGTTGATGTAAAATCTCGGCATGAATGCGCTCTGGTGCGGACGGAACCGCAGGGATGATTGAAGGTTCCCCGCGATCATTGAAGGTCTCGCCCGTAAAAATACCGACCTGCTGGCGTCACTTTGGGGAACGTCAGCTCCAACTAATTTCTGAATTTCCGAAATTACACTTGACCGCTGGGTAGAAGCAGGGATATCTCGATTCCATCCCGCCTCATCTGAGGGACGTATCGCGATCGTCACGGACGTAGAGCGCGGGATGCGGTGGACGCGGTTGGTGCTTTTGACGAATGGCACTGAGGCGGACGGCGAAGTCGTGTGGTCCTGATGCCCCGACGCTGGCATCAAGTTGGCAGGTCGTGACCTGCCGATGACAGTGGCAAGAAAGCCCGGTCACTGGGGAGAGCGCGAAGGAAGCCGTTAAAACCATTGCGCGGGGAATGCCGGGTTAGTCCGGTGTGACCGTGGTGACTATGCTCGTATGCTTTTTTATTTTGCATGCGAGGCTGCGGGCGCATCGAGCGCCCGGCATTCCCTGCGCCCTCTGATTTTCAGACGCGCAAATCTACCGGCAAGACTCGCGCACATGCGCGGCGAGATCGCGGAGGTGTGTCCCACTGCCGCGTCGTCCCCGCGCACGCGTCCGCGCACGCGGGGACCCATAACCACCGTCGTTTATTGGAGCACAAGGCATCAGCCATCATGCGAAACAATCAAGGGTGCGGCGTATGGGTCCCTGCTTTCGCAGGGACGAACGGTTCGCGGTGAGATCGCGGAGGTGTGTGCAATTATCACCGACGTCATTGCGAGAAGCGAAGCGACGAAGCAATCCATCTTCGATCTGGCGATGCCGAGCGATGGATTGCTTCGCTTGCGCTCGCAATGACAGGTTTCAATTACTCGTTCTTGACTGTTTGAAACCGAAATCCGTGCTCGCACGAGCCCGCGCGCAGGCGATGGCATCGGAAGGGAGCTCGCCGGTGTTAACTCCTGTGACGCCTCAGCCAGTCGTCCCGCTCCGCATTGCCGATCCAAACTTCTCCGCAAATTCGGCGAGTTCGTCGGCGGCGAGATCGCTGACCGCCCAATAGTGCAGGCCTCCCTCGCTCCAGCTTCGGATGTTGAATCCCTGAAAGCTCTCGGTCCTGGCCGGACGGTGCTCGGTGCTGGCGGTCTGCGCCACGAACAGGTTGATGACATGCAGGCGCCGGCGGTAAACGATCGCGCCGATCGCGTGGGCGTCGACATAGTCGAGCCGACCGCCGATCAGCATAAAACCCTGCGCGGTCAGGTCGACCACAGGCGGCGCCACGTCCAGCTTGCCGCTGAACCACGGCTTCACCGTGTGCTGGTCGGTCGAAACCACGTCGGTGAGATGTCCGGCCTGCAGAGAGCGCAGATGCGCCGAAACGATCTCGGATTTGATCCGCGCTTTGTCGTCGCTGCGCAACACGATGGCAACGAGCCCGGTTGCCGCGATCGCGGATACCGCCGATCCCATGGCAAAGCCCCTCAGGACCGCTCTGCGGTTCGGCGCTCGCACCTCGGGCAGTGTCGCTTCGATCCGGCGACGCAGCGCGGGCGGAGCAGTGTAACCCAAACCGGCACGGGCCACCGAGTTGCTCATTTCCCGATAGGAAGCAAGTTGGGCGGCGCAGCGCGCGCAGCCGGCGAGATGGTCTTCGACTTCGCGGGCGTGACCTGCGTCGAGTTCGCCGTCCATCAGCGCGTGAAGAAGAATCTCGGCCTCGTCGCAAGTCATTTCGATTGCTCCTGTTCCGCCATCCAGGCCGAGCGCAGCATGGCCCGCGCGCGCGCCAGGCGAGACATCACCGTGCCAACCGGAACTTCGGCGACGTCGGCGATTTCGCGATAGGAAAGATTGTGAATTTCACGCAGCACGAATGTCTCCCGAAACGGCTCCTCCAGTGCCTTCACCAGCCGGCGGATCGTGCTCGCCTCGGAGTCCCGCATCATCTCGGACTCCGGCGTTTCCTGCGCTTCGCTCCACAACGGCGTTTGTTCGGCTCTCTCCGTCACTTCATCAATCGGATCGGTGGGCGAACTCGCGCGGCGGGCGAATTCGGCACGACAGACGTTGCGCAGGATCGCGAACAGCCAAGGCTTCATCGCCGGGCCGCGATAACTATCGAAGTGCTTCAGCGCCCGAAGATAGCATTCCTGCACCGCGTCCTCGGCGTCCGAGGGGTCGCGAAGCAGGTAGCGCGCCAATGTATAGACGCCGTCGA
>Ga0209474_10001709_pt1 | contig 21041 bp, 18 predicted proteins | sample GraSoiAngelo_145_FD_185902 | JGI IMG/M metagenome (GOLD analysis project Ga0209474, IMG submission 185902) | Grasslands soil microbial communities from the Angelo Coastal Reserve, California, USA - 14_1009_05_20cm (SPAdes) (version 2) | ecosystem: Environmental > Terrestrial > Soil > Grasslands... | reverse complement strand
TGCCGTGGTGGAGGGACTTCTCTGGCGGGCCAATGCTGCAACGTTGCCGTGGTGCTTGACTTCTCGAAGCACATGGCAAAGATTCTTGAACTCGACCCCGAACGCCGCATTGCGCGAGTGCAGCCTGGAGTCATCCTCGATCATCTGCGGAACCAGGCCGAAAAGCATAACCTGACCTTCGGGCCTGATCCCGCTTCTCACAGCCGATGCACCCTCGGAGGAATGATTGGCAACAACTCTTGCGGCGTTCACTCAGTCATGTCGGGCAAGACCGACGAAAACATCGAAGAACTTGAGATTCTCACCTACGATGGCCAGCGCATGCGCGTGGGCCAGACCTCAGATTCGGAGCTCCAAACCATTATTCGGACAGGCGGACGCCGTGGCGAAATATACGCCGGACTAAAAACCATTCGCGACCAGTATCGCGATCACGTGCGCCAGCGATTTCCGAATATTCCGCGCCGAGTCTCTGGCTACAACTTGAACTTCCTTTTGCCCGAGAACGGATTTCATGTCGCGCGCGCGCTGGTCGGTTCTGAAGGAACGTGTGTCACGGTTCTCGAGGCCACGTGCCGCCTGGTTGAGAGCCCGCCAGAGCGTGTCCTGCTGGTAATCGGTTGCCGCGATGTTTTTGAATGCGCCGATCTCGTTCCGGAAGTTCTATCTCATCGTCCGATTGGCCTAGAGGGGATGGACGACGTGCTGGTCGAATATACCCGCAAAAAGCAAATCAACCTTGAGGGAGTCGCTCTACTTCCGCGGGGAAACGGATGGTTGCTGGCCGAATTCGGAGCTTCGACACTTGGGGAAGCAGAGTCACAAGCCCAAGGGCTTATCGACGCTCTCGGCAAGAGTTCCACGGCCAGAACTTTTCGGATGTTCGCCGATCAGCAAGAGGCAAGAAAAGTGTGGCGGGTCCGCGAATCTTCCCTGGGCGCAGTTTCTAATGTTCCTGGAGAACCGCCGACTTGGGAGGGTTGGGAAGACTCTGCCGTGGCTCCCGAGAGGCTCGGCGAATATCTACGCGCACTTCGCAAGCTGACCGAAGCTTATCACTACCGTTGCATAATGTACGGGCACTTCGGCGATGGCTGCGTTCACAACCGCATGGACTTCGATCTGCAATCGGTCGAGGGAATAAAAAAGTTTCGCAGTTTTATGGAGGAAGCTGCGGACCTGGTCATCTCATTTGGCGGAACGCTTTCCGGAGAGCACGGTGACGGTCAGGCGCGCGCGGAATTGTTTCCAAAGATGTTCGGGCCGGAGCTGATCGAGGCTTTCACGCGTTTCAAGTCTCTCTGGGACCCAGACGGGAAGATGAATCCCGGAAAACTCGTTCGACCCAACAGATTCGATGACGATCTGCGTCTGGGCGCGAGTTACCGGCCTTGGCAGCCCGAAACGCACTTCAAATTTCCGAATGATGATGGCAGCCTTGCGCGTGCGACTTTGCGCTGTGTGGGCGTGGGGCAGTGCCGTCAATACGAGGGCGGAGTCATGTGCCCAAGTTTTCGCGTCACCCGCGAAGAGGAACACTCCACCCGCGGCCGCGCTCATTTGTTATGGGAGATGACCCAACGGGAAGTCATCAGCGAAGGCTGGCGCGATCCGCATGTGAAGTCTTCGCTCGATCTCTGCCTTTCCTGCAAAGGGTGCAAAAGCGATTGCCCGGTCGCGGTTGACGTAGCAACTTACAAAGCTGAGTTTCTTTCGCACTACTATGAAGGACGGCTTCATCCTCTTGGCCACTATGCGTTTGCTCACGTCGATCGCTGGTCGCGAGCTGCATCCGTGGCGCCGTGGCTGGCGAATTTTCTGACACAAACGCCCGGTCTGTCGGCCGCCGCAAAATTCATTGCCGGAGTTGCACCTCAGCGCCGGGTTCCGCGCGTCGCAAAGCAAAGCTTCCGCACTTGGTTCGACAAAAGAAATCGGAAAAGGGCGAGTGGCTCGGCTCCGGCAGTTCTCCTTTGGCCGGACACGTTCAACAATTACTTCCATCCGGAAACTGCGAAGGCTGCGGTTGATGTGCTTGAGGCCGCGGGATTCGCTGTGCGGATTCCGAATCGTAACGTGTGCTGCGGACGTCCACTTTATGACTTCGGCATGTTGTATCGCGCAAAGAAATTGCTCTTGCACACACTAGAGATCCTTCATCGCGAAATCGCAGAAGGTATACCAGTGATTGTGCTGGAGCCGAGTTGCGCTTCAGTTTTTCGAGACGAGATGCTCAATCTTTTTCCCGACGATTCACGTGCCCAGAAGCTCGCGCGCCAGGTCGTGACGCTGAGCGATTTTCTGGAGGAAAACGGCAAGTCATTCGCCCTGCCCGCGCTGACCCGCAAAGCGCTGGTCCACGGACACTGTCATCACAAATCTGTCATGAAGATGAGCAGCGAAGAATCGTTACTGCGGCGGCTAGATATCGACTACACGATGCCGGCCCCGGGCTGCTGTGGCATGGCGGGAGCGTTCGGCTTCGAAAAGGAAAAATACCAAACCTCAATCGCTATTGGAGAGCTTGAACTCCTGCCCGCGGTGCGCAAGACGCCTGCCGACTGGCTCATTATCGCGGACGGGTTCAGTTGCCGCGAACAGATCCAGCAGTGCACTGGCAGAAACACTTTGCACCTGGCCGAAGTCATTCAGCTGGCTATTGGGAAGGCCCAATAACAGATCACGAGACAGAAGCTTTGCGCCCGCAATATTTCTCGTACTGCTCATAGATAAAGATGTCGGTCATACCGGCGATGTAGTCGCAGACCACTCGCGCCCGCGGCTCGGATCCAGTTTTGGCTTTCTCTTGATATGTTGCCGGCAATTTTTCCGGGTGCTTCATCCACAAATCGAACAGCTCGGTAATGACTCGCTCGGCAGCTTCCTTTTCGGGTTGAAGAACCGGGCTATAGTACAGGTTGCGATACAGAAATTCTTTAGTTTCGGCGCGCTCAGCTTGGACTTGTGGACTAAGCCCCACCAAACGTCCGGGGCATGCGCGAACCTGATCCAAATTGATCGCTGGCCTGGCCAGCGTGTCGATTTGCGCCTGTGTGTTCTGAATCAAATCGCTCACCCATCGGTCCAGAATGCGCCGCAGGACTTCATTGAACTGCAATTTCTTCGGCGCATCGGGATATAGTTTCTCTACCTCCTCGAAAAACCGCGCGAATACCGGCACATTCTCTTTGATCTGCTCCAGCGTAAGCAGGCGGGCGTACCCGTCATCAAGATCGGCAGTGTTATAGGCCAGTTCGTCGGTCGCGTCGATCAATTGGGCCTCAAGCGGCGGCCGCTTTTCGAGCCAGTACTCCGCTAGCTCCGGAAATTCACCGGGATCGTAATCTCGCGAATGCTTGATGATTCCTTCCCTCACCTCGAAGGTGAGATTCAATCCCCGGAACGCCGCATAACGCTGTTCGAAATCCTCCACAATACGCAATGCATGCAAGTTGTGATCAAAATAGAGCCCGTGCTGGCGCATGGCCGCATCAAGAGCCTTTTCTCCAGAGTGGCCGAATGGCGGGTGACCGATGTCGTGCACCAGAGCAAGGGTCTCGACCAAATCAACATTCAGCCTGAGCTGCGCGGCAATAGTCCGTGAAATCTGCGCGACTTCGATGGTGTGGGTGAGCCGATTGCGAAAGTGATCGGAGAAGCGCCCGGTGAATACTTGGGTCTTCGCCTCAAGCCGCCGAAAAGCCCGCGAATGGATCACCCGGTCGCGGTCGCGCTGAAAATCATTGCGGTAAGGATGCGGCGGCTCCGGATAACGCCGTCCACGAGAGTGCTCCACCTGCACAGCATAAGGAGCAAGCGACTGACTCATCCAATCATTGAATCATCGGATCATAAGAAGAGCAATTCACTCGCAGCTGGGCTGGTGGAATTACTCTCGTCCGGCAAGGATTCCCGCAATTTTCGCTGTGAGTTCGCTCGGTGTAAAAGGCTTCTGAATGAAACCGGCATCGCGATCAAGGTCCTGCAATTCGTCATCAGCGTAGCCTGACATGAACAATACCCGGACCTTCGGCCAGCGCGCTCGTCCCAGGCGAACCAGTTCAGGCCCACTGATATTGGGCATCACCACATCCGTGAGGAGTAAATCGACTTCGCCAGGGTGCTCCGCGACCAATGCTCGCAAGCTCTCGCTACTGCCTGCAGTAACCACTTGATAACCGGCCTGGGTCAGAATGGTCTCTCCGAGTTCGCGCAATAGAGGCTCGTCCTCCGCCAGAAGGATCGTTCCGGTGCCTGTTCTGGGCTGATCCACGGTCAACGGCCTTTTCGCTGGTGCAGGTTCATGTTCAACTCTCGGCAGCGATATCTGGAAACTACTCCCTTTACCCGGTTCACTCTCGACCTCAATATGCCCATGGCTCTGTTTGATAATTCCATATACGGTTGCGAGCCCAAGTCCAGTTCCTTTGCCGACCTCTTTTGTTGTAAAGAATGGTTCGAAAATACGGGCGCGTGTCGCTGCATCCATACCAATACCTGTATCAGAGACGCTCAAGGTGGCATAAGGGGAAGCAAAAATTGTTTCGGTTTCGTCTAAATCCTTCCGCGCCGCGTGAGTCGCGGTCGCAATCGTCAGCCTTCCCCCCTTTGGCATGGCATCCCGGGCATTTACCACCAGATTAATCAGCACCTGCTCCATTTGTACCGGGTCGGCCTTCACGAAACCAATATTCGGCGCGGTCTGAATCACCAGATCGACGTTTTCCGTCAGTAAGCGGCGGAGCATCGCTTCCAACCCGCGTACGATTGAATTGAGATCGAGCACCCGCGGCTGCAGTGTCTGCTTGCGGCTGAACGCCAGCAACTGATGAGTAAGTGACGCAGCCCGGTCCGCTGCCTGCCGTATCTCCTTGGCCGCATGCCCATCACGTCCCTCCGGATTGCGTTCCAATAACAAGCTGCTGTACCCCTTAATAATGGTCAGCAGATTATTGAAATCATGGGCCACGCCTGAGGCCAACTGCCCCACCGCCTCCATACGCTCGGTTTGCTCGAACCGGCTCTGCAACTGCTTCTGCTCCGTGATATCGACCAGCACCCCATGAAGCAATGGCTGGCCGTCGGAGCCGCGCACCAACGAGCCGCTGTCATTCACCCAGAGCATTCCTCCATCACGCCGAAACATACGGTATTCCGCGCGGAAGGAATTACCGGACAAGGTTGCCTCTTCCGCCGCTTTCACGATCTCGTGGTCCTCGGGATGCACGTGCCGGATCCAGTTTGTGGAATCGGCCAACCACTCCCAGGGAGAATAGCTGAGTAATTTTTCAATTTGGGGACTGACAAAACGCCACGTTCCGTCCAAGCCCAGTTCGGCGATGTAAGTCACCGCCGATAATTGTTCTACCAGGCTTTGGTAAAGCTTCTCCGCCTCATCGCGCGCTTGTTCGGTTTTTGATCGCTCACTGATGTCGACGGCAATACCGATTGTGCCCGCGAGTGTGCCATTTTCGGCGCGAAGTGGCGCCCAATGCGTCTCGAAACAGAGGCCAGCGTCCGCAAGTTCGGTGAAGCACGAAAACTCTTCTCCCGCCAGCGCGCGCCGAACGTCCTGAACCAGATGGGGATAATTGCCGTACAGGTGGAAGATGGATTGTCCGACAACCTGTCCGGAAAGCAATCCCAGTTTTTGCAATGATCGTCCTTCAGAAAGTGTGAACCTGCCTTCGGAGTCCAGCGCGAAGAAGACGATCGGCGCCTTGGCCACAATCCAGCGGAGACGCTGTTCCGCTTCAGTCAATGCCAGAGCAGGTTTGGGCTGGGTGCTCATTTCCTTGATGCGCGGCTAGTTGGCTAAGACTGAATGCCTCTGCCTTGGGCTGCGTCAGTCTAGCGCAATTGCTGCGAAACAAAAGAGTTACTTTGGTTACTCGTGCTCAGCTTGTCAACTATCGGCCGTACCGTGCGCTACCGCACCTGGGATTGTTCGCGGACATGCACATTGCCAGGAACTGGCAGCGACCGGCGCACGGCTGCTAACATCCGTTTCAGGATGGCCCTTCGCCGCATAACCAAAAAAATTAGCGATAGCTCGCGAAAACTCGCGCACAAGCGCCTGCCTTCTCGTAGACCGCCGGGCGAGTTAGTGATCATCACGGGGATGAGTGGCTCCGGGAAAGCTTCTGTTCTGAAAGCCTTTGAGGACCTCGGATATTACTGCGTCGATAATCTGCCGGTGGGACTCATCCCGCGATTCGCGGAGTTGGTCGGCCAATCTTCAGAAATTGCGCGCACGGCGCTCGTAGTGGATGTTCGCGAAGGCCGCCAATTGGAAGAACTGCCTTCCATCGTGAAATCGGTCCGGCGGATGATCACCACGAAAATGATCTTCCTCGAGGCCTCCGATGCGGTCCTGCTGCGCCGATATAGTGAGACCCGGCGGCCTCATCCGCTGGGCAATGACACACCCGTGAAGACGTCTCTAACCGCGGAGCGTCGGCACCTGCAGCATATCCGAGCCATGGCCGACCTGGTCATAGATACTTCAAAGTTCAACGTTCACGAACTTCGATCGCACATCATCGAACTGTTTCACAAAAAAGAGAAGGGTCGGAACATCCTTGTTTCTTGTGTGAGCTTCGGATTTAAGCACGGGGTGCCAGAAGACGCGGACTTGGTATTCGACGTCCGCTTTCTGCCCAATCCACATTTCGTGCCGGAGTTTCGTCCTCTCACCGGACGACATCCCAAAGTGGCGAAATACATCCGCTCGTTCCCGCAGACTGCAGAATTCATCCAGCGAATTTCCGAGCTCCTGATCTATCTATTGCCTCACTACATTCACGAGGGCAAAAGTTATCTGACCATCGGCTTCGGCTGTACTGGCGGCCAGCACCGCTCGGTCATGATCGCCGAAGACGTTGCCAAAAGGCTAAAGCAGGCCGGTTACAAAGTGAATGTCGGACATCGAGACATGCCAAAATAAGCAACATGCTGGGCTGAGCACCAACTTGTCCCCGCCGTCAGACGGCCTCTCTCAAGTAGAATAGGGCCTTGCACCCGATGCCTATTTTTTCCGGCGACCCCGAATTTCGGTTTTCCGTGACCCTGGACGGTCTTCGGCCAAACCTAGATACGCTTTTCCGGAGCAGCGCATGCGCCAACTGACGCGACTGCTTCGTTACCTGGCGCCCTATTCGTGGCAATTCATCCCGTCTGTCATCCTGCTGGCGGGTGTGGGATTTCTTGATGCATTCCGGGTGCTGCTGGTGGGGCCGGTATTAGATCGCGTGCTGAATCCGTCTTCCGGCTCGGAAAACATTTCGCTCTTCACCATTCCGCATACTCACCACACTATTTATTTGCAGGAGCTGGTGCCATCGCGATTTCACAATGCCTGGACGATCGTGGCCTTTGCGTTCGTCGCGTCCACGGTTTTGAAAGGAATTTTCGATTACACGGGCACGTACCTGGTGAATTATGCCGGATACGGTTTGATCACCGATCTCCGGAATTCTCTTTACAATTCCATCCTGCGGCGCTCCGCAGCTTTTTTCCAGAAGCACACTACTGGGACATTAGTGTCGACCATTGTGAACGACATTGAGCGCGTGCAGTTTGCCATGTCGAGTGTCCTCTCAGAATTCCTGCAGCAGTTCTTCACGTTCTTGTTCATAGCAGGCGTGGTAATTCTTTTGGGAAGAAATCTGGCGTGGCTGCTGCTGCTATTTGTCCCTTTCATTATCTTCTCGGCCAGCAAAATCGGCACACGCGTCCGCCATACGACTCGTCGCGGGCAAGACAAACTGGCCGATATCCAGAACATCCTTCACGAAAGCATCACTGGGAACCGCATCGTGAAGGCATTCAGCATGGAGGCTTGGGAGTTCGCACGCTTTCGCACCGCTGCGCAGCGCCTGTTCCGCGCCAATCTGCGTTCGGTTGCTGCTGCAGCGATCAGTTCTCCCCTGATGGACATTTTCGGCGCTATCGCGATCGTGCTGCTACTATTGCTCGGCCGCCAACAGATTGTTCACGGATTGATGACTCCCGGCATTTTCGTCGCCTTCATCATTGCCGTCTTCAAGCTTTACGATCCGGTACGCAAGTTCGCGCTCTTTCACAATAGTTTTCAGCAGGCGTTGGGGGCTTCATCAGAAATTTTCAAGTTCATGGATATTCGCGACGAGGTGCAGGAGAAACCTGGTGCACCGGCTCTGCCTCCATTTTCCAAGAAGATCACTTTTGAGGACGTCTCGTTTCATTACGAGTCAGAAGGATTGCAGCGCGAGGTTCTCCGCCACATTGATCTTGAGGTCAATGCGGGCGAAATTCTGGCGCTGGTCGGATCGAGCGGCGCGGGCAAGAGCACGCTGGTGTCTCTCATTCCACGCTTCTTCGATGTGACCTCCGGAACAATCGCGATTGACGGGCACAATGTGCGCGACATTTCTCTCTCGTCATTGCGGGCGCAGATTGGCGTGGTCACGCAAGAGACAGTTCTCTTCAATGACACACTGCGGAATAACATCGCTTACGGACAACCCAGTGTCCCGCAGTCGGAAGTTGAGGCGGCCGCCCGTGCCGCGCTGGCAAACGATTTCATCCGCAAGCTGCCAGCCGGATACGAAACTGTAATCGGAGAAAAAGGCGTGCGACTGTCTGGCGGCGAACGCCAGCGCATTGCTATTGCGCGCGCGTTGCTGAAAAACGCGCCTATCCTCATCCTCGACGAAGCCACTTCCGCGCTGGACAGCGAATCCGAAGCGCTGGTCCAATCTGCGCTGCAGAATCTTATGGCGGGACGCACTGTGGTCGTCATCGCTCACCGACTTTCGACCGTTCGCCGCGCCGACCGGATCGTAGTTCTCGAACACGGCGCTGTGTCGGACATCGGCAGCCACGAAGAGTTGATGCAGAAACTCGGCACCTATCGCCGGTTGTATGATCTTCAGTTCATCGACATCGAGCTGCCGCGGCACGCCACGCAGTCCCAATGAGACATCACTGATGCCCATTCGATCCATGACCGGTTTCGCGCAAGCCAAGGGACAAGTGAATGGCGCCGCGTTCAGTATTTCCATCAAATCGGTGAATCATCGTTTTCTCGATCTTCATTTCCGTCTTCCATCTAACACTGACGCGCTGGAAATGAGCTTGCGACGAATTCTGAAAGAGAAGCTGGCGCGTGGCCACGTAGACGTGAGTCTTTCGTTTGAGCAAGGCGGATCCGCAACACTGGCTTTGAACAAGCAACTGGTTGCGGCTTACGTGCAAGCATTTCGGGCTGCTGCGGTCGAAGCCGGACTTGCCGCCGAGCCGGATTTGAACGCGGTTCTGCGGCTGCCGGGCGCGCTCGATAGTGCGGCCGCTCCGGCTGAAGAAGAACTCACACCGGCAGTTGTGTCCGCCGTTGAGCACGTTCTGGTGCAATTGAATCGCATGCGCGAAGAGGAAGGCCGCGGGATGGAGCGCGAACTGCGCGAGCGGATGGCGAGTCTCCAGGCGGCATGCACGGAGGTGCGCAAACACCGCAATACGGTGCTCAAGACCTACTCCGAGCGGCTAAAATCGCGTATGCAAGAATGGCTTGGGGCTTCCATTGAACCGGACCGCATTCTCCAGGAAGCCGCCTTGCTGGCCGACCGCAGCGACATTCAGGAAGAACTGGTTCGTTTAGAAAATCACGTCCAGCATTTTTTGGGACTGCTCGAGGCCGAAGGCGAGACGGGCAAAAAACTCGACTTCCTTTTGCAGGAGATGAACCGGGAGGCGAATACATTAATGTCGAAGACCTCGGGGTTATCAGGTGATGCAGTCCGAATCACTGAAGCCGGGCTTGCCATGAAGTCTGATATTGAAAAGGCGCGCGAGCAGGTGCAGAACATCGAATGATGACTAACGTCTTCATCATTTCGGCGCCTTCCGGCTCCGGCAAATCCACGCTGGTGAATGAAATTCGCCAGATGGTTTCGAACCTGTCTTTTTCAATTTCTTATACCACGCGGAATCCGCGAGGCAGCGAACAGAACGGGCGCGAATATTTTTTTGTGACGCGCCATGAATTCGAAGCGATGATCCAGAAGGATGAGTTCCTGGAGTACGCCAGAGTTTTTGAAACCGATTATTACGGGACTGCGCAACGCTTTCTGAAGAAGGCGGAAGAAGAGGGAAAAGACTTACTGCTCGACATCGACGTGCAAGGTGCGGCGCAGATCAAATCCAAACTGCCCGATGCGGTAAGCATTTTCATTCTCCCTCCCAATCGCACGGAGCTCGAACAACGCTTACGATCACGCGGGCAGGACTCCGAAGAAAAGATCCATCGGCGCCTGGAAGAGGCCAGGCGTGAGATTGAGAATTACGATAAATACGACTATATTTTGGTGAACGATCGCCTGGCAGATTCTGTGGAAGCCCTCAAGGCGATCCTGCTGTCGCAACGGTCCAAACGCCAGGGCCGTGTCGACGCCGCGTTAAGCGCCACGGCAGAGAAGTATCGCTTGGAAAATGTTCGCCAGCGGCTGCAACCCATTTTGCAGTCGTTCGGTAAAACCGCAGCTGGTGTGAAGTAAACGCAGGGGGAATCCCATGAAGTTGATTGACGGGTTCGACAGCAATTATCGATACATCCTGGTGGCGGCGCGCCGTGCGCGTCAGCTTCAGGGTGGCGCGCCTCCGGTCATCGAGACCATTTCGCGCAAGCCGTGCAGGATCGCCCAGGACGAGATCAAGGCTGGCAAAGTGAAGTGGGTCGTGCCCGAAATACCCGCGTCGCCGGTCGATGTCGCCACTGAAATGCTCGACAATGTCATGGGCCAGGAAAACTGAAAATCGAGCGGCGAGCAGTGAGCAACCTTGTCAGCTGCAGGTATCGTGAACTTTCGTTGGGTTCGCTCGTTGCTCAAAGCTCATAGCTCACCCGGTTACGTTCGTACCGGCCTTTCTCGCTACTCCCCTCACGCGGACTCCGGTATCCTATATACGCAGGAGCAAAGACTGCATGAAAGTTGCCCTCGGAGTTTGCGGCGGTATTGCAGCCTACAAGGCCGCAGAGATCGTCCGCCTGCTGCAGGACCGCGGTATTCGTGTTCAGGTCATCATGACCGACTCCGCTCAGGAATTCGTTCGTCCTCTCACCTTCGCCGCACTCTCCGGAGAAAAAGTTATTACCGGCATGTTCAATCGTGACTCAGGCGCGGAGCCGAACATTGACTCTGCGATTGAACACATTGCCGTCGCGCAATCGATCGACGCATTGGTTGTGGTGCCTGCGACTGCAGATGTTCTAGCAAAATTCGCGCAGGGAATCGCCAGCGATTTTCTGACTACACTTTATCTCGCGACCGCCGCGCCGGTTGTTGTTGCCCCAGCAATGAACGTGAATATGTGGGAGCATCCGGCGACGCAGCAAAATCTCGAGACACTTCGCAAGCGTGGCGTAAAGATCGTCGAGCCGGGTAGCGGATACTTGGCATGCGGCATGACTGGGCCGGGACGTTTAGCAGAGAACGAGGCGGTTGTCGCAGCAGCGATGGAAACACTCGGCGCTTCGCAGGACTTGAGTGGCGAGACTGTTCTAATCACCGCCGGCCCTACTCGCGAAAAAATCGATCCCGTGCGTTATCTCACGAATCGCTCCAGTGGGCGCATGGGCTACGCACTGGCGGAAGCTGGGTTGCGTCGTGGCGCGCGAGTATTGCTGGTAACTGGGCCGACATCGCTGAAGCCGCCGTCAGCTGCGGAAGTGGTCGTGGTCGAATCGGCTAAACAAATGCTCGATGCCGTGCTTCGACTCTTGCCCGAGGCCTCCATTGTGATTAAAACTGCGGCGGTTGCCGACTACACCATTGCCGATCCGGCGGAGCAAAAACTGAAGCGCGGCGGCAATATGAGTCTCGACCTGACGCCCGCGCCCGACATTCTTGCTGAAATTTCGCGGCACAAGAAATCGCAACTGATAATCGGTTTCGCCGCTGAAACTGAAAACGTGCTCGACAACGCTCGCCAGAAGCTGAAATCGAAATCCCTCGATGCAATTGTGGTGAACGATGTTTCCCGCGAAGGCGTTGGTTTTGATTCCGACCGCAATGCCGTGACCATCATCACGAGGGCGGAGACGATTCCTGTTCCCGAGACCACCAAATGGGAAGTTGCGCAACGCGTGCTGGATTGTGTGGTGGAGCTGAAACAGAAACTTTCGGTCGTTAACTCTTAACTTCCTTGATTTGAGCGCATGAAATTTTCCTTCGTGAACTTCGTGTCCTTCGTGGTTAAATGCCTTTTGCCTTAACCACCCGATCTCCACCATTTACAATTCCGAAATGCCCTCTCTCGATCCGGAAACTCGTCGCGCGATTTCTGATCGAATCCGCTATTACAACGATCTCGGGATATATGATCTCTATCGCCAGCCGGTTGAACTACTAAACTCCGCGCCAAAAATTGAAAGTGAGGCCGCCGTCACAATGCCCACAGCGTCAGCATCCCGAGCTTCCGCTCCACCCACCGTATCCTCCGATCCCATGGTCTCGCTTCGCCAGATTCGGGAAGACCTCGGCGACTGCACCCGCTGCCGCCTGCACAAACAAGGACGCAAGCAGATTGTTTTCGGCGTCGGCAATCCCCGAGCCGATCTGATGTTCATTGGCGAAGCTCCGGGCGCTGATGAAGATGAAAAGGGCGAGCCGTTCGTCGGCCGCGCCGGGCAACTGCTGACCAATATGATCAAAGCCATGGGCCTGAGCCGCGAAGAAGTCTACATCGCCAATATCATCAAGTGCCGCCCGCCAGGCAATCGAACGCCAGAGCGTGATGAGTGTGAGACCTGCTCGCCATTTCTCATGCGGCAAATTGAAGTTATTGGTCCCAAAGCAATCGTCGCGCTTGGCGCCGTGGCCGCAAAAACTTTGCTGGCAATCAATGCGCCAATGTCTGAACTTCGCGGCCGCTGGTACGATTTCCGAGGCACCAAGCTGGCAGTCACTTATCATCCTGCGTTCCTGCTACGTGATCCCCGCCAGAAAAAGGAGACCTGGAAAGATCTGCAAATGGTGATGAAAGAGCTGGGACTGAAGGCCCCGGAAAAAGCGCCCGCATAAACTCCTTCCAATGCCTGTCAATCCAATTCCTTCTTTTCGTATCCCCGACACTGAATCACCGGTAGCCTCGGATATTTGGGAAGGCTCGCGTCCGATGCCGAACGTTGACATAAGTAAAACGTCGCTCCCCTGTCGGATTTGATCAGCCGCATGTACTTGCACTCCGCGCACAAGCCAACGCGAGATTCTTTCGATGGTGATGACATGCGATCCACAGCTCAATGATACCGGCTTGTTTGTGGCAAATCTTTCATTTGTGGGGACTTGTTACAGCCGCGTTAAAGACCTGAAACCCCACTCCGTAAAGGACTGTAGTGCAACCCAGCTACTCTGTTTGGCACCTAAAAATTCGCTGATTTAGGGGTCAGCGACGTTTGAGTTTTCGGGTATTTGCTTTTGCTGTTGTTCTGGGTTGTGCGTTGGCACTCACTTCTTGCGGGGGCACATCCAGCAACAATCCACCACCGCCTCAGAACTTTCAGCTGACGGTCGCCGTGACTGGCACCGGCACAGTGACCAGTAGTCCCGCGGGAATCAATTGTCCGACCACGTGCACTGCAAGCTTTCCATCTGGAACTTCAGTTACTCTCACCGCAACAGCGGGCTCAGGCTTCCAGTTCTCGGGATACGGCGGCGCGTGCAGTGGCACTTCATGCCAAATTGTAGTTTCCAGCGATCAGTCGGTCTCGGCGACGTTTGCCTCGTCTACTGCCGCGCAACTGACGGTTACGGTTTTGGGATCGGGAACCGTCACCAGCAGCCCGGCTGGAATTAACTGCCCTCCGACTTGCACCGCCAGTTTCAACGACGGCACCAGCGTTAGTCTGACCGCCACCGCCGCCACCGGATACAACTTCTCCGGATTTAGCGGCGCGTGCAGCGGCGTCAATTGTCAGGTTTCCGTTGCCAAAGGGCAAAGCGTAACTGTGACCGCGACTTTTGCTCAGATGGCGCACGACATCACCGCCATTAAACACATCATCATCGTTACTCAGGAAAACCGTTCCGTCGATCACTACTTCGGCCATCTGTCCGACTACTGGCAAGCGCACGGATTCCCGCAAGCGACCAATGGCACCACTTTTGAAGGCGAACCGGCGAATGCTTCAAACCCAGATCCCAATGGCGCGGCGGTCAACGCATACAACCTGCAGACCGGTTGCACTGAGAATCCCAGTCCGTCGTGGAGGGAGAGCCACCGTGATCGCAACCTTTCGGATCCCACCGACTCGAACAATGCCACCATGGACGGATTCGTTGTAACCGCTGCCGGTGACGCATTCGACTCACATAAAAATCCCGTGCTCTACGACGTGCTGGGCCACCGGGCTATGGGCTATTTCACCGGGGACCAGCTTAACTACTACCACTTCATGGCATCGACATTCGCGACTTCAGACCAGTGGTTTGCTCCTCTGATGTCGCGGACACAGCTCAATCGCATGTATTTGTATGCCGCCACTTCGCAGGGCCACGTCACTCCGCTGACCTCCGGCCAGCACCTGACCAGCGAAACCATTTTTCAACTCATGCAGGACAACGGTATAAGTTGGAAAATTTACGTTCACCCTGATTCAAGTGGTTGCACCTCGCCGTCATGCTTAGCGAAGTACAGCTACTTGAACCAGTTCACCTATAACAGCTTCGTTCTCAGCAATCTTCCAAACCAATTCGCGTCGACCTCACAATTGATGAGTGACATTCAGAACGGAAGCTTGCCACAAGTATCTTTTCTCGAACCGGCCGGCTATGTGGGACTGGACGAACATTCCAATGATACAGACATCCTCAAGCCACCTAGCGTGCAAACTGGAGCCAATTACATCGCAGGAATTGTTAATACGTTGATGTCGAGCCCGTCGTGGAAGGACACTGTATTGATACTCACCTATGACGAGCCAGGTGGCTTTTACGATCACGTGCCGCCGCACCAGGCTGTCCCGCCGGATAGTTTTCAGTATCCGGTTGATGCGCCCAGCCCCGGCGCATGTGCAGAGGATACAACCGACCCAGTCTGCGGGTTCTTCTTCACCGGATTCCGTGTGCCGCTGATCGTCATCTCGCCATTCACTAAAGCTAATTACGTCTCCCACACGCCCATGGACTACACCGCGATGCTGAAGCTCATTGAAACGCGCTTTAATCTACGGAACTTAACCGCGCGCGATGCCGCTCAGCCCGACATGACCGAGTTCTTTGACTTCGTGAATGTTCCATGGGCCACACCACCGTCGAATGTACCGACGCAAGCTAAGAGTATGCAGTGTGTGCTTGGCGCACTCAGCGGAATTACCATTTCCCCGAATCCGGCTCCGGCGGGAGGGCAAGCGACGGTGACTCTGAACCTATCGAAAGCGGCGATTCAGGATATGACAGTGGGATTGTCGGCAGACTCGGCAGGTGTGGTACCGCCAACCGCTGTGATTGCGAATACTACGACGTCTACGACACTTAACATCAATGTACCGACGGGGATCACATCGCTTACAATCACCGGCGCAATAGGCGGCATTCCGGTCAGCGCGACGGTTCCAGTGCAGTGAAGAAGTTATCTGGCGTCAGCTAAATACCTTTCCCCTCCTGAGTAGCAGGTGTCTGTTTCTGCCCAGTTTTGCGTTGAACCCTCTGTAGGAGCGCCGCTAACTTCGTGCAGACCCTTCTAGGAGAGCATCTCCGGTCCCGAGGTGGCCATCGTATGCATCGGTTAAGTGGCAAAGAGTACAGAAAAAGGAGCTCGACTCATGAGTATTTTCACAATCCTGTTCGTGATTCTGTTGATCGGCTGGATCTTGGGCTGGGGTGTGTTTCACGTGGCCGGTGGCTTGATTCACCTTCTGCTGATCGTGGCCCTGATTTCGCTAGTTCTGCATTTCGTCAGGGGCCCAAGCGCCGTCTAGATTACGTGGGCTTGCCGCGCAATTCACGCCGCAGTTGCAGGATTTGTCGGCTGAATTTTACGCGAAGCAGGGTCGGTTAAGACCGGAGATGAGCCGACCCTGATTCTTCGCGCTTTGGGGGTTTGGCTGCTCTGAAACGTAGCACGTTTGTCCCACCTGCTGGCCGCCAATCGCGAGCCGTCGGTATATCGACGGCAGCACAGTTTTTTACCAATCAGTTCAAAGCGGCTAACATCAAACGAAATTAAGATGTTGTGTTTCGAGGCTCTACAGGAATTCCTGTATGGCAGATGTTTTTGACGTTGTGTTAGTTATCGAACAATTGTCTAATTAGAAGGATCCTAAAAATCTCGAGGGGGCACAAGCTTATCCATGAGGGGTCAACAGGCCGCGGTCTGGCCGGAAGACGTACACATCACCAATTCTGGCACTGCTGCAAGTTCAGTGCGGCAGGAAATAAGAAAACAAATGAATTTGTTAAATCTTCTGTCCTTATCATCAAAGGAGACCTGAGATCATTCCCCGCGCCCTTCCGCGCCTTTTCAGTTTGACTTCCACAAAGCCCCAGTGGGCCACACAAATTTTCTTGGAGAGAAACCCCTGTGCCTAGCGGTCGGCGTGGCACCAGAATAAATTGCAAGATTTCGCTGACCCTTTCGGGAATTTGCGTCGCTAGTCCGTTTTCGGAGCCCGGCACCGCAATCCTGGTAAATCCTCAGGGTTGTGCTGTTCGCTTTGGTCGTTCTCTGGAAGTGGGAACCGAGGTGCGTTTGGAGGGCCTTCCTGGGGGAACGAACGTCACCGCCCGGGTGGTGAATTGTATCTCGCCCGGAAAGTATGAGAATTTCTGGCTCCTTGGCTTAGCGCTGGATGAACCAGGAAATGTTTGGGGAATCGGTACGCCCCCTGACGATTGGCAGATCGACACCTCGACGAGCGTTGAGAAAACGTTAAAAAAGCCCGAAATGGTCTTGCCGAAACGGACCGAGGGACAACCTACCTTCGTACGCTGGCATACAGAGAACACTGTATTCACGGATCCAGCAACTCTGTGTCACCCTAAGGCTTCAGAATCTTGTCCCCCGGAAACAACAGACTTGTTATCCAGAAAACCGGCACCGTCTGCTCGGCCACTCATTCTCTGCCTGGAGGATGATGAGTCGTATTTACGGTTGCGCAAAGCCGTACTCGAGAAACAGGGCTATAACGTGATCGGCGTTCACGCCGCGCAAGATGCTCTGAGCACTTTGGGTGAAGCGCCAGTTTCTATGGTTCTCGCCGACCATATGTTGCGCGGTACCACTGGAGTCGGCTTGGCAGCCAAGATGAAGCGCCTCAAACCCGATGTGCCGGTCGTGCTCTACTCGGGTAAACAGCCGGAGTCCCTGGCAAACGTCGATGTTTTCATAAATAAGGATGTTTCAACCCAGGAGTTTTTAGGGCTGATTCGTGACGTTTTGCAGCGCTATGCTTCATAGCGCTCGGGTGAGTTTTTATGGTGGGCGCTATAGGATTCGAACCTATGACTTCCACCGTGTGAGGATGGCACTCTACCGCTGAGTTAAGCGCCCAACTCTTTTTATTCAAACAGTTGACGCCATTTCCGTCAATCGGCTGAAAGGCTGGGGGCTACGCGGCTTTTGTTTGTTGGTCGATTTGCCGAATCTTCCCCTCGAATGTCTCTCTCTTTTTGTCCGTTTGTTCTATCACGCAATTGATTTCCCCACCGACCAGGATGGCGAAGCCCGTCATGAACAGCCATAGCGTGAGGATGATCACCGCGCCTAACGATCCATAGGTGGCGCTGTAACTGTTAAAGAAGTGCAGATAAAGTCGGAACCCAATGGATGTCAGCAGCCATACTGTGACCCCGGCTGCAGCCCCGGGGGTGACCCAATACCACTTGCGCTCGTCTAGATTTGGAGCAAAGTAATAAATAATTGAATACGCGAACAACATTACGGCGAAGGCCGCAGGCCACTGAACTACTCGCCAGAAAATTCTGAAAGCTCCGCCCAGCCCGGCGTGGTTGGCAATCGCTTCTCCGATTTTTCCTCCGTAAAGGGCCAAAACCAGCGCCGCAATGATCAGGCCCGCAAGAGCTACGGTTAAACCCACCACCGTGAGCTTTTGTTTCCACCACGGGCGTGTTTCTGAAACTCGGTAAATTATGTTCAACGAGGTCACAACCGCGCTCATCCCGCCGGAGGCAGACCACAAGGCTCCTAGAATTCCGGCCGCGAGTTTTAGGCCGTTGCTGGCTTGCAACGTCTGGTTCACCACGCTGTGAACGACCTGGGACGCCGATCCCGGCGCCAGCCGGCCGAAAGCAGAAATAATGTTTTCTCGTAGCTCGGACCCAGGACCGGCGATGACACCGATCAAAGAGAGCAGAAAGAGAAACATCGGGAACAGCGCCAATAGAAAGTAGTAAGACAAAGCGGCCGAGCGGGTCGAGAGTTCATCGGTCCCTATTTTTTTGACCGTGAGCCGCGTCAGACCTATCGGGGTGAGACCACCAAATCTCCATAGCGAGGGCATTGACTATGCGGCCCTCCGCGCTCGGAGTTGTCGTTTCGCGCCAAATTTAGGGAACTCGGTAAGTTCACGCACTGCCGTGATCACCGCCCCTTGCACCAGAAAGAACTTCTTTTCGTGTTCATCTTCAAAGTCGAAAAACTCCGGCATCGCGGCGCTCATGGTCGCCAGTCCTAAATCGATCTCGCCGTGCATCCGAAAACTGATGGCTTTGTTTGTGCCGCCGGGATAGTCGGTCAACAGGCTAAGCGCAAGTTGTGTCCCGCCACAGATAGCTGAGGCCAGCGCCGCTCGTTTGTTATGCGACCAAAACCAGACAGCGCTCATGAAGAATGAGCCCACGCTGACGTAGTCCACGAACGCATGAGCTTTGGGAGAGATAAACCTCGGCAGGGGCTTCAGCGCCCATTTTGCAGCGGTGTTGAAGATTGCCATTGTGCCTGCCTCCAATGTCAGCTACGAACAATCGTCGACCTAAGTCGAAATCATTCTCATGGCTCTGATGGCGGTGAATTGCTGTGGGTTTGTAACCATAACCGTCAAATCGCGGATCACTGGATGAATCCTAGGGGAACGTTGGCCAGAATGGGATGGGGCATAAAGAAGAAGGGAGCATTGAGCTCCGCTATTCCACGTTGTTGAGAAATTTAGAACCTGACCTGAGCTGGTCGAAGTGGCAGGGTTGGGTGCCCGATTCTAAATTTCACGTTTTTGCGAAGTTTTGGGTGGCAATGTTCACCGGGGCTTCGGCTTGGACTTGGGCTTGGGCTTACCCTTCAGATTCAGCGCCACTGCTTCGCGGATGAGGTCCTTCAAAGCCGCCTCATTGATCTTCTCGCCTTCGTGGATATCAATGGCGCGCCTGACATTCCCTTCGAGGCTGGAGTTGAATAGACCTGCAGGGTCCTTCAACGCGGCTCCCTTGGCAAATGTCATCTTGACCACGCTCTTGTAAGTCTCTCCGGTGCAGACGATACCGCCGTGAGAAAAGACGGGGGTCCCCGGCGATGTCGCCTTCGCCCACTTCCATTCTTCGACGATCTCAGGATCTGCCGCGTGTATGATTGCGCGCACTTTCGCCAGCGTGTTCCCGCGCCAGTCGCCAAGTTCTTCGATCTTCGCATCGATCGATGCAGAGGCAGATTCCACGTCTTTATTTTAGCTGTGTTAAGCATACGCAAGTAGAACAACAAAGAGGGCCGCCCCAAAGCTCTCTCGCGTAGTTCCCACCTTTCAAAAGCAAGGGTAGGGCACCCTCATTTAAATGTTGTCCGGTGAAAGCCAAAGGCTGGGCCACCCCGCTAGTTTCCGCCACTAGCCAAGTGGGGGTGGTTCGCTTTCGTCGGAGGGGTCTAACGGCCTGGCTGCCATGTCCCATCGGCGGTACCGTCTGGACTTGCAACTACGACAGTGTAGCCATCCGGGTCTTTCATCCAGCATTCCCAATGATTCGGTCCGCCGTCTTCGCCAACAGGCGGATTTCGATGCTTCGGCATCACGATGTCGACTTTCATTTCCATGGCGCGCTGCACCACTGCGTCAAAGTCTTCAACTTCGAACCACAACAGTGTGCCGTTTCCGTACGGTCGATCGGTGGAATCGCCGATTCGTCCATGGTCATGCTCAACCTCGAAATTGTGAAGTTGCAAGACGAGTTGGCCCTGCCAGACCAGCCGCTCGTACGCCGGGCCTCCGTGATCACTCCGGCAACCCAATAAACGCTGGTACCAACGGCTGCTTGCTTCTACGTCGGTTACAGCAATCAGGGGCTGAGGCCGCACAGAGTTCTCCTCTACAGAGCGTGAGATGTGCTTTCCGTTTGTTACGTAATGGATTGAGCCGTCCGAAAACTCGTTTGGCTAAACGCCAAGGTCTAGGCCGCTGTTGCAGCAGTCTTCGCCTTGCGCCTGGCTGTGATCTCCGGCCATTCGAGCAATATATTGGGCAGCAACGCAGCCGCGACGATCGTGCTCCATACCACCATCTCGATGCCGGTCTGGCCAAGCCGGAAGACGGCAGGGATGGGGATAATGAGGCGCGCCACGGTAAATATCATCGCAAACGGATAGCTCCGCATCATCCAGCGCCGGTGCTGAACGATGTTCCCACCGCGCACGCAGTAAAGGGCGATGCCCGTGGTCAACATCCACCCCACCGACTGCGCCACCGAGGCAGCCGTCAATGAGAATGAAGCAGTTTTCATCGCAACCGGAATGGCAAAAGGCGCCGCCACAAAAACGCTGACCACGTAGATGTACCCAAGGGTGCGGTGTACCTTCAGATACCGCGCACGGAGCCGGTTAGAAAATTGGAACGCTCCCAGCGTCAGGGCCAATGCGCCGAAGAACGCGTGCGGTATCAGAAAGAACATCGCGGGCGCAAAGTGCCGCGCAATAGGCGAAGTGGGATCGAGAATCCGCGCATTCTTCATGTAAATCACGAATGCAGTGAGCAGCCCGAAGATTACAAAAAGAACCAGCTTGGTTTGTGAGCGCGTGCGGCGTGCAGGCGCAACTGCAGTTGCCATTAATTTCCTCCAGCAAAA
>Ga0209474_10001707_pt1 | contig 21056 bp, 33 predicted proteins | sample GraSoiAngelo_145_FD_185902 | JGI IMG/M metagenome (GOLD analysis project Ga0209474, IMG submission 185902) | Grasslands soil microbial communities from the Angelo Coastal Reserve, California, USA - 14_1009_05_20cm (SPAdes) (version 2) | ecosystem: Environmental > Terrestrial > Soil > Grasslands... | reverse complement strand
CCGACCTATCATAGCTTGCCAGCTTTGGTAAGTCGGTTTGTGGCGAGGGCCGGTGCTGAGTAAATGGCCCATGCTATTTACAATCGCCCCAGGAGAGCCGACTAGTAACGATACCCATTGGAATGAAAAGGGGGTCTTCATACGGAATCGGGATATTGCTTTCCTCGATGATCCTGCGCTTGGCCCAATCCCCCAAATGCGACTCGAACTGGCCGACGAGTGAATCATGCACCTGGTTGAGGATCGTGACCTCGGGCAGGTTGTTATCGATCGCCTCCCAAATGCGGTTGATGAGGCAGCTGACGGTGGACTGCGGAATCCACGCAACGGCCTGATTGAAGATCGTGCCCTGGATGCGGTCGAAGAAGTGGAACTTGTAGCCATACGCATTTTGGATATAGCGGCGACCGGCGACCTGCTTCTTGATTTCCTCCTGCCACTTGCGGATTTCCGGGCACATGCCATAGTACCATTTCTGGATACGCTCAGTCTCGTGAACGAGCAGGCCGATACGGGGAGCGATGCCTGCGGCAGTGCCGAGGTAGTTCGTGCCGTGGCACAGGGCCTTGAACATCGGATATTCTTTCGAGTTTTTATTCTTGCCCTGGTCGTGGTAATACTCCTTCATCACCTCGACGTACGGCTTCCTCCCGTTGTTGAATTGCTCTTTCATCCACTGGCAATTCGATTCCCATGTCACGATGCGAAGGTCGGCGGAATCGAGGTCGGTGTCGAAGATGTCGTGGCCTGGGTCAGGGCGGAAGATCTTGCGGACGTTCGGAATTTCCATACCGTCTTCCGACTCGCCGCCCTTCGTTACGTTCTCGAAGTTGCAGCCGCCGCCGAAGGGGTTCTTTTTTGAGGCGAAACGGTAGGTGTCCGTGCCTGCCACGTTGAAGGAAGTCCGCATGCGGCCATCGCGGTCCACTCCCGCTTCGATGAAGGTCGAGTGCAGAACCTTGAGGGTGCGGAGTTCGGCGATCTTGCGGCACATCGGGGCGAGGATCGGCTCACGCTGGGCGATGACCTGCAGGGCCTGGTCGTTGGTGGTCTTGGAGCCGGTCTTCTTGTCCACGATTGGGGTCATCGCCATTTCCCCGTAGAAGAACTGCTGCATCTGCAAGGGCGACTGGATGTTGAGTTCGTGCCCGACCACATGCTCGATGAATGCATTGCGCTTGGCGACCTCTTCCAGCATGCCGAACGAGAAGCGCTTGCGGTTTTCCTCGTGCACGAGGAAGCCGGTGTTCATGCACTTGAGGGCGAGATAGCGGAGGTGCTGCTGGAAGCGGTTGACCTCGACGACATCGAGGGATTCGATAACCTTGTCCAGGACTTCATTGATCGCCAGGGTGCGGACCGCATCGGTGCAGTTGTAGATCCAATATTGATCCTCGCCCTCTCCCTTCGGGCCTTCCGTCCAATTGGTGCGGTCATCCTTCCAGTAGAGGTGGTCTTCGCAGTACATGGACGAGAGGTATGCCAAGCCCTTTTCGAGGTTGGAGAAACAGGAATGCTGCTGGATCATGGTGTCCGTTACGAGCGGGGCCAGGTGATGCCAGAAGTGATAGATGTAAGTGGCGTCGTAGTTCCAGTTCTGGCCGATGATGTGGGACTTCATGAGAAGACGGCACATGAGCATGACAAGGTGCGTTTCCTGCTCCAAGGTCCAGTAACCCTCGGGATTACTAACGCACATCAGAGGGATGCAGATCGCTTCTCTCTTGGACCATGCAAAGGCGATGCAAGCGATGTGGCCGGCTCTTGTTTCAATGTCGGCTCCGATGCGAAGGGGCTCCCCTCCTTTGACATTCTTCTGAATGCTCTCCCGCAAGTCGAGGAATTCTCGTTCACTGAAACCCCTATCTCTGTGAAGGACGCCCCCGCATGACGCATCCTCCAGATAGTCAGAAGGGTCTCCGGAGAAAGGTAGTGAGCTGGCCTGCGAATTGTCCTCTTGTCCATCGCGTTCTCCACTGGAGTAGCTATCCTCAAGTGGGCTGGGTTGATGCACTGCGTTGTCTCGCACGAGTGGGCCAAGTGCATTTTCGGTGGTATATCCCCCATCCACAGCTTCCAGGCTACACAATGGGCTGAGTCCCCCTTCCCTTTGAAGCTGTCCCATCCATACTTGCTGTGGCTGTGTAGTGCTCCCTGCCACACCCAGCAAGTCCCTATAAAGGCTACTTTCTTCAGTAACCTTTCCTTGTGAAGTCCTATTTCCGATGGCGTCATCAGCTGCCTCTAGTAACAAAGTGAGAACCTGAACTGCTTTCTCGTAATTGGGGCGGATTACTAGATTGTAATCCGTGCGGATAATCTCGGGGAATGCAGACTGACGCTTCGCACGCTTGAGATCGTGCACAACCATCGGGCGCGAAGGCCAATTGATCAGAACCATGTTCGGGTTGAGGGTCGGGATGACCTTCTGACCTGGAACGAGGGTCGATTCCATGACGCTGCTGCGCCAGTTCGTTACGCCCCATTCTCCGGTCAGAGCCCACAGGGCCAGGTTGCCCATAGCGATGACGACGTTTGGCTTGACGCGCTCGATCTCGGCTTTCAAGAGCTTGAGGTCGTCCATCACCTCCCGCAAGACCCACTTGTCGTTATGCAGCACGTGGTTGGAGGTCACGTACTTCTTGGCCTCAGCGACCAAGCCTTCGGTGCGTCCGCCGGGTGCGCGGGTGCGATGCACGAGCGTGAGGAAGCACTGTTCGCGCGGGATGCCAGCTTCCATGAGCATCTTGGTCAGCTCGAAACCAGCTCCGCCGATGAATGGGGCATTGCGAAGGATGTCTTGTTCGTGGGCGAATTCGCCGACGATCATGATTTTGGCCTGTTCTGGCCCGGTAGGTTGGATCATAGGGTAAGGGGATAAGGTTAGAAAAGGGGGATCTGTTCAAATGGCATATCAGGCCACTCAGCGTTACTTTTAATGGCGTTCGCTCGCCAGTGCATCACCTGCATATTCCAGCTAACGTGGAGGCCGCACACGAGAGGGCTGATCTTGGGGACGATGTGATCGACCACGTGCAGTTCTCCAGTTTCTCGTGTGAGCTTCCTTGCGATTGCGTACATTTCCGCAACCGCGCATTTCTCTTGCCAACTCTGCCAAATTGGGGTTGCTCGGACAGTCTGCGCCCGGTGGACCCGGCCTTCCCGTCCCTTGGGCCGAACCGGGGCACGTTTGATGCTTGGGGGCAGGAATAACGGACCGGGGAACCAGCCATCAGGAATCTCCAGTGACCGTTGCTCAGAAGGGGCATTCGTCCTCATCATTCATCTTCCTTCCTAAGTACTCAAGCGGTATATCTTCATCTGAGACGCCCTGCCGTTTGGCCTGATTGTACGGGCCGTGGGGGTGGAAGTCACAGCAGGGATGCAGACCCTTGCGGTGGGGGTAGAGAGGGACCTGCCCGCATCCGCACAGGTCCTTCTTGTTGTACTTCCGCTGCTCAATCCTCCACCCTTTCTGCAGGCCGCATTCCGGGCACTTCGGAACCAGCTTGTAGGTCGCTGGATCGGTACGAGTGACCCGGCGATGACGGCAAGCGGAGTTCCGGCAGCGCACGGAATAGGTTGTCATCCCATCATGCCCTTGAGTTCGTTCATCAGAGCCGCCGATTCGTTCGGGGCCACGGCGACCTTATCGAGGTTCTGCATGCGCTTCAGGCCAATGGCGAAGTACTCAGGGTTCATTTCGAAACCGTGGGCCTCGCACTTCATCGCATGAGCTGCTTCAAAGATCGTGCCGCTGCCGCTGAAGAAGTCCGCGATCTTGTCGCCCGGACGAACCGAACGCGACAGCAGGTCGGTGTACAGCGCAACCGGTTTCTGTGCGCCGTGGGTCGTTGCAGCGTCCTGCGTGGTCGAAATGACGTCCGGTTTGATGCACAGCGTTTTCTTCTTGCCCTTGATCGCGTACAGGATCGTTTCGTACTGACGACGCGGGCCCTGATCCGGTAACGGCACGCGGCCACTGTTCGGCTTGTGCGCGATCATCGGCGTGCGGAACACGTACCAGCCAGCTGCTTCCATCATCTGCTTGAGCAGAGGGAAGTTCTGGATGTCGCAGAAAACGTAGGCATGGGCTTCGGGCTTCGCAACCTTGAAGGCCAGCGGGCACCAGCGCTTCATGAGAGCAATGAACGATTCCAGGGAATCGTCGTAATGGTGTTCGGAGTTCTGCATGCGACCGCTGCCACCATCTCCGAAGTCCTGCGCGCCCATGCCGTAGGGTGGGTCCGTCAGGATGACGTCGAACTGTTCCGGCTGGGCCGACTCCATCCAATCGCAGCAATTCACGTTGAAGGCTTTATGAACGTCCTTGTTGAAGGTCTTGCCGACCTCGACAGCCAGCGCGACGTTCTTGCGAGTCTCTTCCTGCTTTTTCAGGATTTTGAAGGCTTCGTTGACGTCCTTGGCTTTGGCAACGTCGGGATTGTGGAGGTGCTGCGAGACGATCAGTTCCTTGCGCACGGTGTCCTGGAATGAGCCGTCCGAGCGGCCCTTGATCTCCATTGCGGTGTCGGCCACGGTATGCACGCGGCCAGCCGCTTGGGCTTGCTTGGAGCGCAGCGCGTGGAGCTTGGACATCGCGGCGGATTGCTCTTGCCACGAGAGGTTGACGCGGTGCAGGTTCTCGTCCAGCTCGGCTTCTTCGGCTTCGATTTCCGAGAGTTCGCCGAGGGTCACGTAAGGGATTTGACCTTCGGGGATGATCTCGCCGTTGAAGCGCAGGATGCCGCCGAGCATGTGCAGGAGCTCGATTGCGCGCATGCGGCGCTCGCCTGCCACGAGGGCCAGGGAGTTGTCAGGCATGCGGCGCATGACCGGAGCGTGCATCAGGCCTTTGGCCTTGATCGATTCGGCCAGGTCGTTGATGGCGGTCGGGTCGAAGTCCTTGCGCTGTCGATCCGGCAGGATGGTTACTTTGTCGCGGGTGATAGTTTGCATGTTCAATTCCAGAAGGTAGTTAGGCGCGCGGCATGGCCCCGCCACGGTGCGCGGAGAATTGGGGGCGGGGATTGGATGATGCCGTGCGGCGAGCCGTGGCGCGAGGCCACGACTGGGGAAAAGGGGGCGGCAGGAGTAGAACTTGGATCACGGGCAAGTGCCTTTCGTGAAGGGGGTGCGGCGAAATGGGAGCCGAAGCTCCCGGCTTGCTATTACTTTTGATTCTGGAGGTTTGCGATATGGCAGGCTGCGCCGTGGTACGGCAACGGGGGCATCAGCTCGGTCATTGTAGGAGCGCTGGCGGGAGGGTTGGAGGAGGTTCCAGTCGAGCCTCCGGTGCTGCCACTTCCACTTCCGCTGCCACTTCCGCTGCCACTTCCAGTTCCGACGGTCACGCCAATCGTGGTTCCGCCGATGCCGATTCCGATGCTGATGTCGCCCATAGCGCCCCTTTGTTATTGCTGGAATTGCTCGACGTTGTCGTGGCCCAGGGCTTCGTTCTCGGCCTCGATTGCGGCCTCGTCCAGCAGGGCTTGCTCGTGCTGCTCAGACTCGACCAGGGAGTCGAAGTCGTGGTCCTGGTCGTGCGGGTTCACGTGGTCCGGGTCTTCGAGCTGCGCCGCAGCGTGGCCGTGCTGGCCCAGGCTTGCAACGGCTGCTTCGTCGATGGATTGTGCTTCGGCTTGGGGTTCGACTTGCTCGGTCATGCTATTCTCCTTGGATTGATTCGGTTGGGAGAGGGCCGCAGCAGGCACTGATCTGGGGATGCTCACGTCCTGCCGATTGCCCCTAATAAAACCGGCTCTCTCAGCTAAAAGGGCCGACCCCTCGTGAGGATCGGCCCTTGCGCTATGCTACCGCGGACGCTGGATTACAGGCGGCCGACGGTCTTGACTTCGGCGAAGGTGTCTTCACCGGCGATGCGATGCGAGACGCTGACCTTTGCAGCCTGGCCCGCCAGCATGGCGAACGAGAACGCCTGGCCGGCTTGGTTCATGTTCACGGCTTCGCGCAGACGGCCCAGGCCGATGTTCTTGCCCTTGGTGGTGTCCAGGCCGCCGTCTTTGGTGTCCAGCATGATGCCTTGCTTGACGGTCACGGTGTCGCGGCCGACGAAGGCCTTGACCGACTCGTCTTCCACGAGCCAGAAGACGTCCAGGGCGATGCCGCTGGTGGCGCCGTCTTTGGAGGTCCACTGGCGCGGCACGACCTTGTCGATGATGCCCATGTACTCGCCGACCGGGCAAGGGATGGTTTTGGTATCCAGGGATTCGGTGATCGAGGCGTCGAGGAAGGATTGCGGATCGAAGTTGGACATGGTAGGAGCTTTCTGTAAAAAGTAGGGTTTGGGTTTGGTGCTCCGGCTTGGGTACGGTGCCGGGCTAACCGCGTTGCAACAAACGAACGATACGGATTGGGGCTCAGTCTAACAAGAGGTATTTTTCAAGTAGTTTGAGGGGTTTTTCGCACGGATTACAATGGAGTAATCCGTGTGAATTACGGGGGCGTGAGCTTCCTGAGTGCACGCATGGCGTCACCGATGACCGAAGGAACGCGCTCCGGTCGCTGGTGTTCGACGTATTGCAGCAGGCGATTCAGTTCGTAGTGCGGCACAGTGCGCATCAAAGGGCTGGAACGAAGAACTTCCTTGCCCAAGTCGGCCGTGCTTGCGCCGTAGGCTTGCATCACCTGCAATTCCCCGTCGAGGTCAGGGACGGTTTCCCTCAGGCCGGTCGGCACGAAATCGCTTTCGTAGCGAATGAGCAGACCCAGCTCTTCCGCGATCTTGTGTTCGAGCGTTGCGCCCTTGGAGTTACGCCAACCGCGCAGGAAATACACGATGTCGGCACGCGCCACCTGGGCCAGGGCCAGCCGCATGTAGCCGGTCCAGTCGTCGGCCTTGTTCGTGGCCGGGTTGAGGACGCGGAAGCCGTCGGCCACGAGCGCCTTTTCGGTCTGCATGAAAGCAGGGTAGTTCAGGTCTGGCAGGTCGGTCATCGGACCTGCGATGTAGACGGTCAGCGGGATCATTCTCGTGTTCATTTCAATTCCTTAAATTCGCATAAACTTGTTGGCTCGGGTCAGCAGTTCCAGGTCATCGCGATCCTCGAACTGCTTCGGGGTGGTCGGGCATGAGGTTTTCAGATGCACTGAGAAATACACGAAAATCTCGATGCCCTCAGCGTTCCTCACGATCAACCGCTGCACACGCCACCGCTGGAACATATCGTTGCAGGCGTGCTTGATCTTCGCAATGGGAACCTCGGGCAGCATTTCATGGAAATCCTCTGCCGTCAGCCCCATCTTCGTTATTTCGAGAAGGGCAACGACTGCCCTCTCGACTACCTCAAGCGCCATCGCTCTGCCCCCAATCGGCCACGGCTTTCCAGAAGATGAACATGCCCTGGCTGATCCCCTGGCCGCGACGCATCCATTTGCAGGTCGTCGGCCAGAGGTCGATGGTCTCACCTGCCGGACCGTGGACGATGATGTGCGTGCCGCCTGCGGTCAGACTGTGCTTGATGTTCATGGAGCGGAGCTTCTCGACAGCAGCGTTGACGAGTGCTTGCTTTTCAGCATTGGGCTTGCAGGTCATTCCGCACCTCGGGCACGCCACTTGGCAATGATCGGCAGGAACGACGGTTCGAGTCCTTGCTTGATCGACAGGTTGCGGCTCTTGACGTCAGCCAGAGCCGAACCGGTGTCCCAGGAGAACTTGGTGCCCTCGCGCACGGTCAGGATGACGTCCGAGAACATCGGATTGATCTTCGGGCCGAGCTTCGTGCCCAGGGCCGACACGCTGATCTTGACGCCGCCCAGCACTGCGTCGGTCTCGCGCTCGACGTGGCTGATCAGGACGAAGTGGCAGCGGCAGTTGTCCGTGAGCATGCGCAGGATTTTCTCCACCTGATCCTGCGCAATGCCCCAGTCGGATTGCGATTTGACCGGCTTGCCGCCGACCACGAGCGACATTGCTGCGCGGCCCAGGCCAGCCATGCCGTCCATCACAAGGGCTTTGTCGGTGCCCCAGGTGTCCACCGCGCCGAACGATTTGCCGGTGCGCTGATCCGTGAAGTTGTTCAGCGCTTGCAGCAGCAGGATGAACTGGTTGTGGTTCGAGCGCTTTGGGTCTTGCATCTTGGCCAGGGAGTCCAGGGCCATCGTGTTGATCTTTTGGGCCGAGTCCAGCATGTCCAGGAACGACGCCTTGGGAGCTTCGAGCTGGTGCCAATGGAGGTTGTCGGGGATCGGCTTGCCCTTGTCCTTGAAGTAGCCCAGGAGCGATTCCAGGCCCGGTTCAAGGCCGAGGTAGAACACTTCGACGCCGGACTCGACCAGGGTTCCGATGGCGTGGGTCTTTCCCGTGCCAGCCGGTCCCATGAGCAGCACGTTCGTGCCTGGGAGTTTGCTTTCAGCGTCGTTGTGGGTTGCGGTAGTCATATTGCTATTTCCTTATCAGATGAAACGTTTGAGCCAGGTGGCGAGTGCGTCGAGGTGGTTAGCGGCCCAGCTTCCTGCCAGGGCCACGAGAACCACGCCGACAACGAACGATAGCAAGAGGCACGAGGCCTTGGCGAGAATGAGGAGCATAACTTAGAGAAAATCCATGTAGCGTTGGAATTCCCACCGAACGACATCATCCGGCAGGTCTTGGGCTGCTTTTGCATCGTAATGGGACGTTAACAGGCCAGTCGGGTGGGAGGCGAACTGGTGCGGAGGGCACTTGGCGCAAGTCACGTGCATGACGTCCCAGGTGCTCACTCGGCCATGCTCATTTTCTACTGGGCACGAGGCCCAATTCCGTCCGCAGGTCGTGCAGAAGAACGACTGGCTGCGAGGGGCTACGACGGCCAGGCCACGACGCTCGAAGGCTCGTGGACGTTGGCCAAGGTACTTGCCCTCAACGATGAAGTGCTGCTTGAGCATGGCTCGGTTTCCTTAAGGAAGGATGATGTTGGACGGTTGCACGAGGACAAGCGAGGGCTTGGGCTGCGCGTTAGCTTTGGCCTCGGCAGCGATGATCTGCTTCGCCTCGTCCGATTCCGGCTTGAAGTGCAGGATGATTCCCGCGCGGCGCTGGTTGTAGCCGGTCGCAAATGCCTCGGCAGCTTCCGGTGGGAACATGCCGAAGATCTGGGCGAACAGTTCCTCGATCAAGCCGAGACGGGCTTCGACGTAGGACGATTGCTCTTGGAGCGTCATGCTAGATTCCTTTCATCAGGTCGGCGAATGAGTTCTGCAGGTTCGCGTTATCTTCGGCGGTGCCGGTGGCTTTCACTTCTTCGACCAGCGGGATCGTGCGCTTGTGGCCCCACGAGGCTTCAAACTCCGCGACTGACATCTCGCGGCGAGCCAGGGGATCCCAGACCTTCTGCTCGAAATACACCGGCAGGGTTTCGTCAGGGTTCGAGGACTTGCAGATACGGACGAACGAGCAGCCGCCGTATTCGGTGCAGGCGCCATCCAGGCTGTAGTCCCAGTAACCTTCCTTCCACATGCGAATCATGCGCTCGACATCGCGGTGCAATTGCTCTTCCCAGCGAGCGATTTCGTACTCGGTGCGGTAGGTCGGAACTTCCAGGGTGTCATATTTCGTCTTGAGGATCGAGATGCCACGCACGATGCTGCCGGAGGTCTTGATGCCCTGCTTGCGTGCGGCCCATTCGTAGCCGGTGAACTGTGAGCGCATTTCCCATTGCCGGCCCCAGGAGGCACCGAGGCTGGAGGTCGTCTTTTCGTCGTAGACGTAGATTCCGCCTGCCCGCTCGGCGATCATGTCGCTGCGGCCAGTGTACATGATCGGATCTCCGGTCACTGGGTGGTTGATGCCGAGGGGCTCGGCGAAGCTGAATTCGATCCCGCGGCGTCCGTTCGGCAGGGTGATCGGCTCGGCGCCGTCTGCCCCCAAGGGATAGTTATGGAAGTAGAATTCCAGGGCACCGCACATGCGCTCCAGGGACTTGGCGGAGTCGGCCGGGCACTCGAAATCGCCGTAGTGCTTGATGAGGGCCGCGAGTCCGGCGCCTTCGGCTTGATCGGCATCGGCCCCTTCGACGTAGAAGGCATTGCGAGCTGCTTCGATGCCGGATGCGAAAGCCCCCCCGGCGACGAGGTGGACCGACTGCGCGATTGGCTTCCAATGTTGCATGTATTGACGGAACGCCTTCTGAGGGCACGAACGGAACGTGCCCAGGATCGTGCTATCAATAGTGTTTGGGAACATCAAATCTGGGTTGTGCATCTTAAGCTTTCCAGTTGGTGGATGATTCGATCAATGCCTTGAAGGCGACGATTGCTGGCGTCCGCATTTCGCCACGGTGCGCGCGGAAAAATGCGCGGAGAGCCTCAACCGGGGCCGGGGCGGGTCCGGCGTCCGGTACACATAACGCGGGGTCGTTTTGGAGAACGTGCCCGTATGACCCCGAGTAACTGTAGACCGTCATCCCGCCTTTGACGGCCCGCTCCAGCTCTTTGTTATTAATAGCGACAACCGCGCCAGGATGCTGCTGCTTGAAGAGCTTGTAGCAAGCTTCCTTCACGATTTCCGGCGCATCGTAATGCACATGCTCCAGGTCGGGGCAGCCCTTTTCCATGAGCTCGGCAACCTGCGCCATGCGCTTGGACTCATACCACATTTGCTTGGCGAGCCATGCGAGGTCGAACGAATCGACTGTGTTGCGGTCACGTTCCAGGCGCAGGAACTCGGGCTTGACGTTATAGCCGTACCAGAGCTTGGTTTGGCAGACGAACAAGCCTTTGACGTAGAGCTCGCCGGGGCGGTCGAGAAGGATTTGCCCCTTCGAGGTTTCGACGATCTCTCCGACCTGCTCCTGCATGGGGAGGAAGGACCGGCGAATGCGGTCTTCGTCGTCCTCCGACAGGTCATGAATCAGGAACTCCAGGCCATTCCCTTTGTTCTCTGGGCAACTGGACTCACGGATGCTGAGAACCTCGGTGCCAAACGTACGGGACTGCTTGAATTGGGGCTGCCAGAGCAGGTCTCCGTTAAGCACCTGGACATTCTTGCCCTCGCGGGTCAGCACGAGCAGAGCGATCTTGTAGCCCTCGCCGAACTGGCCAACCTTCTGAGCATTGTCTGCTTTCGAGGTCGTGCCGAGCAACAACGAGGACGCTGGCAGGGTTGCATAGCGGCTGCGGATGGACAGCACGCCGGACTGGAAACTGTACTCCAGGGGGCTTTCAGAATCAATTGCATTCTGGAGAAGCTCCCTGACAGCTTCCACCACGCCCCAGTGCGCGACGTAGGAACGGGCAAGGGGGAGTTCATAGATTTTGTCAAGGAGTCCCATGTCAGCTTTCCTTCACGATAGCAGAGACAACACGAAACGATTTGACGTCCTCTTCCTGGCAAGGGAGCTTCTGCACTTCCTCGCAACGAAGCAGATGACTCGCAGCTTGCTCAGGGGCGCCGACGTAGAAAGCTGCGTCAACGGTCATATGGATAACGATGTCGATAACGGGCATGATTAGAGTCCTAGTTCGCCGAGCAGGTCGTCGGAGTTGATCGGTTGCTTCTTCTTGGTTGCCACGGCTTTCTTTTCCTTCGCGGCGGTGGAGACAGCCCCCTGGCCGACGCGCTCAGAACGGATGGCCTGGATAGCGAGCTTCATTTCGTCGGGGGTCAGGGTGCCTTCGCGGGCTTTCTGACGCCAGAGCTGCACGCTCATGGTGATGGTTTCGGACATGCTATTGCTCCTGGTTTGAGTTATTCACACGGATTACAACGTTGTAATCCGTGCGTATTATTCGGGGATTGACTCAGTCCCCAAGGGATTTCACTACAGTTCTATTAGCCGATCCGCCAAATACGCAGCCATCCATCCGGCTGCCTTTCTTGTCGAAATCGGAAGCCAGTTGCCCGGCTCATGTTGCCAGGGACCTGCTTGATCGTTTCTGGAGGCAGGTCCATTGACTGGCCCAAGAGCAGCTGACGTGCCAGCATGTTGCGGAGGGATACCCGCTTGAATCCAGATGTCGGAAGCCATTGGGAAGGCTCCGCGAGGCTGGTCTCGACGAACCGCTCCAGGGCCGACTTCATGCAAGCACCAGGCGCTTGGTCGGACGGCTGCACGCAACGTACAGGCATTGAAAGGCTTCCTTGCGGTTGCGGTTGTACAGGATGTCCTGGTAGTCCACGAACACTTGTTCGTAGGTCGAGCCCTGCGAGCGGTGCGCCGTGATCGCGTAGGCGTACTTGATCTCGTGGAACAGCTCCTTCAGGGCCCAGAACTTCTTCCAGAGCTTCGGGTTCGCACGAGCATCGTGGGCCAACGCCTGGCAGTCCGAGTCGAATTGCGGCTGGGATTCGGGATGGAGCACGAGCAAGCGGATGACCGAGTTCGTTTCGGTCCGGCACTTCAGCTCGATGGCCTTGTACTTCGGTTCCAGCGGATGCTGGGTATCGATCACGCCCTCGACAATCGCTTCGTCGTCGGTGTTCAGCAGCGGCTCATCGTTGCGCTTGCAGGGAGCGGTTGCGACAACCCGGTCGCCCACAAGGTAGTAGCCAGGCTTGGCCGCTGCGCCGAAGATGCTGTAGCGGATCAGGTCGTTGTACTCTGCCACGCGAGCATTCCGCCACGCAATAACCTTGGCCTTCGAGCCATCGTTGAAGCCGCCCTTTTCAGCAGCCGCCATGATGGACTGCTTGAAGGTCTGCTTGGTGCATTTCCATACGCCCTCGTCAGCGGAGTGATCCGACTTGATTTCGATGGAAGGCGTCCAGGAATCGATCTGATCTCGGATGCGGGTCACGAGGTCCAGGATCTGGTTGTCGTAGCGCATGACCTTCTTCAGGAACACGCTGTCCGCGTCCAGGTTCCAGACCGGCGAGCCGGGTTCGCCGACCGGAGGCAGCTGGCCGGGGTCGCCCATGAACACGATCTTCAGGCTGTACTTATCCGCTACGTCCTCCAGGACGCCGAGCAAGAACTTGTTGACCATCGAGGCTTCGTCGAGGAAGATGATGTCGATGTCGGACAGGTCCACTTTCTCGCCGCCAACGAGCTCCTTCAGCTCCCCGGTCTTTTCGATCCGCAAACCCAGGAGGCTGTAGATCGTGACAGCCGAGCCGGTCACGGCGCGCAGGACCTTCGCGGCCTTGTTGGTCGGCGTGGTGAAGGCGATCCGGTTGCGCATGTAGGGGGTCATGCGAGCCAGAACCTCGCGCATGATGAAGGTCTTACCAACCCCCGCATAACCCTTCAGCACGAAGAAGGGGCTGCGCGGAGCAAGCGCGGTCACGAAGTCCATCAGGTCGGCAATGGCTGCGACTTGATCTTCGTTCGGCGGGAATGCTGCGGCCACGGATGCTGCGAGCGGGGATTGTGCAACTTGGATTTCAGTGCTAGTCATGATAGTGTTTTCCTGTCGGGGCCACGCCCCGGTTTGTACTGCTATTAAGGGAACTACGCTTGCCGCTATTAAGAGGCCATCAGGCCATCGAGGTCAGCGGCAACCTTTTCCTTCAGCTCGGGTTGCTCGGCTGCCAGCTGGTTGCGATGGTAGACAGCCTTGGCATCTTGCGAGCGGTAGTAGGTTCGCAGCACCGAGTTGATGAGCTTGGACTGCGCACCGTGCGGAATCTTCTGCTCCAACTCAGAGAACAAGTCCTTCTTCATGCGCTCGGCGATGTCACCGTCCAGTGACAGATTGAGCGGCACGGACTTCACTGCTTTTGAGGGGCGCGGCATGTCAGACTTCCTTCGGCAGGTTGAGGGATTGCAGAATCGACCAGAAACGCTCTGCGCCGGTCGAGTGGGGGGCGTGGAGCTGGTAGACCGTGCCGGAATGGGTGCGGCAGCGCTGGGTGGTCGGGTCGAAGGCAACCAGAGCCGTGGTCATCACATCGTCGCCATCGCGGATGATTGGCTTGCGCGGATGATTATAGACATCACCGGCCAGCTTCATGTGACGGCCCATATCCACAGGCACCCATTCTTTCAGTTCGGTCGGCTTGTTCGGATCGTAGTTCATTTCGCTTGTTCCTCTTCGATAACTTCGTATTGGTCAATCGGGAAGCCATGCAGACCTGCGCAATCTTCGCACAGCTCGATGTCTTCGTCTTCGTACTTCACTTCCTTCGGCAGCTTGCTGATCTGCTCCAACGGGGACTTGACCCAGCGGTCGATCTTCGAGGTGCGATGCTTCTGGCGGGAATAGAACCCGGTGAACTGCGAGTGAACCAACCCGCAGGTATTGCACCACTGGCGGTTGTACATCGCCACCGCAGCCACGGCATCCCACTGCACCTTCATTTCGTGTTCGCGGATTTGCACTTCCATGCGAGCACGTGCTTCGGGTTCGACGCCGCCCTTCGACAACAACGAACGAGCGAGTTTGACTGCTTCGGCGTCCTTCTTTTGCTTCATCGAGTCAGCCACGAGCTCATCCAAGTCCAGGAAAACAGGGGCTGCGGGCGAGGAAGGGGCGAGCAGAGCATCCAGTTCAGGAATGGTCTGGGTGCTGAGCGAATTTTGGGCCGAAGAAGAGCGTTGGGTGTTCATAGAGTGAGCCTCTTTAGAGAGTTACGTTAGGGACGGCTTAGGCGGAATGCTTAAGCTGTGAGAGCTCGCGGTCAACAATGACCTCAAGCAACTGCCGTGAGTACTTCATCAGCCGAGCGCGGGCAAGGTTGATTTCGGCAGGGGACAACGAAATGCCCCGTTCGACGCGGCGAGCAAGCTTTGTCAAGGTCGGGGCATCGGAAGCGGTGAACCCGGAGTCATTCGAGACCTGGGTTGAGAAGGAAGATTTTTCGCCAGGGGTCTGGCGCTGGTAGATTTGAAGCAGGGCACGGCATACGGCTTTGTCGTTCGTGGCCAGGAGAGCCTGGATTGCTTCTTTGGACCACTGGACTTGCGGAATCTGCTTCAAAATCAACCTCATTCGTTTGGACATAGCGCTGCCCTCTCACGTGGCGTTGCGCAATATCAATAATTGTACGTGGGATATATCCTACGCGCAATGGTTTGTAGGATAGATACTACACAGTTCTGTCGTCGCGGTCCTACATGCTCACGAGCCATCCTGGAACATGCCATTCGGCATCGTTATCCGCACGCATTACTTCGTTGTAATCCGTGCGAATTATTACTGCTCCTACCTTAAGCGAAAAACCCCCGAGGATTTCTCCCAGGGGGTTTCGTGTCCCTCACGAGCGCAGATGTCGAGGCTCATTTCTCCATCTGCGCTGGCGCTGGCTGGTCGATCAGGCTGCGGCGCCGGTCGAGGTCGGATGCTGAGCAACCGCCGATTCGCCGGTGGTCAGCTCGCCCAGCAGGGCAGCGGTGTCCACGCCGTTTTTCTTGGCGTTTTTCGAGGCTTCCAGGCGGTCGATGATCGGCTTCAGCTGGGCGTTGCCGCGCAGTGCAACCTTTTCGGCCTGGGTCTTCGCGGCCAGGAAGGTCTTGATCTGCTCGATCGGCTTGCCGGTCAGTTCAACCAGGGCTTTGGCCAGGACGCTCGTGCCAGCCATGCCGCTCGATTCGCGCTTCGCGGCCCATTCGCCCTTCGACAGACGCTCGGTCAGCTCGTCGATGGCCATGATGCAGTCTTCGACGTCATCCACGCCGGCGATCTCGTCGCCCAGCTTCTGCTCCGCGCCGTGCAGGGCGAACTTCTCGACCAGGGCTTCCGGCAGGGTGAAGGTGCGGGTTTCGCCGTTCACGAAGTCCAGGCGGACTGCCAGCTGGCCGTCGCCGGTGACCTGGGCTTCCTTCAGCATCTTGCGCTTGCCGGTGAATTCGACCTCACGGCCATCATCCATTTTGACCAGGTTCACGACGGGTTCGTTCTTTGCCATTTTCATTTCCTTTGAAGTTGATAGAGCATTTTGGCCTCATGCCTCCCGGTGCTTATCGGTATGCCGGTTCTGGGCGGGGAGTCTCAACCCCCGCAACCCATGAAACGAACGATACCAACATCAATCCAGTCGCCCAAGAACTATTTACATTACTTGGCGGAGGCTAGAGCGTCAACCATTGAGGCAAAAACCGTGCCAGCTGCTTGCTTCTTCCTGCGGTGGCGCGAGCGGTCGAGGGCTCGGCGGCGGACCTTAGCAGCCAGGAGGTCTTCGGCGCTCATGCGGGGAGCATCTTCTCCAGCACCCCAAACGAACTCGGGCACCACCTTGCGGCCGAGGGAATCCGGCAACCACTGGCTCACGTGAATGATCTGCTTCTTGTGCCACGAACTTAGCATCGGAGTGACGGTGCGGAAGTGCAGGCCGGTTAGCTCGGTTAGGCTGATGAGGGTTTGCGGAGAGTCGCGGAATGCTAAGATGATTTGCGCGTAACATTCCTGGTTGAGCTTGCGCATGCGGGGAGCTTCGAGCTTCAAGGCTCTACCCCGATTTCCTTGCACAGCCGCTTGTAGTCCTCGGCGCGCTTCAGGATGTGGGAGTTAATCATGCTGATTGCCTGGGACTTCGGCATGCTGACGTAGATGCCCAGGATTTCAGCGTAGACCTCGGACAGCTCGGAGCCTTCGATCTCGTTCTTACGCTGGATTTCACGGTCGGTCTCTCGGCCCAACTCACGGATCTTGCGGATTTTGTCCTGCAGTTCATCGAGTTTCATTTCGCCACCACCTTCTCACCACGGTTCCAGAGCATCATGCAGAAGTTCGCAACGTCCACCGGATCGCCCTTGCGGAGGTGTTCGAGCAACATTCCATGCAGGCGGGAGACAGAGCATGTCTGCCAGCCCGAGCGCCCCTTGCCACGACTCACGGCCATCTTGGCTTCCATTGCAGTAGCGAACTTGCGGACGGCGCGCTGGTCGGAATGCTCCAGGTGGGGATGCTCGCGGCGGAGCTTCTGGAGCGCCAGTTGCAGGGTGATTTCTTGCTGTTCGGGGGATTCGACCGCACGTGATGCGCCCTGCTGTCCATCGGTGGCGCGGTTGTCGATTCCAGTTCCCTTGCATCCGTCACATTTCCCTTGCCATTCTCCATCAGGGTAATGCCTACAGCCCTGACCATCGCATTCCGCGCACTCCGCCAGCTCGCCGCTCGCGCTTGCCGTGGTGGCCGCTGCTGTGCTCACCGGGGCAGCTGGCACGCTTCTTGCAGCCGTTAGCCCCCGTTGCATGGCTGCTCGCTGGAGGTTGCAACGCTCCATCACGGAAGTATGGGGAGTGTCAGGGATCGGATAAGCTTCGTCCAGGAGTTGTTCATCGGACTTGGCAAACACTGCTGAATGCGAAGCCTGCACGAGGTAGTTTTGCATCGGCTTGTGGGGCTCGGCAGCCGCCTGCACTTCAGCCGCACGCCTGGATTTCGAGCGCTGGCACCGAGCGCAATAGATCAGGCCGGGGAATTCGACCTGGGAGCCGCACGATTCGCAAGCATGCGGGGGATTGTTTATCAGATCTCTGATCCAGTTTTGGTATTTGGCCCACTGGTCAGCGGTGAGAGAGTCAGCTTCCCTCAGACTCAGTGTCCGGTAGAACTGTCCGGCTTCATTCAGGATAGGCTTGGAAGTCATTTCAGGTTCCTCAATCGGGATTATTGGGGCGGATTACAATGGAGTAATGCGCGCGGATAACGCAAAACGCACTATCCGCACCCCTCCCCAGCCGCGCAACCCCTCGCAATCACTCTCTTTTCAAGTTATTTTCAAATTGAATCAGCCGCTACCGAAACCCTAGTCATACCCCACGAGGATTGAAAAAAGAGCCTTCGCGTGCGCGCGTTATTCAACCTTCTATTGGGGGCCGGTTTTGAGCGCCCGCCCAGGTTGAACCAGCGCGCCATGCGAATGGGGTCATTCACTCGCTTGTTATAGCTCTTGCTACTGAAGTCCCGCGTGCTACCGAACGTCTGCGAGTTGCTCTTAAAGCTACTGAATTGCGCGCGTGGGTGCTTTTAGTAAAACTCGGGCGAAGCTTGGGCTCGGTGCTGCAGGTCCGGGGGTGCGTGCAGCCTGGGGTAGGGGGCATGCGCTCAGGGAGGTGGGGGGTTATCGGGGCAGATAGCGGGGCCGTAGGAGCGGCGCGCGGTTCGGGGGTGGCCGAGGTATCAACCGGAGCGCGCGCGAGGCGTGGCGGGGCCATGCGCGAGCCGGATTGGCATGCTCATCCATTGGCCGATCCATCGCTGCGAGGTCATTCCGTGGCCGGGGGTTATTCACACGGATTACTCTGTTGTAATCCGTGCGGATTATCCGCGCAAGAAAAAACCCCCGGCGTGCTAGACCGGGGGCTGAGTTGAACCGTGTGAGACTACCGAGGGAACTGGCCCGAGGCTAGTGATATGAGCATGTCCAGCCAATCCATCCAATCATGCGCGCGCATGCACCAGGGGAGCATCGCAACCGTGATGGCTAGGAATGCCGCAAGCATCCGTGCATGATCGCGCATGGTGCTAGAGCCCCAGCACGAACGCGAGAGAGTAGCGTGTCTCCTTCGCCCGCGTGTCGTAGTCATACTCGATAGTCAGGGTTCCTTTGATGCTACGCTTGATAGCGGCATACCGTTCCCCGGTTTCGGCATTGTAGACCTCGCACAGGTGCGCGCCATACTGATTGATTTGCATATGGCCAACGGCGGTCATCACAGCGCGGTTCGGATTGGTCGAGCGGCGCGGGACGTACGGCTTCCGGCCCCGGATGAAGTAGACCGTTTTGACGCCGGTTTCGACTTGGTTCATGCCCCTCATGCGCCAGCCCTCCGAAAAGCCAAAAGGTATGCGCTAGCCTCCACGCTCCAGCCGCGAGCATACAGGAACCGAGCGGCAGCGAACGTGCCGAGCGTGGCCTGGATCGTGCGCGCGCGCTCGATTGTTGGGATGCCGCGCGAGTCGGCCAAGCACAATCCATTGATCGTGAACCGGCCTTTGCCGATTGCGGGTTTTGGTGCGCGGTGCATCATGCCTCTGGCATCCAGATGTAGCATTGCGCCTCGGGGTACATGCGGCGATTGATGACCACGAAATCCGGCGTGATGATGGTCACGTGGCTGAACGAAAAGCACGTCATGCCCTCGTGTTCGTATTGCACAGCGATGTAGTCGTATGCCGTGTCCAGCCATACGCTCACGCTCCTGTCCTTTGATTGCTCGACCCGTTGCCACGTGTGAGGCTCCCCCGCGAGAACCCAGGTCGCGTGGTCGAGCGTTGCGCTCACGATGTGAGGCGTAGCCTCCCCCATTGCCTGCCTTATTGATTCCAGAAACTCTTCCATGTTGGTCTCCTAAGCCGGGTGTTTCACGTGAAACAAAAACGGGGGCCGAAGCCCCCATGCGTTAGCCTGGATTAGTGGGCCGGGTGAGCGTCCTTCTTGGCGCGCTTCGGGGCCGGTTTCGGGTCGGTCGGTTCACCATCCGTGTGCTTGAGGTCGTCGCCCAGGGTTTCCTCGGCAACCTCTTGAACCCCCGGCATGAGGTCGGCCAGGAGCGCATCGGAATCGATGTTCGGATTGCTCGCGGCCTGTTGCAATTCCAGGATGATCGTGGCGACCTTCGGGTTCTTGCGCAGGGCGGTCTTTTCCTCGGAGGTTTTCGCCTCCAGGTATTTCACGATCTCCGGCTTGGTCTTGCCGGTCATTTGCATGAGGGCTGCGACCAACAGACCGCCAACCGCCGTTGCTCCAGCCTCACGGACCTTGTTCCAGGTGCCGTTCGCGCTCGTGATGCGGTTGAAGACTTCCATCACGGCTGCTTCCTTGTCGGCGGAGGTGGCGGAACGTCCGGTTGCCGTGTCACGTGCGATGGCTGCGGCATCCACGAGCTTCTGTTTGAGACCATGCAACGTGGCTTGTTGGCGGATCGCATCGCTCAGGGCGGTCGGGTCAATGGTCACGGTGTTGCCGGATGCGCCAAACGAGATGTGGAGCAGGCCGTTTTGGGTGATCTCCGCGTTCACGTCCGCGACCTTCTTGTTCGCATCGGCCAGGAGTTGTTTGTTAGCGGCTGCATCGGCGGCGCGTTGTTCGTTGGTCTTGGTGTTCATGGTTTGAGCCTCATGTCAGGTTAGGGTGATTGGGGAGGGTTCCCCGGTTAGCCTCATGTTTCACGTGAAACACTGGCTAACCGTGCAATCCTCACAGGTCGTCTAGCGCGGTCGTGATGTGATAGAGCCCTGCTTGAGTGTAGATCGTGCCATCATTAATCAAGGTCGTGATCGCTCCTGAGCATTGGCCGGACTGGTAGTCATGCACGTGTTTCCGGCATGCCATGAGCAATTGCACGATGTCGCGCGGTCCCTCTTGGACGATGGCCAGGACGATGACCGCGCGGACCGATGGCAACCAGTCCGGGGGGGCGATGGATGCCAGGGGGGTCATTCCGTCGCCTCCGGCAGATCGTAGGTTGAGTGAGCATCGCCCCTTTCGGTGACGTCGAGAATCATGCTCTCCTTGACCATCCACCACAGGGCTTGCATGAAATTCTCGGAGGTGTAGCCGAGGGCTTGACGCTTGCATGCATGCTCCAGTTGGAGAGCGGTCAACGGACCCGATGCCGCGAGTTCATCCCGAATGGCGCGGTAGCAATTGTAAGGGGGGCGCTGGCGGATGAGCGCGCGGCCTTCGTCGGTCATGTTATAGGAGGTCTCCCAGCCCCACGAACTGCGCAGGATGAGACCGGCGGACTCGCACACGTTCAGGTCTCGGAGCATGTTCAACTCCGAGTGACGCGAGCCGGATTCACGGAGGCTGCGCACTTCCAGGTAGGAGCGGGTGAGCGGGAACGATGCGGACATGAGTTCGGCCAGGATGACTTCGGCTGGGTGCGGTTTGTTCGATTGTTTCACGTGAAACTCCTTCGGTTAGATTGGTTGAGTGAGAAGGCCGGTCATGGCCTGGAATGCCCACAGGGCAAACGCGGGGATGCCGACGAATGCCGCGAGAAACACTGCCGCCGTGATGATGTCTTGAACAACGCGCATGAACTTGCCTCCCTCTCAGGTCGGTAGCGGGATTGCTGAACCGATGACGAATAATAGCACGCCCAATTTCGTTCAGGGGAGATTATTTCGTCAATCGTGCGCGGGTTGAGAGGCTGGCCCAGGTGCATGTGTTGCCATTCGATCACATGAGGCATGACTAGAGGAAGAAGCGCGCCCGCGCGCGCGTAGCA
>Ga0209474_10001704_pt1 | contig 21069 bp, 20 predicted proteins | sample GraSoiAngelo_145_FD_185902 | JGI IMG/M metagenome (GOLD analysis project Ga0209474, IMG submission 185902) | Grasslands soil microbial communities from the Angelo Coastal Reserve, California, USA - 14_1009_05_20cm (SPAdes) (version 2) | ecosystem: Environmental > Terrestrial > Soil > Grasslands... | reverse complement strand
CTTCCTCTTTATTTTTGTCGTAGCGAGTGATGTAGCCTTCGTTGTTCGAATAAATGACGTGCCAATCACGCGGATCGGGCACAACAAAGCCGCACTCGCCGCCGCCGGCGACAAACCAATTTTCGCGTCCGATCACGCCGGAATCGGTGCGGCTGGCGATGCCAACGTTCGAATTGTCCTGTTGCGCCCCATAAATGTGATATGGGAATGCATTGTCCACAGCGACATGATAAAACTGCGCAGTTGGCTGGTTGTTTTGGGTCGTCCACGTTTTGCCGCCGTCGGTGGAGATATTGACGCCGCCATCGTTTGCGTTGGCAATCCGATTGGGATTTTGCGGATCGATCCAGAGCCCGTGATGGTCTCCGTGCCGTGCCGGCAACAGATTGAAAGTCTTGCCGCCATCGACTGAACGGAAGAGGCCGGTGTTCACCAGATAGACGGTGTCTGGTGATTTCGGATCAGCGTAAACTTTGCTGAAATACCAGGCGCGTTGACGAAATCGGCCGTCGTCGTTTACGCGGGCCCAATGCTGCCCGGCATCATCGGAGCGGTAGAGGCCGCCCTCCTTGGCCTCGATGATAGCATAGATGCGGTTGGAATCGGCGCCGGAAACGGCTATGCCGATCTTGCCGAGAATGCCTTCGGGAAGACCGTTCCCCTCGAGATGCTTCCAGGTGACGCCATTATCTTCCGAGCGATAAAGTCCGCTGCCCGGGCCGCCGCTGGAAAAAAACCAAGGCTGCCGCCGTGCCTGCCAGAGCGATGCGAAAACGATGTTCGGATTATGCGGATCGAAAACAATGTCGATCCCGCCGGTGTTTTCATCTTTCGATAAAACTTTCGTCCACGTTTTTCCGCCGTCGGCGGTGCGAAAAATTCCGCGCTCCTGATTTGGACCGAACGCGTGACCGAGCGCCGCTACCAACGCTACGTTTTCATTTCTTGGATCGACGACCAGCGCGCCGATTTGGCGGCTGTCCTTTAAGCCGATATTTTCCCACGTTTTGCCGCCATCGATGGACTTGAAAACTCCAGTGCCGTAGGTGGTATTGCCGCGGATCGCCGCTTCTCCTGTGCCTGCGTAGATCACATTGTGATCCGACGGCGCAACCGCGATGGCGCCAATCGATGAAATAGTTTGCTTATCGAACAACGGAGTCCAGTTCGCGCCGCCATCGATTGTTTTCCAAACGCCACCGGCGACCGCCCCAAAATAATAAGTGTCCGGTTCTCCAGGAACACCTTCGATCGCTAACGCCCGCCCGCCGCGAAAGGGCCCGATCTGTCGCCACTGCATTCCCTTGAATAATTTCTCATCAATCGCGCCGGCGGGCGTGGGCGAAGGCGACGGCGTCGCTGCAAAACAGATTGAACCAGCGAAAACAATAGAAGCCAAAATAGGTGGGACGATTAAGCGAAGACGCAGCGTGGACGTAATCATCCGGCTAAGGTGGGAGAGTTGTGTCACGGTTCAACTAGAATCGCGCGCGATTTGCAACCTCGCGGCTGATGATCTTCAGGGCGATTGCGAGTGGGCAACGAGGATATAGGCTAAAACTGCGTCGCGTTGAGTCGATTTCAGACTCGCACGTCCGGCCATTTCATCGATGAGCCTTGGCCACTCCGTTGCACTGTGCTGCGAAACCGCGGGCAGTGTGTGGCATTCAATACAGCGCGATGTAAAAAGTGCGCGACCCTCATGCAGTGTCGCGAGATCGACATGTTGACGGGCGCCCGCGCGCGCCAATTCTGTTGTGACCGGCGGCGGAGCAAAGCTTGTCGTTCCGCAACTGCTAAGATCGACAAGACAAATGATTGCTCCGGCAAAGATCGCTAGACGCTTCGATTTCATAAGCCGATGCCGAAAATTGTCCGCACCTGGAGATCCGGCTCATCATCTGTATCAGTCGCCTGCGCGAGAGCGGTAACCGTAACAAACCAATTGCCGCGGCGATATGAAACGTTCGGGCCGACGAAGAGATTTCTGATCTTTCCTTCGTCGCGCCACTCTGGAAACACAAATTCGTGTAGCAGTTCCATTCCAGCCGAGATGCGGGGCGAGATTTCATAACTTGCCCCAAAGGCCTGGCTGAATTCGCCTTCGCGCTCAGCCAAATCGTTTCCTTCCCATACTGCTTCGAGCGTCGCGTTATAGGCAAGGATCAGCGGGCCGAGATTTTTCTGCGCGATCAGCTTCGATTCTAGTTCAATCAGCCGATCCCCCGCCTTAATCTCTGCGTAAATCGATATCCCAATCGGGTCGTCGACTGGATTTGTCAGGTTGTAGATTAATTCGAGTGCCGAATCGGAATATGTAAAGCCTGCCCCGCCACGATTCTTCTCGTAAAACCAGTCCGCCAAATAAACACTGACTTGGAATTTATCGGTCACGCCGTACTCGAGTTCGTGACGAAAATCGACTTCATCGGAGCGATCAGGCTCAGTAATGCGCTGCCATCTGACCCAATTCTCCAACTCCACGCTTCCCCGTGCAGACGTGGGCGCTTCGTACAAAAATGTGAAGTGGCGGAGCCCGCCGAATGAGACCGACGGCGAAAACGCCAGGATTAAAATGCAAAGTAGACGTCGCTGTTTCACAACGAAACGCGCAACCAGCGAGATTACCGGTGCGAAATTGCGGGAATTGTCTCCAGGCGCTCAACGACGGTGGCGTTGGCTTCGACTCGTGCCTCTTGCACGGGTTCCGCGCTTTCGGGTGGCGCCCCGCCGCCGAAATAGCGTGCAGCATAATAAGAGCCAATGACCAACACTCCGGCGATGAGTTGAGCGATGATGGTTTCGACGGTGGGGAACACTGCAAGCCACAGACCCATCCACGGCGGCATGTATTTCTTCAGTGAACTGATCTCGGTGGTGGAAATCCAATGCGCGAGCTGCATCTCCTGCGCTTGTTCACCAACCATCACCAGCAACACGACGCCGAGTAGGACGCCGGTCGTTATCAGCATCTTCCGATAAGGAAGACGCTGCTGAAGAATAAAGGTGAGGACGGCCACTATCCCGGTAAGGACCAATCCGAGCAATGCGCCTTTCAAGACAATGCCGCCGCCGAGGCGCAAATGATAGCTTTGCAAAAAAAGCACGACCTCGAACCCTTCACGATAAAGTGACGTGAACCCCAGCAGGACCAATCCCCACCATAATTGTGGGCGAGAGATTTCGTCGACACTCGCGTCCGCGAGCAATGTTTTCCGCCGACGATTATGCGCGCGGATCCATCCGCCCCAATAAATTTTGTGGAAGAACCAGTTCATAATCACGAGCAACACGATCACGGCGAGAAGTCCGGTTGCAGCTTGCAGATCGAGCGCGGGGATGTTGTCGCTGAGCGAGTTGACGATTCGGACCGCGATCAACCACGTGATCAACGTCGCGCCAAAAGCCATGCCTGCGCCCGCCCCAATGGGTCGGCGGTAAATCCGTTTTTTCCCAGTCATGCTCGCTGTGATTGCTGCGAGCACCAGGATACATTCCAGACCTTCGCGGAACACCAAAACGCCAATGTCGAGAAAGGCGACTGTCGGGCTTGTGTTCGGTTGCGTCGGATCAGGCGCGCCATGCGCAGTCACACCTTGCCATACGATCAGAAGGACGACGCAAGCGGCGGCTACGATAATGCCGATGCGCAACGCCAGTTTCATTGACCTTGAATCTTATCACATCGGTTTGCGACTGCTGCCGTTCGATTGCTTTTTTTTAGCGGCTAGTTGCGCGATGCCGCGCGGTTCTCCGTGGGCCGACTACTGGACGCATAGCCCGAGCTTCGCAACGATTTAGTAAGCTGCCGCAAGCTCAAGGAGCCGCTAATTGACGCATTCCTGGGGTATTGCGCCGATCCAAGTTGGTGGATACAGACTATCGCATTCACCGCCGTTCATGCTCGTGCGGCTTACAACTGACAGACGCATTGCCTTCTCGGGGCGTTCACGTTCGCGTCGATAAGAGGTCCGAGTTACAGGCGAGATGCCTCTACCACACCTATCTATGTTGTGATTTATTGCGCATCAGGTAACTTCGCCGATGCGAGATTGGCGGGCGTTCACCCTGGTCGAGATTGTCCTCGCTGTCTTCATATTGATGTTACTCCTTCTGCTGGCGGTGCCGAGTTTGAATGGCGTGCTGGCGGATAGGCGACTCCGGCGCTCGCTAGATAGCTTCAATAATCTTGTGCGCCAGGCACAGGAGCGAAGCGTCGCGGAGCGTCGTTCCTACCTGATTACCTGGGGTAAGGATCATGTTTTTTTGCGTCCGGAAACATTTGCAAAAGGCGAAGAGATCAAACCGGTCGCGGAATTTCACCTGGATCGCGGAGATGCCTTGAAGCTAGCGCTGTCGGCAGCATTGACGAAGAATCCGGCAGCAGAATGGATTTTTTGGCCATCGGGGACATGCGAACCAGCGACTGTTCAATTCGATGGGCCGGCTGGTTCGTGGAAGGCAGATTATTCGCCGTTGACGGCGCGACCTGAACTTACGAATTATGCCGCAAGATAGATCTCTGCAAATTCGAAATTCGGCCAGCGCCTTTGCGCTTTATGAGGTACTTATTGGGGTCACGATTTTTGCCGTAGGTGTGTTGGCGCTGGGCCGCGCAGTGGAAAATTGTTTGAACGCCAGCACCTTGAACGCGGAAGAAGAGCGTGTGCGCCAAATATTGTCCAATCGTATGGCGGAAGTTCAGGCTGGACCGGGTTTTCCTGACGCTGCAAAGGAAGTTAAAATCGATACTGGTTATGGGATCGTGAAATTGATTCAAAAAAATGTGCCGGCTGGTTTGACCGAACCCGGCAATGTTCAGCTAAGCGGGATCAATCTCGTGACTTTAACTGCGCAATGGATGCGGGGTGGAACTAGCCAGTCAAAACAAATTAGTTTTTATGTTTATCGGCCGCGCTAATCAGAAGGCGATATTAGATCCGATTAAATGGGCCGCCCGCACCGACGGCTTCACGCTGCTAGAGATCACGCTCGCGGTGGCGATTCTCGCCATGATGTCGCTAGCGATCTATCGGTTCGTGCAATCGAATCTCACCGCGCTGCGCGCTTCCTCCGACGCGAGCGTGGCCGACGCACGCTATAACGGTTTGCGTGATCTCTTGCAGGCGCAATGGCAAAGCTTGCCAGCGCGGCAGGGTGCGATGACAGGCGAGCCGTTTAAATTAAGCGATCGCCAGCGCGATGAGATCAAGTGGAGCTGCAGCGCGGGACCCGGATTACTCACGCGCTATGCGCCCGGTAAATTTACAGTTCAAATGCGGCTGCAGACTGAAAGCGGCAAGAGCGATCGGCTCGATCTGGGTTTTTTGCGAAAACCACAGGATGATTCTGCTATTGGTCCTGAGACTTGGGTGCCTTTGATTAGGAACGTTAGCAGCCTCCAGATCCATTACTTCGATCCTCAGTTAAACAGTTGGGTAGACCAATGGACCAACCCCCTCCGGCTTCCACCGCTTGTGAAGGTAACCGTGGGGCGCACTGATGCCGCGGTGCCTTGGGAAGCGATCATTCCGTTAAAGCGGACCCCATTTTGACTATGCTGAACCATCCAATTCCGCTCAGGACGAGATTGTGAAGACGTCGATAGTCATCCGACCGCGTGGGGCAGCACTCATGTTATCGCTTTGGGCACTGTTTTTACTCAGTGCGATGGTAATTTCCTGGGCTCTCGACATTGATTCTCGGCTCACTCTTTCGGGTAATGCAAACCGCGTTCTCGCAGCGGAGGCGATGGCGGCCTCTGGCGCGGAAGTTGCCTTGCATCCAAGCGTGATGCCCAGCTCGCCAAACCTGCATCGAAAAGTCGGTCACCGGGAAGGTTATGAAGTCCGCGTTACCGGCGAAGGTGGCCGCTTGAACTTAAACTGGCTCACCGCTGGCGAAGATCCGATTCGCGTCGAGATTCTGCGAAGATATCTTGAACATAACGGAATCGATCTCAATGAGCGTGACCGGATGATGGATGCTCTGCTCGATTGGGTGGAACCAAACACCGGACTTCATCGTTTAAATGCGCCGCCGGAAACAGCCGATTATCATCCGGCGCACGCGCCGCTGACCTCGGTGGATGAACTTGGGAAAATTATTGGCTGGGGTGAATTCACTTCAAGGCTGGGTTGGGACGATGATTTTACGATCAACAGTTCCGGCCCGATCGATCTCGCCTGGGCTTCGCGTGATGTGTTGCGCGCGCTGCCCGGGATGAAAGATGATTTGGTGGATCGGTTTTTACAATTGCGTCGCGGGCCAGACGGAGTCGACGGAACTGCCGATGATACGCCATTCAAGGACTTGACTGACATTCAATATGCACTGGGCTTTTCACCGGAACAATTCCAGCAGCTTGCCGGATTGGTTGGGTTCAACGACCAAGTATACCGTATCATGAGCGTGGGAAAATCAGGCGATAGCACGCGGGCTGTGCAGATGGTGGTGCGCAAAACGGCCAATGTCCCTCAAGTGATCGCCTGGAAGGAGCTTTGACATCGAGACTGCGTCGACATCTGTCTTTATAATTCCGACCGCGCACGGCTGGAAATTTCTGCGCTCAGGGGAGCGAAACGGTTCTTGGGACGTACGCGAACTTCAGAGTTTGGATGAGGCCGTGCCGCTGCTGAGGGCGACCGATGATTTCGTGCTTGGCCTGCCGGTTGCCGCTGTGCTTGCCCAACGATTTCGTTTGCCCACTGTCGATCCGGCGGAGTTTCCAGAAATGATTCGAATCCAGATTGAGAAGGCGCTGCCGTTCTCAGCTGACGAAGTGACAACTGACTTTGAGGTTATCGAGCAAACCGAGAGCGGAAGTGTGGTATCTGCCGTCGCGATTAGAAACGAACAGCTTGCCGAGATCGCGGCGCCGCTGCTGGAGCGCGGTTATATCCCGCGGCAAGTGACGGTATACGCTGCGCAACGTGCGAGCACTTATGCGCCGCAAGGAAATGCTCTTCTTATTTATCCAGAAGGCGAGACGCTTGTTTCCGCCGTAACTGAGAACGGCAAGCTTAGCTTTACCCGAACTTTTGAAAGCGCGAATGGCGAAGAATTGCAACTGGAATTGCCACAAGTGAGACTGAGCGCTGAGCTGCAAGGCATTAACGCGTCGTTTCCGAATGTGCTGCTAGACGAGACCTGCTACCAACTGCGTGACACCGTGGAGGGAATTCTGGCGAGCCCGACGGAAATAGTTGGTATTGAGCTGCCGCCGGCCTCGGTGAAGCTAAACCTGTTGCCGAACAGCTGGCGTTATCGCCGCTCGCAAATAGCCAAACAAGTCGAATGGCGGAAACGACTGATGTGGGCAGGGGGCGCTTACGCGGGATTTCTCTTGGTCTTGCTGGCGTATCTCGCTTATGTGCGTCTGGAAATTGGACGGCTTGACGGGCGTATCGCCCACGATGCGCCTCAAACGGAGTTTGTCCGAACGGCGGAAGCGAACTGGAAGGCGCTCGCACCGGCGGTTGATTCCCGTTATTACCCAGTCGAAATCTTGCTCCAGCTATTCGAAAGTTTGCCGTCCTCCGATGTGCGCATTACTGCCTATAATCAATCTGCTCGCCAAATTTCAGTAGATGGAGAAGCCAATACCGCTGGGCTCGCTTATCAATTCATCGATAAGGTAAAGAAGAGTCCGGAGCTGCGAATCTTTCAATTCGAGATGGCTGCTCCCCGCATTTTGCCGAACGACCACGCACAGTTTCGGTTAGAGGGAAGACCGCGATGATTCCGGCCTGGTATAAGCGAATGAATCCACGTGAGCGTGTGCTTACGTGGATCGTCGGCGGCACCGCAATCGTGTTGCTCAACCTCGTGATCTTGAGCTGGATCTTTACCGCGTTGGGTCGCGCACGCACTGAGCTGGCCGCACGTAAAACGGCTCGGGCAGAGCAGGCCATTTACGTAAAAGAGCAGGATCTCTGGATAAAACGCGATCAATGGATCCGACAGCATCAACCAATGCTCAAAAATCCTGCGGAAGCCTCCGTTCTACTCGATCAGTTGAAACAAGGTGCCGCTAAAAACAATGTTTTGATCCAGAACCCCGCGATTGGTTCAGGCGAAACGACGCCCAATCATCAAACGGTTTTCGCTTCAATTGAAACTAAAAGCCCGTGGCCGCCGCTGGTTCATTTTCTTTACGACGTGCAACAACCGGACGCCTTTGTGGTATTTGAAAATGTCAATCTAGCAATCGATGGCAGTGATCCTACGATGATGGTGGGCAAGTTTAAGATCGCGCGCTGGTTTGCACCCGCTCAGCGGGCAAAATGATGAATAAGAATTACTCGTTCACACTGATTTCGATCTTCACCCTTTTCGGCACGATCACTGGCCAGGCGGACGACGTTCTTCCGCCACGTTTCAACTTCGATCGCTACTCAGCGATGGTGAATCACTCGCCGTTCGCAATTGCCACCGCGATCGCGTTGCCTTCGGCGGCACCCGATTTTGCAAAAGATCTTTACGTCGCCAATGCCGCGCGTTCGCCGGACGGCGACATGGTTACCATTGCTTCGAGTTCGGATCAGAATTTCAAAAAGTATGTTAGTACCAAGGAACCGGTGGATGGCTATAGCATCGCCAGCATTGAATGGTCAGATCGTGTGGGCGCGACGAAAGTGACAATTAGTAAGGACGGAAAATTTGCGACGATCACCTTTAACCAGGCGCTTTTATCGCAGCCTGCGTCGAATGCGCCTCTTGTTCCGAACTCGCCTACGGCGGCCGTACCAGCAGTGCCCGCCGTCCCTTCTCCCTTAGCGCCTTCAGTTCCGCGGCAGCCGCCCCGACCTCACGTGCGTGGGATGATTCAGCGAAATCCAAAGGCAGTGCCCATGCCCACGCCAAATCTCCAACCGCCGCAAGTAGAACAATAGATCGCGATCGCCCGCAGATCGGGCTTAGTCGCCGCCCCAATCATCGTCCGTTGTCTCTGGTTTCCGATCGGGTCCCGCGGAAAACAGGTCGTAGCCGTTAGGGTTCTTGAGACCCGGATTGCGGTAAATGTAATCATTCTGCCAAGGATCTTTTGGCAGTCCCTTATACAATTGATACCAGCGCGTTGGCCTCGGATCGGTATCTGGTTGGGCCACGAGCGCCTGCAAACCTTGTTCAGTCGTCGGATAAAAACCGTTCATGCTTTCATAAAGCTTAAGCTGGGTGTTGATTCCTTGGAGATCAGCGGCAACTCGAACATGCCGCGAATATTCCACGTTGCCCGCTAGTTTGTAGATCGCAGTGCCAAGCAAGAGAGCGATGATCGTAACCACAAGCATGATCTCGAGAAGTGTAAAGCCCTGTTGATTCTTTTTCATTGTTCTTCGAACCGGGGGAGGAACCTCTCATCTCGTCTCTGATTACGCCAGCGGCATGTTGAGAATTTTCTAGTGACTGGTTTGCAGAAGGTAATCCGATTTATCCCAAAGATACTTTAATTGGATCTGCGTGGCGCGGATTGCGGAAGGTCCGCCACCAGTCCCGTTCATGATAATCAGATCATTTGTTCCAACTTTCAGGTCTGTGACGGGCACAATTTTCTGCGCCCGCAGCCACCCGGTATATTGAAAATGCATTTGCCTAACCAGCGATTCCATTTCGCCGCGGTAGCCTGGGTCGGCCAATTCGGGCAGTGCCAGAGATACTGGCCCAATATCTTGGCCATTAAGATAAATCTGCGGTGGAGCGTCAATGCGCGGATTCGCGAGCTCGAAAGTGAGTAATGCCGCTAGGGGCTGCGTCTCAACTCCAAATTGAAACGCCGCACTTTCTTGAATGTTTTCGCTGATCGGGATTGTCTCTGAAGCAAGCGTTGCCGTGATAGTTCCGAAGCGTTCTTCGTCCTGAGTGGGCGAATGCAACGGCGGCATCGACGAAAAGGGCTCCGGAATCACGTCACGGCGTTCGGCGCCTAACGGATGAACAACATTGCTGCTCGTCATCCAATCGAGATATGCCGCCCGCACGGTTTTTCCATCTCCCGCAACTTCGATATCGATGGACAAAGCACCGGTCATCGGGATCATCACTGAATCCGAGCTTGGCAGATTAATTCCGGAGCCGAGTGCGCCTGAGCGCAAAACGTGAGTGCCAGATTCGTCCCACGCGATCAACTCCGGTTGCTGACCTGGTTTGTCATCGAAAAACAGGCGGAACAAGAGAAACTGATAACTTGTGCTGGGCTGCGCAACACGGATACGAAAGACGCTTTTTGAAGTCATGTCGTCTGACGATTGTGCCGGCAATAGTGTAACTGCCTCCACCCATTCTGGTGCGTTTTGGGTTCTTGAATTGCGAGGCGCGTTTTGACGCAAATCCAGCCACGCGCTTTCCGGCGTTGCCTGTCCCAGCTCGGCATCGAGCGAGGTTGGTAAGGCGTCGCTGAACGCTTCCTGCGTATAAACATGAGAAGTCGCGCCGAATAAAACCGTAAAAACCGCGACGCGAAGAAACATCTGGCCGGCGAGATTATTTTAATGCGGCCGGAATTGCAAGCTATGTGTCATCTCAAATACCGCCGAAAGAATGCTGTAAACGACAAACCCAACCAGAACCGCGATTACCACGATAATGACCGGCGGAATCAGTTGCGAGATCACTGCAACCGTACGGTCGAGTTCACGTTCATAAACATCCGCGATGGCTTGCATCGTCTCGGCAAAGTGTCCCGTTTGTTCTCCTACCGCCATCATGTCGGTAAGCAAATCTGGAAATAATCTTTGCTCCTGTAATGCGGCGGACAACGTCGCGCCATCGATTACGGCTCGACGGACCTCAACTAACTTTCGTTCGAGAAATCGATTGCCCGCAATTTCCGTTACCAGATCGAGGGACCGAAGTAGGGGGATTCCATTTTCCATCAGTGTTCCCAGCGTGCGCGAGAATTGCGCATAATAACGATGCCGGATGATGCGTCCGTAGCCGGGGATCACGAGACGAAAACGGTCCCAAGCGATTCGTCCTTCATCGCTGCGGACAAAGGCGCGGAAGCCAATAATCACGCCAACAGTGAGGAGCGCGCCGATCCACCAATAGCCTGTGATTGCATGATGAAGATGCACGAGGATGCGAGTGGGTAATGGCAGCGTACCGCCGGTTTCGGACATAAAGCCGGTCAATTGCGGCACCATGAACGTGATGAAGACTGTAATTAGAATGGCGCCAGCGAGCGCGAGAAATGCCGGGTAAATCAGTGCTTGCTGCACGCGATCTCGCAGATCTTTTGCCTGCATCAAATGTTTCACCAAACGCACCAGAATTTGCGGCAGCGCGCCGCTCGCCTCGCCAGCTGCAACCATGTTTGTGTAGAGCGGCGGAAAAATTCGCGGAAACTCGCTTAGCGCTTGCGAGAAACTGCGGCCGTCGATCAATGCTTGATGCAGCGCGTGGGTCATTTGTTGGACGCGCGGCTGCTTCAACCGTTTTTCCAGAATCGACAATCCCTCGTCGAGCGTCATTCCCGCTTGCAGCAAATGGGCGAGCTGCTCGGTAAAAACAAGTAACTGACCGTGCGGAATTTTCAGGGACTGTCTGGCAGGTGCGGGGGCTGCGACGTCTCGACTGCTGATCTTCGGTTCCGCGCCAACTACATCAATTCGAATCGGAATGCATTGTTGCAATTCGATTTGGCGAATAGCAACCGCACGATCTGTACAATCGAGTACACCCTCCACGAGGCCGCCCTGCGCGTTACGCGCCCGATAAGCAAACTGTGGCATCGCAGTTGGATATTAATTCCAAATTCCAAATTCCAAATTCCAAATTGGATGCCGCTGATTCTTTTCGATTTTATTATTCCATTTGTTTCCACCGCCTCGTTGTCATTCGGGCGGCTCCTCCACTGCTCACAATGATCGTAGTCTCCTCATCACCATGTTGTGGTGGTTTGTCCCATGGCACACAAGATATTGTGAAATGGATAATAATTAGCTTGCCATGGCGTGCTTGATTGGGATAACACTGCAACACATGAAATGTGCAGCAGTCTTCCTGTTGATTTCGCTGGCGCTTACATCTGAGCTGTCTGCCGTCTTGCGCCCGCGGTTTCCAGTCAAACCAACGCCGCCATTCCGCGATGACGTGATTGTTATAGGAGAGGGCTTGGTTCGAAGTCTCCCTAAGAACATACCGCCTGCGCACTAAGTTAATTCGAGACCTGCGCACCTGTAACGTTCTCTCGGCCGCAGCGTGGCAATAAACTGCTGCGACTGGAGTTTCGTTGGCTCTCTGGCACGAGCAATCTTCGTTGCTGACGCGCATCGTAGCGACAGAAAGCGTTTCGTTGTGCGTGGGGATGAAAAGCTAACCGCTTTTCTCGCACTGGAATCAGCGGTTTGCGGTTGCGGCGAATTGGCTTGACAAGCCGGCGAGATTTTTCCAGACTCACGTCGTTAAGCGGATTCGAATCAGGCGGAGGACTCTCCCCCGCTAGGTTCTTCGCTGAGCGAACAACCTCGCGCAGCCAGCGCCTCACACAAAATACGAATAAATCCCATTTGCGCGGTAGCGGCGACGAGCGTTGAGCTCGCGACTAGAGACCCGATCGGCACCCGTTGTCTTGTTTGTATCGAGCAATATCGGCCGGCCATCGTGGAGAACATAATCGAACTTACCGTAATCGAAATTGAGGCGTTTTCGCGCCTCCACGATCTCTGGGTGCGGGCCGATCTCCTCGATGCGGACGACCGTCTGATCTTTGACGATCGGTTCCCTAGAGGCGAGCCGGGTGCAGGTCGAGCGGTCACCAAGAAACTCATAATGACGAATGAAGAAAAGGTTCTCCTCTTTCTCGGGAAGGAATTTCTCCACCACGACGTCATTCCGCTCCAGGTAGGCGCGCGGCACTTGTGCAAGGCTGTCGTAGATTCGGTAGCCGGATGACGCCTCGAAGCTGGAACTGTCGCCATTATCTGGACCAAAACGATTGGGTAACAACCGCGTCCAACGCGATGAATTTCTTCTCAGAATCTGTTCCGGAGAACCTCCGTAGTTTAGATCGGATTTGACGATCACGTGCCGGGAATATGAATCACTCCGTCTCACCAGATTCGTGCTGACTCGCGACTTCCTGATGTCCTTGACGGCTCTGTTTAGAGCGATCGGATATCGACTCGCAAATTCCAGATATTCGTCTGGCACGATAGAGAGATCGACATGGATCAAGAGAAGATCGGCGGGAACGAACTTGCGTGTGCCGAAGAGATAGCGAACTCGGTTTCCGTCCTGCCGCCAGAACTTTGCCAGAAAGGTGATGGCGTAGCCCGAGAGATCGCGCTTCCGGTTATTTTCGTGAAACAAAATCGCAATCGTGCGGGGAGCGGTATTCATTCGACTCGGGATCGAGTGTTCACATACATGGCATCTGCCCAAACCGGCTCTTGCCTGGCAAAAGACGGTGCTGACACGCCGTAGAGCCGAAACTTGGCTTGATCGAGCATGCGATGTACGGCTGTGAAACTGGAACCTCCTTCGTAACGTGAGCAATAACCGATCTCCAACAGCAAAGCGCGTGTTCGTTTGAGAACATCCGACGCACCGGCCAAAACGTCTTGCTCGAAACCTTGCACATCGATCTTTAGAAGAGAAATTTGGAGATCGCCCGGCACGATGGAATCGATCGCTCGCAGGGCCACCAGAAAATTACTAGCTATCTCCAGCCTGGGTGCTTGATACTTATCAATAAACTCTCGTGTAGGCTGAAGGATACTACTAAGATTATCGTCATTACAGAGGTTAAATTGAACCATGCCCTCTGATGCGCCAAGTGCAGCTTGGATCACCTGGGACCCCCTTGGGAATCTATGCCGCAGTAGTTCGCAGCAATGAGGTTGCGGCTCTATAGCAATGATCGCGCGCGGTTCAACTAGACGCTGAACTGCGTCAATAAAGTCTCCTTTGTTGGCACCGACATCAATAAGACAAAATTTCGCCGCTTGCCGGATTGAAATCGGCCAAAGCTCGTAACGACAGGTCTCCACTGCTTTAAGAATCCTCTCTGAATGGCGGGTAGGAAGTCCCAGTCGGCGCAATCGCAACTTCATCCGACGACCCTCTATTAGACCAAACGGAATTGCGTCGCGGATCATGTACTTCAACATAAGATGTTCTCTCAAATGTCGACTTCTAGAATTTGCCGTTTGTCTCCTCGGGAAAGCGAGTCAACTCGTTCAGCGATACATAGCCCGCTACATGCTTCCGGAAAAATATTTTGATTCTCGGTCAAGAATACCGATGCCGCTGCACAAAACAAAAATTTCCAGGTTGTGCACGGTTTAGTCTATAGGCGGAGTCCTAAGTCGCAAGCAGGTAGAGTAGTCATTATTGGACCAGTCGACGAAACCGGCACCTTCCCGCTCGTTTCCTCGATCTCGATATCTCTTGCGCGTCAGCAACGAAGATTGTTCGCCCGCGAGAATCCACGCCTGAGACGCAGCCCCAACTTCAACCGGCTTTGCGGAGATTGTCAGCAGCTTTCATTGCAGGATAGGAATCGTGGGTGACGGATGTTTTCCGACCGATGCGGGTCATGTTGAGCTGCAGCGAATTCCTGTGAAAAAGTTCGTCGCTTAGGAGGCCGTCAGATAGATCGGAAACGCTCAGCCGCTGTCTTGAGCCTAGAGGCGACTGCTCACGCACGGTAGGAAGGAAAATGAACGCATTGGCGAGACTGTTGCCGGACAGTTCGCGGCGCGGCAAAAAGAGCGAGAAAGCCGGAAGAAGCTGCCAATCATCGCTCTGTTTTGTCTCATAATCGATTCGCCGAACATCAGCGGACTTTGGCGGACGTTTTCTGACTTCTTTTCTGAAACGGCCATTATTGAAGCCAGCCATATGTTGTAAGCGCCTCAATACAAAGAAGATGAGGCGGGGGCGGGAATCGAACCCGCGAATAGCGGTTTTGCAGACCGCGACCTTACCACTTGGCTACCCCGCCGCTGCGCAGGACTGAGACTAACGCGACAGCGTAGCGTGTCAAAAGTATGCAATTCGGCGTTGGACGTTCGACCTTGGACGTTCGACGTTTTGCTTCTTTGAGCTTTCGTTCTTCACAATTGTTTCGTGCCGCGCAAAAACGTATCCCGGGCGGGGTAAACTCCCCAGTGCGTGCATTTCGTCATGTGGGCGCAGACCCATTTTTTATTGAGCGTGCGCATGGGGCTAAAATTTGGGATGTCGACGGGAACGAATACATCGATTACGTCGGTAGTTGGGGCCCGGCGATTTTGGGACACGCCCCAAAGGTAATTGTCGACGCAGTGCGAGAAGCAGCCGCGCGTGGCCTGACCTTTGGCATACCAAATCCGCTCGAAGTGGAAATGGCGGAATTGATCTGCAAGTGGATGCCTTCGATCGAAAAAGTGCGCATGGTCAATAGCGGCACGGAAGCGACCATGTCATGCATTCGGCTGGCGCGTGGATTCACGGGACGCAATAAAATCATTAAGTTCGATGGTTGTTATCACGGCCATGTTGATGCCCTCCTCATGAAATCAGGAAGCGGCGCACTCACATATGGGCAGCCCGATAGTGCTGGTGTCCCGGAAGCTTTTGTCGATCTAACGATTTCGCTCCCGTTCAACAATTCCGATCTTGTGCGACAAGCATTTGACAAAAGTAAAGATCAAATCGCGGCTGTAATCCTTGAACCGATTCCCGCGAATGCGGGACTTTATTTTCCGAGAAGAGATTTCTTATCCATCTTGCGTGAGGAATGCACGAAGCGTGGTGCCCTCTTGATTTTCGATGAAGTAATGACCGGGTTTCGTCTCGCGCCCGGCGGAGCGCAGGAAATCTATAGAATCAAACCGGACTTGAGTGCACTCGGAAAAGTGATCGGCGGCGGATTACCTGTCGGCGCATTTGGTGGACGTGCCGAGATTATGGACCAGCTCTCACCTAATGGCCCTGTTTATCAAGCTGGAACGTTGTCCGGGAATCCGCTTGCGATGGCGGCCGGACTTACGCAACTACGCGAGCTGGGACGAATTGACGGCTGGAAGGTGCTCGAGGAACTGGGCCAGCGATTTGAAACACTAGTAAGAGACGCGACGGCAAAGGCAAAAATGAACATCACATTTCACCGGATCGGCTCAATGTTTTGCTTGTTCTTTACCTCAGGACCAGTTGTCGATCTTGCCACTGCCCAGCGAAGCGACCTGAAAATGTTTGCGAAATTTTTCCATGCCTGTTTGAAACGCGGCGTCTATTTCGCGCCATCGCAATTTGAGACTGGCTTTATTTCGACGGCGCATATGCCGGAAGACATCGAGCGGACGGCCGCCGTTATAAGCCAAGCACTTCGTGAACTGTGATTTTAGGTTGAGGTGACTGACCTTCAATCGTCTCGACCCAGGATATTGCCATGGACAGATCTAACGCGGTTTTGTGAACAGCCGCTATCTTAAAATCTTTGCGTCGGCGCAATGCTTCGACTAGGAAGTTGCCGCTGTGAACTTGCGAATTCGCGCGGTAGCGAAATTCTTTTTCGAAGGCGACCGGAAGTTTTTTGTTAAAGGCGTCACCTACGGACCATTCAAGCCGGACGCGGATGGAAGTTATCTTGGGTCGGCGGATCAGGTTGATGTCGATCTTGGACTGATGCGCGAGGCAGGCCTGAACCTCATGCGGATTTATCATGCTCCGCCGCGTTGGTTTCTCGATCGCTGCGCCAGTGCAGGGATGCGCGTGATCGTTACGTTGCCGTGGGCGAAGCACATCGAATTTCTACGCGATAGAAAGGCACGCCGTCAGATTGCTGAATCAGTCCGGGTTGGGGTAAACGCGCATGCCGGTCATCCGGCGATATTCGGCTATCTCGTCGGCAACGAAATCTCTAGCACGATGGTGCGGTGGCTTGGCGTGCGCCGGGTCGCGGATTTTATCGAGAGCTTGATTCGGATCGGGCGCGCAATCGATCCAAACACTCTTTTTTCGTATGCCACTTATCCGCCGACCGAATATCTGCTGCCGCAGAATGTCGATTTTTGCTGCTTCAACGTTTACCTACATGATCAACGCGACTTCGAGCATTATCTTTTGCGTCTCCAAAATTTAACCGGAGAGCGTCCGCTCATCCTCGGCGAATTCGGCATGGACACGATCCGCCATTCCCAGGAGGAGCAGGCGGAAATGCTCAGTTGGCACGTTGACAGCGTGGTGAAATGCGGTCTCGCCGGAACCATCTTTTTTACATGGACGGACGAATGGTTTACTGGCGGGCAGGATATTAGCGATTGGGCGTTTGGGATCGTCACGCGCCAGCGAACGCCGAAGAAATCGTTCTACACGCTGAAAGAGAGGCTTGGTCAGGAGAATTCTGCATTACCGCATCGCCCGTTGCTGCGGGCGCCGTTTGTTTCCGTAATTGTCTGTTCGTACAACGGCGGCCGGACGCTCGCTGCCTGCTTGGATTCTTTAGGCAGGCTGAACTATTCCGATTATGAAATTATTCTAGTCGATGATGGTTCGACCGACGATACGCGCGACATCGCTGAGCAATTTCCACACGTTCGTTATATCTATCAGGAAAATCACGGCTTGAGTCATGCGCGAAACACCGGCGCGGCGGCCGCGAAGGGAGAGGTTTTCGCCTACACCGATTCGGACTGCATGGCGGATGTTGATTGGCTTTATTATTTAATCGGCACGCTCTTGAGCGGCGATTACGCTGGAGTCGGCGGGCCAAACGTGACCCCACCGGCACAGAACTGGATCCAGGCCTGTGTGGCGGCAGCGCCCGGCGGGCCCAGCCATGTTCTACTCACGGACATAGTCGCCGAGCACGTTCCTGGTTGTAATATGGCGTTCTATCGGTGGGCGTTTGAAAACATTGGTGGCTTCGATGGCGAATACCACAAGGCCGGCGACGATGTCGATTTTTGCTGGCGACTTCAACAGGCAGGTTGCGTCATTGCTTTCAGCGCGACCGCGATCGTGTGGCACCATCGCCGTTTCACGCTACGGGCTTTTCTGAAACAACAGGACGGTTACGGCGAAGCGGAATCGCTGCTGCGCTTTAAGCATTTAATCTTTTTCGGCCCAACTGGAACTGCGAAATGGCGCGGTCAGATCTATGGAACACCACGCTTTAGTTGGTTTATTAATCGGCCGGTTATTTATCACGGAATTTTCGGCGAAGGATTTTTTCAGTCGATTTATCCGACGCCGCAATCGGAGATCGCCGCTTACCTCAGCAGCATTGAATGGTTGGCGCTTACGATTTTTCTTTTTGGTCTCGGAATCTTTTTGCCCGCATTGCGCATCGTGCCGTACCTCATGTGTGGCGGCACCCTCTGCGTGGCGCTCTCGTACATGGTGCGCACGGCGATCGAACCAAAATTCGACACGGTTCATGCGCGGCTGCTCGTCATGTTTTTGGCCCTGGTTCAACCTCTGGTGCGAGGTTGGTCGCGGTACTTCACCTGGCTACATTTTAAGCGGACGCCGCGAAGCGTAATTCGAGCGCACGAATATTTGCCCACGGACGGCAATGTTACGGGCAGTCGCGGCCGACAAATTTTTTGGAGTGAAGAGGGCAGGGACCGTCATTGCTTGCTGGGTGTTATCTTCCAGTTGCTCGAGGAAGAAGGCTGGCGCTATTCAACTGATACCGGTTGGAATGAATGGGACATTAAAATTTATGGAAATTTTTGGTGGAGCGTTGTGCTCCAGACCGTCACGGAATATCATGGCAGCGGAAAATGCCTGACACGCGTGCGGCTTCGTAGCCGTCTGGTCACGACGACGGTGATCCTTAATCTTGTTGCGTTAGCGCTCTTAGTATATCGACAGCTCAACATTTCTCACGTCGACCTCTGGTTCATCGTCCCGTATCTGCTTTTCGTCATTTTTCTTGGGACCCGAGCGCGTGCCCTGAAATTGCGTGTAGCCGAACTGGTCGATCTTGCCGCCCACCGCGCGGGTTTGGAGCGGATCGTACACCGAGACAAAAAGGCCAAGCTCGAATCGACCCCGGAGGTTCAAGTACCGATGGATGTAGTTGATTCTGTGTCGTCTGGTCGGCAGTGAAAAGCCGACATACTCGCCTTTAAGCAACGCAGCTCCCGAGCGATCTTCACAGCTGTCATCCGAGTTGCACGGACGCGTTCGTTGCACGGACGCGTCTGTCTCGTCCCCCAAAATGGGAATGACGGAGCGTGTTCCTCCATCAGAAAACCAAATGAGCCTTGCCAGCGCCACGTTCAACGCGACCGATTTGCTTTCCGCGTAGGATCGACATCGTCCGCTTTGCGTCGCGCTCCGACACAATCGCCACCATGCCGATGCCCATGTTGAAAACCTGATACATCTCCCCAGCACCGACATTTCCCTTTTGCTGTAGCGTTTGGAAAATTCGTGGGACACGCCAACTCTTTGTGTCGATCACGGCGTCGCAATTGTTAGGCAAAATGCGTGGCAGATTGTCGATTAGACCGCCACCGGTGATATGCGCCAGGCCTTTGATGACCCCGCTCGGGACTCTCGCCAGCAGCGGCCGATAATTTTCGTGCAGGCGCAAAAGTTCTTCTCCAACGGTGATGGTCGATCCAGGTAGATATGAGCTAATTTTCAACGCCATCGTCTCCAACAGAATTTTACGCGCGAGCGAATAACCGTTCGTGTGTAAACCGTTTGAACCGAGACCGAGGATAGCATCGCCCGATTTAATGTTGCTGCCATCGATGATCTTGGCGCGGTCAACGACGCCGACGATGCAACCAGCGAGATCGTATTCGCCTTTGCGATACATCCCGGGCATTTGCGCTGTTTCGCCCCCAATCAAGGCACAACCAGCAGATCGGCATGCACGAGAAAGACCGCGCAACAGTTGATGAAAGATGCGCGGCTCAAGTTTTTCGCAACCGATGTAATCGAGAAAGAAAAGCGGTTGTGCCCCCAGCACAGCGATGTCGTTCACGCAGTGGTTCACCAGATCACCGCCGACGGTGTCGTGCTTATTCATTGCAAACGCGATTTTCAATTTCGTCCCAACACCATCGATGCTCGCGACGAGGACCGGTTCGTGCATTCCGCGAAAGTTCGGCGCAAATAAACCGCCGAAGCCGCCGATTTTTCCAAGCACTTGTACGCCGTGCGTTCGCTTGACGAGTAATTGAATGTGCCGTTTCAGGCGATTGCCAAGATCGACATCTACGCCCGCACGCGCGTACGCCTTTTTCTTCGTTCTCATTTTCTTTGGTGGGACGGTTCCACCCGAACCATCCGGACGATTGAGCCAATCGCCCCACCTACTTACTTGAGATCCGCAAACAACGTCGGATGCGCTTCTTGATCGGCGAGCGCTCTGGCGCGTTGTTCGCGTTTTTCCATGATGAACTTGTCGAGCGCGGGATCGACGGGCAAGGGGTAATCGCCGGTAAAACACGCCAGACAAAAGCCATTCAACGGCTTTCCGGTCGCCCGCACCATGCCCTCGATATCGAGATAACCAAGGCTGTCCACACCCAGGTATTTGCAGATTTCTTCCATCGACATCTGATTGGCGATCAATTTTTCCGGATCGGGAAAATCGATGCCGTAATGACAAGCAAAGCGGTGTGGAGGACAGCTTACCCGTATGTGGACTTCCTTCGCACCCGCCTCGCGCAAGGTCACAACTCGCGCGCGCGCCGTCGTTCCCCGCACGATTGAATCATCCACAACCACCACTCGTTTTCCCGCGACCATTTCCTTGATTAAATTCAATTTCACTCGCACGTCGAAATCGCGGATGAGTTGGCTTGGCTGCAAAAACGTGCGGCCAATGTAGTGATTGCGGACGAATGCGTGCGCGTAAGGAATTTTCAGTTCCTGAGCAAAGCCGAGGGCGGCATAATTTCCGGAGTCAGGGACCGGTACAACAATATCTGCCTCCACAGGAAACTTACGTGCGAGCTCGCGCCCCATTTCCATTCGGACTTTTCCGACATTAACGCCGCCGATCATGCTGTCCGGGCGCGCGAAGTAAACGTATTCGAACATGCAGAACGCCGGCCGTTCGTCCGGGAAAGGTCGCTCTGAGCGCAATCCGTTTTCGTCGATGATCAACACTTCGCC
>Ga0209474_10001703_pt1 | contig 21071 bp, 18 predicted proteins | sample GraSoiAngelo_145_FD_185902 | JGI IMG/M metagenome (GOLD analysis project Ga0209474, IMG submission 185902) | Grasslands soil microbial communities from the Angelo Coastal Reserve, California, USA - 14_1009_05_20cm (SPAdes) (version 2) | ecosystem: Environmental > Terrestrial > Soil > Grasslands... | reverse complement strand
TTGAGATAGAAGACGCGCGGGAATCCCGTGCCGTTCCACAGCCGGTCTTCCCAGGACCCGTCGGGACGCTGGGTCTTCAGGAGGAACTCGACACCCCGCTCGACGGTGCGGCCCTCCGTCGTGCCCACCGCGAAGAGCGACAGCAGCGCCCACGCGGTCTGGCTCGGCGTCGACTCGCCCACGCCGGCGAACTCCGGGTCATCGTAGCTCTCGCACGTCTCGCCCCAGCCGCCGTCCCGGTTCTGGTGCCGCTCGAGCCAGCGCACGGCGCGCTGGACGTACTCGTGGCGGGGGTCCTCGCCGATCGCGCGGAGGCCGCGCAGCACCGACCAGGTGCCGTAGATGTAGTTCACGCCCCAGCGACCGTACCAGGGACCGTCGTGACGCTGGGCGTGGCGCAGGAAGTGGATCGCGCGCCGGACGGGCTCGAAGTCCTTGCCGTAGCCGAGCGTGCCGAGGAGCTCGAGGCCGCGACCGGTCAGGTCCTCCGTCGAGGGATCGAGCAGCGCGCCGTGGTCGGCAAAGGGGATGTTGTTCAGGTAGAGACGGTTGTTGTCGGCGTCGAACGACGCCCAGCCCCCGTCCTCGCCCTGCATGCCGAGGAACCAGCCGAGGCCGAGCTCCTTCGCGGTCTGCGCGGCGTCGCCGTCCACCCTGACCTTCTCGAGCGCCATGAGGACCATCCCGGTGTCGTCGAGGTCGGGATAGAAGTCGTTGCGGTACTGGAACGCCCAGCCGCCGGGTTTGACGTGCGGCCGCTTGACCTGCCAATCGCCCGGCACGAGCACCTGCCGGTCGATCAGCCATTCCGCGGACCGCCGGAGCGCCGGGTGGTCCGGTGAGACCCCGCTCTCGATGAGCGCGTTGACCGTGAGCGCGGTGTCCCAGACGGGCGAGGGGCAGGGCTGATAGTGGATCTCGTCGCCGTCCTCGACCGCGAGCGCTTCGATCTCCTTGATCTGCCCGCTGACGAGCGGGTGGTCGTCGGGATAGCCGAGCAGCCGCATGGCGAGGATCGAGTTCGCCATCGCGGGGTAGATTCCGCCGAGGCCCCCGGGCACGGCGAGCCGCTCCTCGAGCCACGCGCGGGCCGCCTCGATCGCACGCTTGCGGAGCGGGCGCTTCGTGAAGCGCTCCCAGATCTTGAGCCCGTCGTCCACGGCGATGAAGAAGTTCTTCCAGAAGAGCTTGCGCCAGGTGAACGGCTCCGGCACGCGCGGAAAGCGCAGGCTCGTCTTCTCGCGCGAGTCCGGCCACAGCTCGTCGAGGGCCAGGTGCGGCGGCAGCCACTTCACGGGTTTGCGGTCCATGATGATCAGGAGCGGCACGATCACGGTCCGCGACCAGTACGAGACCTCGTAGATGTTGAACAGGAAGAACGGCCGCGGCAGCAGCATGATCTCGACCGGCATCGCGGGCACACCGTTCCAGTCGTACTCGCCGAAGAGCGCCAGCAGGATCTTGGTGAAGACGTCGGCCTTCACGGGGCCGCCCATCTCGCGGATGCGCTCGCGCGCCGCGACCATCGCCGAATCGTCGGGGCGCACGCCCGCGAGCTTCATCGCGAAGTACGCCTTGATCGTGGCCGAGAGATTCGCCGGACCCTCTTCGAACAGGTTGAAGCTGCCGTCGGGGAGCTGGTGCCGGCGCACGTACCGGACCGCCTTGGCCTCCTTCTTCCGGTCCACGCGCTCGATCAGGTGGCAGAGGAGGAGGTACTCCGACGTGATGGTCGTGTTGGCCTCGAGCTCACCGACCCAGTGGCCGTCCGGAGCCTGATGAGCGAAGAGCCACGCCTGAGCGCGGGTGATCGCGTCGTGGAGGGTCGTCACGAAGCCTGATGGTAACATGCTGACTCGTCGAGCGAAATGCTCTTGGATCTCATCGTCGGCACCGTGACGCTCCGGCCCTACGTGTTCGCCTTCCTCGGGCTGTTCCTGGCCGCGGGAAGCGCGGACCTCGGCTGGCGACGGACGGTCCTCTTCGGGGGCGTGGTCTGGCCGCTCGCCTGGCTCGGCGAGTTCTCCTCCACGCGCACGGGCATCCCCTTCGGGCTCTACCATTACACGGGCGCGACCCGGGGGCAGGAGCTCTACATCTCGAACGTCCCCTTCATGGACGCGCTCTCGTTCACGTTCCTCGCCTACGCGTCGTTCAGCGTGGCGCGCGCGATGCTCGCCGGCCGGAGGCCGTCGCGCGCGACGCTGGCGGTCCTGGCCGGCGCCTTGATGATGGCGCTCGACGTCGTCATCGACCCGCTCGCCGTGCGCGGTGACCGATGGTTCCTGGGGCGGATCTTCTACTACCCCTCGGGCGGCGCGTACTTCGGGGTGCCCCTGTCCAATTTCGCGGGGTGGCTCTGCGTCGGCGCCCTCGGGGTCGGCGCCTACCTGGCACTCGCCGGCGGCGTCACGGGTGGCCGTCTCTGGCCGGGAGTCGCGTTATACTATCTCGTGCTCGGCTTCAATCTGGCCGTGACCGCGTGGATCGGTGAGTGGACGCTGGTCGCCGTCGGCCTCGCGCTCCACGCCGCGATCGCCGCCACGCTTCGATACCTGCGGGGAGCGGCGGGTGCAGCGTCTGCCGTCCCGCGCGAAGGAGTCCAGCGGGCATGAGCGTTCCCCTGTCCCAGATGTGGGCGGTCGCGTCGTACGTCCTGAAGCAGCGGCTTCGGGGCACCACGCGCTATCCTCTCGTCCTCATGCTCGAGCCCCTCTTCCGCTGCAACCTCGCCTGCGCGGGGTGCGGCAAGATCCAGTACCCGGCGCAGATCCTCAAGAAGCACCTGAGCGTCGAGCAATGCATGGCCGCGGTGGACGAGTGCGGCGCGCCGATGGTGTCGATCCCGGGCGGCGAGCCGCTCATGTACCCGGAGATCGGCCGGCTCGTGACGGAACTCGTCGCGCGGAAGAAGTACGTCTACCTCTGCACCAACGCGCTCCTCCTCAAGGAAAAGCTCGAGGCGGGGCTCTTCGAGCCGTCGAAGTACCTCTCCTTCAGCGTCCACATGGACGGCCTCCGTGAGGAGCACGACGAAGCGGTCTGCCGCGACGGCGTCTTCACCGAGGCGGTGGAGGGGATCCGCGAGGCGCTACGGCGTGGATTCCGCGTCACGACCAACACGACGCTCTTCGACGGCGCCAACCCGCTGCGCATGCGCGAGTTCTTCGACGCGATGATGGACCTCGGCGTCGAGGGCATGATGATCTCGCCGGGCTACAGCTACTCGAAGGCGCCCGACCAGGAGCACTTCCTGCGCCGCCAGCGCGCCCACGAGCTCTTTCGGAGCATACTCGCGAACCCGAAGCGACGCTGGAAGTTCAACCAGTCGCCGCTGTTCCTCCAGTTCCTCATGGGCAAGCAGGACTTCGAGTGCACGCCGTGGGGCAACCCGACGTACAACATGTTCGGCTGGCAGCGCCCCTGCTATCTCCTGCAGGAGGGCTACGCGCGCACCTTCCGCGAGCTCATCGAGACGACGAAGTGGGAGAACTACGGCCGCCGGAGCGGCAACGACAAGTGCCGTGACTGCATGGTCCACTGCGGCTACGAGCCCACGGCCGTGAACCACACGTTCAGCTCCTGGCGCGGCTTCCGCGACACGGTCGTCGCGACGGTCACCGGCCGGAACTAGCGCTCCGATGACCGAGGAGACGCTCGAGGGCTGGGCGCCCGAGATCGGGCGGGGGATCACGCTCGAGGAGGTCATCGACCGGGCCTTCGACTACCGCGGGAACGTCACGGTCGTGAAGACCGACGGCACCGAGCTCGAGGGCTATCTGTTCAACCGCGAGCGCGACGCGGCCGAGCCCTTCGTCCAGATGTTCGACCGCGCGGGCGACGGCCCCTACGACATCCGCTACGCCGACATCGCCGGCGTTCGCTTCACGGGGAGGGACACGGCGGCCGGCACCTCGTACGCGGCCTGGCTCCGCGCCAAGGAGTCCAAGAAGCCGGCGTCGGGCGCGTGACCCGCGTCGCCGTCTTCACCGCCGTCGACCTCGAGGCGCGCACGCTCGCGCGCTTGCTCGGCCTGCCCGCGCTCGCCGGCGACGCCTGGCCTCACTTCGGCGCCGGCGCCCTCGAGCTGATCAGCGTCGGTCCCCGCGCGCGCCTGCTCGAGGCGCGTGCGGCGCGCCTGACGCCGCCCGCGCTCGTCGTCTCCGCCGGCGTCTGCGGCGCGCTCTCGCCCGAGCTGCGCCCGGGTGACCTCGTCGTGCCCGACGTCGTCCTCGGACCCGCGGGCGAGCGCTTCGCGACCGTCGAGGTCGCCGGCCTACCGCGCGCCGGGGCGCTCGCGGGCGTGACCGACGTCGTCGAGACGCCGGCGGCGAAGGCGCGCCTCTGGGTCGAGACGCGCGCGCTCGCGTGTGACATGGAGTCGGCGGTGATCCTCGCGTGGGCGCGCGCCCGGGGCATCCCCGCCGCCGTGATCCGCGGCGTGAGCGACCCGGCGGACCGCGGCGTCCCCGCCGACCTCGCGGCGGTCGTCGAGCCCGACGGGCGCGTCCGCACCGCCCGCGCGGTGCGCGCGGTGCTCGCGCGGCCGCGCGCGATCGCCGACGCGATGACCCTCCGGAGTGGCACCGGTGCCGGCCTCCAGGCCGTCGCCCGGGCCCTCGGCCTCGTCGCGAGGGCGCGGGCGTGAGCCAGGCACTCGTCACCGGCGGCACCGGCTTCGTCGGCGCGAACCTGGTCCGCGAGCTCCTGCGCGACGGCCGCGCGGTGCGCGTGCTCGCGCGCCCGGGCGGGGACCGGCGCGCGCTCGCCGGGCTGCCCGTCGAGATCGCCGAGGGTGACCTGCTCGACGCCGCCTCCGTGCGCCGGGCCGTGCGGGGGGCCGACACCGTCTTCCACGTCGCGGCGGACTACCGCCTCTGGGCGCCGGATCCCGACGCGCTCCACCGCGCCAACGTGGGCGGCACGCGCGCGGTCCTCGAGGCGGCGGCCGAGCACGGCGTGCGCCGCGTCGTCTACACGTCGACCGTCGGCGCGCTCGGCATCCCGAAGGACGGCACCCCGGGAACGGAGGACACGGAGGTCGCGCTCCGCGACATGGTCGGCGCCTACAAGACCTCGAAGTTCCTCGCCGAGCAGGTCGCGCTCGGCTTCGCCCAGCAGGGGCTCCCGGTCGTGATCGTGAATCCCTCGGCGCCCGTCGGCCCCTGGGACGTGAAGCCCACGCCGACGGGCCAGATGGTGGTGGACTTCCTGAACGGCCGGATGTTCGCGACGCTCGACACGGGCCTCAACCTCGTCCACGTGCGCGACGTCGCCCGCGGCCACATCCTCGCGGCCGAGCGCGGGCGCGTCGGCGAGAAGTACGTGCTCGGCAACGCGAACCTCTCGCTCGCCGAGATCGGGCTGCTGCTGGCCCAGGTCACGGGGATCCGCCCGCCGCGCCTCCGGATCCCGTACGCGGTCGCCTGGCTCGCGGCGGCGTCCATGGAGGCCGCCGCTCGGATGACGGGCGGCACGCCGCGGGTGGCGCTGACCGCGGTGCGCATGGCGCGCAAGCGCATGTACTTCAGCCCGGCGAAGGCGATCCGCGAGCTCGGCCTGCCGCAGACCGACGTGCGCGAGGCGCTCCGCGACGCGGCGGAGTGGTATTCCGCGCACGGCTATGTCAAGCTCGCGGCCAGGAAGACGGCATGATCGCCGACGTCGCCGCGCGGCTCACCCGGCAGAGCCGGTCGAACTTCTACTACGCGTTCCTCACGCTGCCGCGGCCGCGGCGCGACGCCCTCTACGCGGTCTACGCGTTCTGCCGGACGGTGGACGACGTCGCCGACCTCGGGGGCACCGATCCCGCCGCGCAGCGGCGGGAGCTCGCGCGTTGGCGCGCGGAGATTGCCCGGTGCTACGCGCCCGTCGGCGCGCCGGAGCATGAGCTCGCGCGGCGGCTCCAGGCGGCGGTGCGCGCGTTCGCGATCCCGCGCGACGCGCTCCTGGCGATCGTCGACGGCGTCGAAATGGACCTCGATCGCGTCGCGTACGAGAGCGCGGAGGACCTCTACCCCTACTGCTACCGCGTCGCCTCCGCCGTCGGCCTCTGCTGCATCGAGATCTTCGGCTACACGGAGCCGCGCGCGCGCGAGTACGCGGTGCACCTGGGCACCGCGCTCCAGCTCACGAACATCATCCGCGACGTCGGCCTCGACGCGCGCGACGGTCGCGTGTACGTGCCGCGGCAGGACCTCCGGGCGTTCGGCGTGACGCCGGAGGACCTACGCGCAGGCCGGTACACGGACGCGTTCGTGCGGCTCATGACCCACCAGGCGGAGCGGGCGCGGCGCTTCTACGGGCTCGCGCGCGAGAGCTTCCCCCAGGCCGACGCGCGCTCGCTCGTGCCGGCGGAGATCATGGGGCGGATCTACCTGGCGCTCCTCGAGGAGATCGAGGCGCGGCGCTTCCGCGTGTTCGACGAACGCATCGTCGTGCCGACGGCGCGCAAGGTCGCGATCGCCCTCCGCTGCTGGGTCGCGGCCCGGTTCGGGCGCCCCGCCCAGGCGCGCGCGGCATGACGGCAAGCACCGGAGCCGAGCCGATGAAGGCCGCCGTCCTCCGCGAGGGCGGCCGGCTCGTCAGCGAGGACTGGCCGCGCCCCGCGCTCGGTGAGGGCGACGTGCTCCTGCGCCTCATGGGCTGCGGCCTCTGCGGCTCGGACCTCGCCAAGATCGGGGACCCACGCACGCGGGTACCCGTCGTGCTCGGCCACGAGGTGGTGGGCGAGGTGGCGGCGCTCGGCGCGGGCGTCGCCGAGTGTGCGATCGGCGACCGCGTCGTCGCCGCCCACCACGTGCCCTGCGGCGCCTGCCACTATTGCCGGCGCGGCAGCGAGTCCATGTGCCTCGCCTTCAAGGCCTCGAACCTCGACCCGGGCGGATTCGCGGAGTACGTCCGCGTTCCCCGGGCGAACGTCAGGCACGCGATGTTCCGCGTGCCCCGGCACGTGAGCGACGAGGCGGCGTCGTTCGTCGAGCCGCTGGCGTGCTGCCTCCGCGCGGTGCGGCGCGCGCGGATCGAGCGCGGTGACACCACCGTGATCGTTGGCCTCGGCTCGATCGGCTGCCTTTTCGTCCAGCTCCTCGCCCACGCGGGCGTCAACGTCGTCGGCTGCGATCCCATCGCCGAGCGCGCCGACGTGGCCAAGCGCATGGGCGCGGTCGCCGCCGGGCCCGCGGAGGTCGCGGCGGCGGCGCAGCGCGAGCTCTCCCTGGGGCGAGGCGCCGACCAGGTGATCGTCACCGGCGGCGGTGCTGCGATGCTGCCGTGGGTCGCCGAGGTCCTGCGCGACGGCGGCGCCGTCCACTACTTCGCCGGCGGCGCGGGCGACGCGCTGCCGATCCGGCTCGACGCGCTCTACCACCGCGAGCTCACGCTGAGCGCGACCTATTCCTCCTCGCCCGCCGACCTCGCCGAGGCCTTCCGGCTCATCGCGAGCGGCGCCGTGGCCCCGGAGCGGCTCGTCACGCATCGGATCTCGCTCGGCTCGCTCGACCGCGGCGTGGACCTGATGCGGCGCCGCGAGGCGCTCAAGGTGTACGTGACGCCGTGAGGGCGATGGTCTTCCACGGCGCGGGGGACCTCCGCCACGAGGAGCTCCCCGTGCCCGAGCCCGCGCCGGGTGAGCTCGTGCTGCGGATCGACGCCGCGCTCACCTGCGGCACCGACGTGAAGACGCTGCGGCGCGGCCATCCCGTGATGATCCCGCGGATCCCCACGGTCTTCGGCCACGAGCTCGCGGGGACGGTCACCGCCGTCGGCACCGGCGTGCGGCGCTTCGCGGAGGGCGACCGGGTCGTGGCCGCGAACTCGGCGCCGTGCGGCGATTGCCGCCTCTGCCTCGCGGGACGGCCCAACCTCTGCGAGGACCTGCTCTTCGTCAACGGGGCGTACGGCGAGTTCATCGCGCTGCCGCCGCGCCTGGTCGCGAAGAACGTGATCCCCCTCGAGCGCTCGCTCCCCGCGGCGCGCGCCGCGTTCGCCGAGCCGCTCGCCTGCGCGCTCCTCGGCATCGAGCGCGCCCGGGTCGAGTCCGGCCAGACGATCGTCATCTTCGGCGCGGGGCCGCTCGGCTGCCTGCTCGGGCTCTGCGCGGCCGCCCGGAAGGCGCGCGTGCTGCTCGTCGGCAAGGCCGGGTGGCGGCTCGAGCGCGTGCGAGAGCTCGGGATCGGCGAGTGCCTCGACGCGAGCGCGACGGACGACGTCGTCGGGGAGGTCCGCACGCGGACCGGCGGGCACGGCGCCGACGTCGCGGTGGACGCGACGGGGCGGCCCGAGGTGTGGGAAGAGGCCGTCGCCGCGACGGGCCGCGGGGGCAGCGTGGTATTCTTTGGAGGCTGTGCGCCCGGCACGTCGATCACGCTCGATACACGCCGGGCGCACTACGAGGAGCTGACGCTCCTGGGGGCGTTCCATCACACGCCCGAGCTGATCCGTCGGGCGGTCGAGCTCATGGAGTCCGGGGTGCTCGTCCCCGACGGCTTGATCACCCATCGGATGCGGCTCGAGGCCGTCCGACAGGCGCTCGACCTGATGGCGAAGGGCGAGGCGCTGAAGGTATTGATCGAACCATGAACAGGCGGACGGCGCTCGCGGCCGGGCTCCTGGCGCTCCTGGCGCTCGGCGGGCCGGCGTGGGCGTTCGACAACGAGCAGACCTTCGCCAAGGGCACCTACGTGTTCTCGTTCGAGGGCAGCTACGGCGAGCAATTCAACCTCGAGGGCCACCGCGTGCAGAGCGACGTCGCGTTCTTCAACCTGGGGATCCGCGCAGCGCTCCTGCCCTTCGACCGCTTCGGTGGGGGCGGCCCGCTCCAGGGCGCGCTCGAGCTCGGCGTCGAGCCCCTCTACCAGCGCTACACGGAGCCGAAGCCCGCCTTCTGGGGCGGCGTCGCCGCGGTCGCGCGCTACCACTTCCTGGGGCTGGGGCGCCTCGTGCCATACGCGGAGCTCGCCGCGGCGGCGGGCGGCACCGACCTCCGCGTGCGGGAGATCGACTCGGACCTCTCGTTCCTCCTCTGGGGCGGCGTGGGCGTGTCCGTCTTCGTCACCGACTCGACCGCGGTCTACGCCGGGTACCGCTTCGAGCACAACTCCAACGGCAACACCTCGCAGCCCAACCGTGGCTGGGAGTCGCACGTGGGTGTGGTCGGGGTGTCGTACTATGTCCAGTGAGGGGGCCCAGATGAAGTCCAACATCGCCGAGATCCTCCTGGCCGGGCCGCGCGGCTTCTGCGCCGGCGTTGAGCGGGCCATCGACATCGTCGAGCTGGCGCTGTCGGTCTGCCAGCCGCCCGTCTACGTGCGCAAGGAGATCGTCCACAACCGGCACGTCGTCGAAGAGCTCCGCACGAAGGGCGCGATCTTCGTGGACGAGCTCGACGAGGTGCCGGACCAGGCGACCGTCATCTTCAGCGCCCACGGCATCTCCCCCGAGGTCCGGCGCGAGGCCGAGCGGCGGGGTCTCCGGGTGATCGACGCGACGTGCCCGCTCGTGACCAAGGTCCACCTCGAGGCGATCCGCTACGGGCGTGAGGACTACTCGATCGTCCTGATCGGCCACCAGGATCACGACGAGGTCATCGGCACGCTCGGCGAGGCCCCGGACCGCATCCACGTCATCGCCAGCGCCGAGGAAGTCGAGAAGTTCGAGGTGCCGGACCCGGACAAGATCGCGTACCTCACCCAGACGACGCTCTCCGTGGACGACACGCGCGACGTCATCGAGGCGCTCCGGCGCAAGTTTCCCAAGATCGTCGGACCCTCGCGCGACGACATCTGCTACGCGACGCAGAATCGCCAGGCCGCCGTCAAGCGCCTCGCGAGCGACGTGGACGTGCTGCTGGTGATCGGCGCCGCGAACAGCTCGAACGCGAACCGCCTGGTCGAGGTGGCGAAGATGGCGGGCACGCGCGCCTACCTCATCAACGACGTGCGCGACATCCGTCCGGAGTGGCTCGCCGGGGTGGGGCGCGTCGGGGTCACGGCGGGCGCGTCGACGCCCGAGACGCTGGTGAGCGAGACCGTGCAGGCGCTCAGCGGCAACGGGGTCACGGTGCGCGAGGTCCACGTGGTGGAGGAGGACGTCCGCTTCGCGATCCCCCAGGAGCTCGACCAGATCGCTCGCGAGCGCGGCGTCCCGCTGCCCTCGCGGACCGCGCTGCGCCCGCTCTAGCACCGTGGGACAGCGCGGTGCGATCGGCTGGGGGCTCGCCGTCGTGATCCTGGTCGTCGCGGGGCTCGCGCGCGCCGACGGCGGCGCGCGGAGCGTCGGCGAGAAGGTCCTGCTCGACAACGACGAGATCATGGTGATCGAATTCGTCTTCCCGCCGGGGTTTCGCGGCGAGGAGCACGCGGCCGTGGCCAACGAGTTCGCCTACGTCCTGGCGGGCGAGTTCGCGGTCGTCACGCGCGGCCGGGGCAAGCGGGTGGTGAAGCCGGGCGAGGTCGAGTACGCGGCCAAGGGCACGATCCACCAGTCGCTCAACGAAACGGGGAAGCCGGCCCGCGTCCTCGTCGTCCTCCTCAAGGGAGGCTGAGCCGTGCGCCTGGTGACCTACCGCAAGGGATCCTCGAGGGCACGGGTCGGCGCCGTCGCCGGCGACACCGTGCTCGATCTCGCGGCTCTGGCCGCGGACCTCGCCCGGGAGCGCGGAACCGTGCGCCGCGGTCGCGGCGGCTTCCCCAAGACCATGCACGAGCTCATCACGGGCGGCGCCGACGCGCTCGCCTCCGCGCGCGAGGCGGCGGCCCACGGCGAGGCCTTGCTGAAGCGCGGGGGCCTCGACGCCCTCGTCGAGCGGAGGCTCGGGGTCGCGCTCGCCAAGGCGCGGCTCGAGGCGCCGATCCCGCGGCCGCACCGCAACATGTTCTGCCTCGGCCGCAACTACAAGGAGCACGCGGCCGAGCGCGGCGCGGAGGCGCCGCCGCATCCCGTCTACTTCACGAAGGCGCCCGAGTGCGTGCTGGCGCCCGGGGGCAGGATCGTCCACCACGCGGTGACGCGGGAGCTCGACTACGAGGTGGAGCTGGCGGTGGTGATCGGGACGGCCGGCCGCGACGTCGCGCGCGCCGACGCGCTCCGCCACGTCTTCGGGTACACGATCGTCAACGACGTGACGGCCCGGGATCTCCAGAAGCGACACGGCCAGTGGTTCAAGGGGAAGTCCCTCGACACCTTCTGCCCGATGGGGCCCGCGCTCGTCACCGCCGACGAGATCCCCGACCCCCAGGCGCTCGCGGTCGCGCTCCGCGTGAACGGCGAGACGCGGCAGTCGAGCCACACGTCGAAGATGATCTTCCCGGTCGACGAGTGCATCGCCGTCCTCTCGCAGGGCTTCACGCTCCTGCCCGGCGACGTCATCGCGACCGGGACGCCCGAGGGCGTCGGCGCGGCGCTCGGCAAGTTCCTCAAGGCCGGCGACAAGCTCGAGGCCGAGGTCGAGAAGCTCGGCGTCTTGGCGAACCGCGTCGTCGCCCCCTGAGCACGGGCGCCGACGAAAAGGGGCAAGGCTCTTTCCACGCCAAAGGGAGGCTTCAGCGTGCTTCGTGTAAGGTCCTTCGCGCTCCGCGTCGTGGGGTGTCTCGTGACCGCGCTCGTACTCACAATCGGTTCGGCGGCGGCCAAAGACCTGCGAGTCGGTACCTGCCAGCTCGACATCACGCCGATCTCCGCCGGCCTCGCGTCGGCTTACACCGCGCGCTTCGGAGTGCCGGCCGTCGTCAATCACACCGATCCCATTTGGCTGGCAGGCTTTTCGACCGGGAGGAGCGCGGTGGATTACCACGATCGGCTGTGGGCGCGCGGCGTCGTCATCGACGGCGACGGCGGGCGCGTGGCGATCGTCGCGCTCGATCTCATCGGCTACTTCCGGAACGAAGTCGAGACGATCCGCACGCTGATCTCGCCCGCGTCGGCCATCGACTATGCCGTCGTGGCCAGCACCCACCAGCACCAGGGACCGGACACGTTCGGCCAGTGGGGCCCGAACGCGCTGACCACGGGCATCGACGCCGCCTACCTGGATCACGTGAACGGGACGGCGGCCCGTTGCATCGACGAGGCGGCGGCCAATCTCCAGAAAGCCCGGGTCAGGTTCGCGACGACCGACACCACGGGCCTGAGCCTCGGACTCGACCCCTTGGATGACGGCTTCGGCGTCTCCGATGGCAAGGTGCTCGCCGGTGATGCGCTGCTCTCTCCCACGACCGGTGGACGGATCGTCGACCCGAGGCTCGCCGTGATGCAGTTCACGACCCGCGGCGCTCCGCACGCGGTGATCGCCACGCTCGTGAACTTCGGGAGTCACCCCGAGAGCCTCGGCAGCGGCAACCGGGACATCACCGCGGACTTCCCCCACGCGGTGCGCGAGCGCCTCGAGGCCGAGTACGGCGGACTCGCGATCTGGCTGTCAGGGGCGCTTGGCGTGCTACAGGGCCCGCTCGACATCGACGTCGAGGACCCGGCGACCGGATCTCCCGCGCCGCGGCGGACCTTCCGCTTCGCCGAGGTCTATGGCCAGAAGCTCGCCGATCGGGCGATCGCGGCGCTGAGCCGCGCCGAGAAGGGACGTCCGGCGCCGAAGATCGCCTTCGCCTCGACACGCGTCGCGATCCCGCTGGACAACCCCTTCTTTCGGTTCGGCCGCGCGATCGGGCTCAACGCGCGCGTGCCGTTGTTCACGGACGGTGTGCCGGACCCGTCGGTCGGATTTCCGTTCCCGTCGCCGTTCGACACGATCCCGCAGGCGCTGGGCGCGGGCCTCCAGACGGAGGTCGCCGCGCTGCGCATCGGCAAGGGCGGGTTTCTGCTCCTACCGACCGAGCTCGATCCACAACTCGGCGACGCGTATCGCCGGCTGATGAGAGGCGTGAAGCACTCCTTCATCGTCGGACTCGCGAACGACAGCATCGGTTATCAGGTGCCCTTCGCCAAGTGGGACAACGGCTGTCACGCGTGCGCGCCCTTCATCATCGCCGGCGTGCCCGAGTTGTGCCCGGTGCAGCCGATCGACTGCGACACGGTGTTTGTGAACAACGTCGGTCGCCAGGTCGATCCGGCGATCACGAGCGCCTTGGGGCGCGTGATCCAAGCGCTCGAATGAGCGACGCGCACCTGACTCAGGCCACCCACGGTTCACGCCGGCCTCGCGGACCCCGGTAAATGAGCGACGCGCACCTGACTCAGGCCACCCACGGTTCACGCCGGCCTCGCGGACCCCGGTGAATGAGTCGCGCGCGCGGAATGTCAGCCGAGCAGATCCTCGACGGTGAGGACCAGATCGGGGAACGCCAGGGGTGCCTGCCGTTGCCCGCGCTCGAGCCTCACCACATCCTGATACCCGCGTAGCGTCGGCGCGCGGTAGACCTCCACGCGGTCCGCCGTCGGATTCAGGAGCCAGGCCTCCTGGATGGCCGCGCGCGCGTAGAGCGGCATCCTGACCCGGCGGTCCACGGCCAGGGTGGAGTCCGCCACCTCGATGAGAAGCACGACGTCGGCCGCCACCGGATGCGCCGTCGTGTAGAAGTCCGCGCGCGGACGCAGCAGCGTCACATCCGGCTGGGGCTCGGAGTCCTGCTCGGGCAGCTCGATGGGGTTCTGGATCTGGACCACCGCGCGTTCGCCCAGCCGTGACGTCCAGAGACGGTTGAGGCGGTTCACGGTGCCGGCGTGGCGCGAGCCGATCGGCTCGCGCACGACGATCTCCCCGGCGATCAGCTCGATCCGGCTGTCCTCGGGGAGGATGCCGACCTCGCCCATCCGATGGTACTCCTGGACGGTGAATCGATAGCGCGTGAGCAGATCGCTCATGGGGAGCCTCCCGCCGGTCATTCTAGCGTGGGGGCCGAGGCTCGTCACCGGGGGGATTCCGATACAGGGCTCCCCGCGCGGGCCGTGGGCTATACTCGCGCCGAGGAATCCCCACGAGCCGGAAGACGCGATGACCTTCATCTCCCACGTCGAGTGCACGATCTGCGGCCATCGCCACGACGCGAAGCGTCTGCTGACGGTCTGCGCGAAATGCGGCGAGATGCTCGCGGTGCGCTACGACCTCGAGCGCGTGAAGGCGCACGTCACCAAGGACGCGCTCACGTCCCGGCCGCCGGGCATGTACCGCTTCCGCGAGCTCACCCCGCTCGACGACGGCGAGGCGCCCGTGACGCTCGGCGAGGGCGGCACGCCGGTGCTCGCGCTGCCCCGTCTAGCGAACCATCTCGGCATGCGGCGCCTCTGGGCGAAGGACGAGGGACAGAACCCGACGGGCACCTTCAAGGCCCGCGGTCTCGGCATGGCGATCACCCGTGGCAGGACGCTCGGCGCGCGAGGCTTCGTCATTCCCTCCGCGGGCAACGCGGGCGGCGCGGCGGCGGCCTACGCGGCGCGCTGCGGCCTGCCGTGCATCGTCATCGTGCCGCGCGGGACGCCCCCGGCCGCGATCGCCGAGGCGCTGATCGCGGGCGCCCACGTCTTCACCATCGACGGCTCGATCGCGACGGCGGGCCGCGTCGTCGCCAAGGCCGCGCCCGCGCTCGGCTGGTTCGACCTCTCGACGCTCAAGGAGCCGTACCGGCTCGAGGGCAAGAAGACGATCGGCCTCGAGCTCGCCGCCGACCTCGGCTGGCGGATGCCGGACGTGCTGCTCTACCCGACGGGCGGCGGCACGGGGCTCGTCGGGATCCCGAAGGCGTACGAGGAGCTTCGGGCGATGGGCTGGCTCTCCGGCGAGCTGCCGCGCTTCTTCGCCGTCCAGGCCGAGGGCTGCGCGCCCGTGGTGAAGGCCTTCCGCGAGGGCGCCGAGACGACGACCGCGTGGGAGAACCCGACGACCGCCGCGGCGGGCCTGCGCGTCCCCTCCCCCTTCGCGGGGCGCCAGATGCTACGCGTGCTCCGCGACACGCGCGGGGGCGCGGTCGCCGTGAGCGAGCGCCAGATCGAGGAGGCGCAGCGCCTGGTCGCACGCGTCGAGGGGATCTGGACCGCGCCCGAGTCCGCGGCGCTCGTGGCGGCCCTGGCCGTGCTGAAGGACCGCGGCGACCTGGCCCGCGACGCCGAGGTCCTGCTGGTCTTCACGGGCACGGGGCTCAAGTACGCGCCCCCGGCCCTGCCCGCGCCGACCCATCTCGAAGGCTCGGAGGAGGAGGTGCTCCTGCGGGTGCAGCGCGTCGTCCGGCCGTAGGGTCCTGTGGTAGGATTGCCGGCACCTCGGGAGCCCGTCGGGAGGTGGCCGGTCATGACGATCGAAGTCGGCAAGATCCGCAACGTCGGCGTCGTCGGGCACGGCGGTGTCGGCAAGACGTCCCTCGTCGAAGCGCTCCTCTTCTCCGCCGGCGCCCTCACCCGTCTCGGGAAGGTGGACGACGGCTCGACCACGACCGACTTCGACCCCGACGAGATCAAGCGGAAGATCTCGATCAACACGTCCATCGCCTACTGTGACTGGAAGGGCCATCGCGTCAACGTCGTCGACACGCCCGGCTATGGCGATTTCATCGCCGACGCGCGCGCGGGCCTCCGCGTCGTCGAGGCGGCCGTCGTCGTCGTGGACGCCGTCGCCGGGGTCCAGGTGCAGACCGAGAAGGTGTGGAAGTTCGCCAACGACGAAAACCTCCCGCGCGTGGTCGTCGTGAACCGGCTCGACCGCGAGCGCGCCGATTTCTACCGGACGCTCGAGTCGCTCGCGCGCCGCCTCAAGGGGCGCCTGGTCGCGCTCCAGATCCCCGTCGGTGAGGAGGCGGGCTTCAGGGGCGCCGTGGACCTCGTCAAGATGAAGGCGGTCACGTACGCCGGGGGCAAGCCCGCCGAGGGCGAGATCCCGGGCGACCTCTCCGACCGCGCGAAGGAGTACCGCGAGAAGCTCGTCGAGGCGGCCGCCGAGACGGACGACGAGCTCCTGAGCAAATATCTCGAGGAGGGCTCGCTCGGCGAGCCGGAGATGCTGAAGGCGCTCCGTGCCGGGATCGCCCAGGGGAAGCTCGTGCCCGTGGTCTGCGCGTCGGCCGCGAAGAACATGGGGAGCGCGTCGCTGCTGGACCTCATCGTCGAGGCGCTCCCGTCGCCGGCGGACCGCGGCGAGGTCGCGGGGACCGAGCTCAAGACGAAGCAGCCTGGCGCGCGCGCGCCGGAGCCCAAGGCCCCCGTGACGGCGCTCGTCTTCAAGACGCTCGCCGACCCGCACATCGGCAAGCTCTCGCTCTTCCGTGTCATGGGCGGCACGCTCCGGGCCGACTCGACGCTGCTGAACCCGTCGCGCGGAGCGAGGGAGCGCATGGGTCACGTCTCGTGGCTCATGGGCAAGACGCAGAAGAACGTCGAGGCGCTCGGCCCGGGTGAGATCGGCGTCGCCCAGAAGCTCAAAGAGACGCAGACCGGCGACACGCTCTGCGACGAGACCCAGGCCTTCGAGCTGCCGCGCATCACGTTCCCCGAGGCCGCGATCTCGTTCGCGATCCAGCCGAAGACGCGGGGCGACGAGGACAAAATCTCGAACGCGCTCGCGCGCATCGCCGAGGAGGACCCGACCGTCCACTACCACTTCGACCCGGAGACGAAGCAGCTCCTCGTCGCCGGCGTCGGGAGCCTCCACGTCGAGATGGTCGTGGAGCGGATGAAGCGCAAGTACAACGTGGACGTGAACCTGCTGCCCCCACGGATCCCGTACAAGGAGACGGTCAAGGGGCGCGCCGAGGGGCAGGGGAAGTACAAGAAGCAGACGGGCGGGCGCGGCCAGTACGGTGACGTGTGGCTCCGCGTCGAGCCGCTCCCCCGGGGCGGCGGCTTCGAGTTCGTCGACGACATCTTCGGGGGCGCGGTGCCGCGGAACTACATCCCCTCTGCCGAGAAGGGCGTCCGCGACTGCATGAAGAAGGGGATCATCGCCGGCTACCCGGTCGTGGACCTCAAGGTCACGCTCTACGACGGCTCCTACCACGAGGTGGACTCGTCGGACATGGCGTTTCAGATCGCCGCCTCGCTGGGCCTCCAGAAGGTGTTCGTGGACGCCCACCCGATCCTGCTCGAGCCGATCATGAACGTCGAGGTGACGACGCCGGCCGACCACGCCGGCGACGTCATCGGCGACCTGAACTCGCGGCGCGGCCGGATCGTCGGGATGGAGCCCGCGGGCGAGACGGCCGCGGTGCGCGCCCAGGCGCCCATGGCCGAGATGCTGACCTACGAGCCCGCGCTCCGCTCGATGACGGGCGGCCGCGGCGGATACTCGATGGAGTTCTCGCACTACGAGGAGGTGCCGGCCTTCATCGCCGATAAGGTCATCAAGGAAGCGAAGGCCGAAAAGGAAAAGGCCGAGAAGCACTAGCAGGCTGCTGAAAAACCCGACTTTGGATGCCGGGTCAGCGTGAGAGTTGATTTACGATAAGGTCATCAAGGAAGCGAAGGCCGAAAAGGAAAAGGCCGAGAAGCACTAGCCGCGCCGACGGCTCCCGACGTAGAATAGGAGCGCCGGGATGATCTTCCAGCAGATCCTGAACGAAGAGTCCGGGTGCCTCTCCTACCTGATCGGCTGTGGCCAGGCCGGGCGGGCGGTCATCATCGATCCTGGCCGGGACCGCGTCCCCGAGTACCTCCGCCTCGCGCGCAAGAAGGGCCTCACGATCAGCCACATCGTCGAGACGCACACCCACGCCGACCACATCTCGGGCAACCGCGACCTTGCCGAAGCCACACGGGCGCCGATCCTCGTGCACCGGGCGGCGGGGGTCGCGTTCGCGCACGAGGCGGTGAGCGACGGCGACGAGATCCGGATCGGCAACGTGCGCCTCACGGTCGCGCACACGCCCGGCCACACGCCGGACTCGATCTGCCTCCTGGTGACCGACCTCTCGCGCGGCGAAGCGCCGTGGTTCGTCCTGACGGGTGACACGCTGTTCGTGGGCTCGGTCGGGCGCCCCGACCTCGGCGGGGCGCGCGCGGCGGAGGACGCGTGGGAGAGCCTCCAGCGCGTGCTCCTGCCGCTCGACGACAGCGTCGAGGTGTACCCCGCCCACGGCGCGGGCTCGGCGTGCGGGCGCGCGATGTCGGCGAAGTCGGGCTCGACGATCGGCTTCGAGCGGCGCTTCAACCCAGCGCTCCAGCTCCGGGACCGCGCCGCGTTCGTGGACTTTCTCATGCGGGACCTTCCGCCCAAACCCCCCTCGTTCGAGAAGATCGTCGGCAAGAACCGGGGACTGATCCCGCTCGTGTCGGCGAAGCCGCGGCCGTACAGCGCGCGCGAGGCCTGGGCGGCCGTGCGGCGCGGCGAGATCATCGTGGACCTGCGCGACCCCGGCGCGTACGGCGAGACGCACATCCCCGGCGCGATCAACGTGTGGATCGAGAGCCCGCAGTTCGCCGAGCGCGTCGCGGGCATGATCCCCGCGGGCGTGCCGCTCCTGCTGCTCGCGCAGGGGCCGTCGGACCTCGAGCGCGCCGTCACGGCGCTCGCCCGCGTGGGTGTGGACGACGTCATGGGGTTCTTGCACTGGGGGATGATCGAGTGGCGGAGCGAGGGGTGCCCCGTCGAGTCCGTGCCGCAGATCTCCGTCCACGAGCTCCTCGAGTGGCTCGAGCAGGGACGGGATCTCGCGGTGATCGACGTGCGCGAGCCCTTCGAGTGGCTCGAGGGCCACATCGAGGGCGCCCTGCACCTGCCGATGCTCGAGGCGGTCGCGCGCCACGCCGAGGTGCCCGCCGACCGTCCGAAGGCGGTCCTCTGTGCGGGGGGCCTTCGCTCGAGCACGACGATCAGCGCGCTCAAGCGCCTCGGCATCCAGGGCTGGTACAACGTGACCGGCGGGATGGGCGCGTGGACGAAGTCGGGTTATCCCGTCGCGCGGAGCTGATGGCGCGGCCGCTTGCCCAGCAGTACGCGGCGCTTTTCGGCCGTCCGTGGGCGGTGTGGGGCTCGGCGGTCCTCGTCGCCACCGTGAACGTCTTCCTCTTCGCCTTCGACCGCCCGTGGACGGCCTCGGACGGCCTGCGGAACTGGGGCGACTGGGCGCTCACCGGGGTGGGCCTCGTGCGCCGCCCGGATCTGCTGCCGCCGTGGCTCTACTCGGGCTCGCTGCTGAACCTCGGCGTGCTCGTGGGCGGCGCGCTCGCGGCCCTCCTCGCACGCGAATTCGCGATCCGCGTCCCGGCGCGCGGCGAGCTCGCAAAGGGCGCGGCCGGCGGCGCCCTCATGGGCGTGGGCGCGGTGCTCGCCTTCGGCTGCAACATCGGCGGCTTCTTCTCCGCGACCAGCGCCCTCTCGCTCTCGGGGCTCGGGATGATGCTGGGGCTTGGGGTGGGCGCCTTCCTCGGCTTGCGCTACCTCGTGTGGGAGACCCAGCACCGGCCGGCGTGGTCCGAGGCCGGCGGGCGCGTCTACCTACAATCCGGCGCCGGGGCCGCGAGCCGCCAGCCGTGGGCGGGCGTGCTGGTCCTCCTCCTGGTGCTCGCGGCGCCGTTCCTCTATGCGCGCGCGGGCTACGGCACCCAGGGCGTGTTCCTGCTCTTCGGCGCCGCCTTCGGCGTGATCTTCCAGCGCTCGCGCTTCTGCCTGGTGCGTGCCTTTCGCGAGCCGTTCCTAACGGGCGACGCCGAGCACACGCGCGCCGCGGCGCTGGCGCTCGTCGTGTCGACGCTCGGCTTCTCGATTCTCAAGTTCGCCGACCTCAAGGACAGAACCGAGTGGGTCTTCCCCGCCGCCGGGCTCGGCGCGCTCGCGGGCGGCCTCGCCTTCGGCGTCGGCATGACCCTCGCGGGCGGGTGCGGGGCCGGCTCGATCTGGCGCGCGGGCGAGGGGCAGGTGAAGCTCTGGGCGGCGGTCGCGTGCTTCGCGCTTGGTGCGTCGTTGGCGCGCCTCCTGGCCGGCCAGACGGGGCTCCTCCAGAAGCTCGGCGCCGCGGTCTTCCTGCCGTCGGCGCTCGGCTGGGGCGGCGCCATCGGATTGATCGTTGCCATCGCGGTCGGCTGGGCTATGCTGGCGACCTGGAACGAGGAGACGCGCCGGTTCAGCGCGATCTGAGCCGCGTGGAGGCGCGAGATCGGCGGAGGGTGCGATGACACGAGTCACGCGCAGAGAGTTCCTCGCGACGTCGGGGACCGGGCTCGGGCTGCTCGCCGCGGGCTGTGCGCCCGCGCTCAAGGGCGACTTCGCCCCGAAGACCGGGCGCCGCGTCGTCGTGATCGGCGGCGGCTGGGGCGGCGCCACGGCCGCGAAATACGTGCGCCTGGCGGATCCCTCGGTCGAGGTCGTCCTGCTCGAGCCCGGCCGTCGGTTCGTGTCCTGTCCGTTCAGCAACCTCGTGCTGAGCGGCGTCCGCACGATCGACAGCCTGACCTTCGGCTACGAGGGCCTCCGGAAGCACGGCGTGCGCGTCCTGCACGAGACGGCGACGGCGATCGAGCCCGACGCCAGGCGCGTGCGCGTGGGCGAGGGCTACCTCCAGTACGATCGCCTGATCGTCTCGCCCGGCGTCGAGTTCCAGACCGAGCAGGTGGAGGGGCTCGCCGAGGCGGGTGACCAGGTCCTCCACGCCTGGAAGGCAGGGCCGCAGACCGTGATGCTCGCCGAGCGGCTCAGGGCGATGCCCGACGGCGCCGTGTTCGTCCTGACGGTGCCGCCCGTCGCCTACCGGTGTCCGCCGGGCCCCTACGAGCGCGTGTGTCAGGTGGCGTGGTACCTGAAGAACGCCAAGCCGAGGGCGAAGCTGATCGTGCTCGACGCCAACCAGAACGTCGTCTCGAAGGCCGCGCTGTTCCGCGCGGCGTGGCAGGCGTACCCGAACCTCGAGTACCGCGCGTCGAACAAGGTCGTGAAGGTGGACCCGGGGGTGCGCCAGGTCACGACCGAGTTCGGCGACACGGTGAAGTACGACGTGGTCAACCTGATCCCGCCCCAGCGCGCGGGCACGATCGCCGTCCAGGCCGACCTCGTCTCGGCCGACAAGCGGTGGTGCGAGGTCGACCACGTCACGTACGAGTCGGTGAAGCACCCGAACGTCCACGTCATCGGCGACTCGACGATCGGGCTGCCGGTGCCGAAGTCGGGAAACATCGCGAACGCGATGGGCAAGATCTCGGCGCTC
>Ga0209474_10001700_pt1 | contig 21093 bp, 20 predicted proteins | sample GraSoiAngelo_145_FD_185902 | JGI IMG/M metagenome (GOLD analysis project Ga0209474, IMG submission 185902) | Grasslands soil microbial communities from the Angelo Coastal Reserve, California, USA - 14_1009_05_20cm (SPAdes) (version 2) | ecosystem: Environmental > Terrestrial > Soil > Grasslands... | reverse complement strand
AGCCCACTCGGCTGTCGCGCGGCCGCATAGGTCGAGTAGTCGTCATACGGGATGACCATGTTGCCGCTGTCGTTGCCGCCGAAGAGGAAGATGCCGACCAGGGCTCGGTAATCCGCCGACTGGGCCAGGGCGTTGAGCAGGCCGAAGCGCTCGAACGCCAGGGCTGCGGCGCCGAAGGCGCCGAACGATCGACACAGAAATTTTCTGCGGGGAATGGTCACGGCCAGCTCCTCTATCGCTGCACTTGATACTGCGATGACGTCGCGACCAGGTAGATCGCCGTCCGGACGCGCGAGGGCAGGTTGGAGGCTGGAATGCTCTCCACCGCGACCCGAATGGCGTCGCGCATCTCATTCGACATCGCGCCATGCAAGAGCAATCCGTCGAGCGCGGCGATCAGCTGCTCGGGGTCGTTGGCCAGCCTCTCCCACTCGGCCAGGTCGATCGACGTGCCGGTCGGTCGATTCCCGGCCGAGGCCGGAATGGTGGAAAAGATCACCCGATTGACGAAGTTGGCGCGCCGGAGCGAGGTCAAGGAGGAGAAGAGGGCGAATTGGGGGCCGAGGACGGACTCCCCCGGCACTCGGGCCGTGGGCGGGTAGAAGCTGAACACCGACGGCGCATTCAAGACGTCCTGGCCCATTTCGGCTGAGCCGATGGCCGAGCCCCCCACGCTCAGCGAGTTCAACACTCCGTCGCTGGTCGCATTGAACGCGCGCAAGATGTTGGTGATGAATTGGACCGGCTCGCGCAGCTTGCCGTAGAGGGGCTCGGGGTCTCGACTATCGCCCCGCGCCTCCGTGTCGAGAAGAATCGCGCGCGCGACCTCATAGAGCTGAGTCGGCGAATTCTGGTTGGCGGTGAATACGGAGGCGACCCGCTCGACGTACCCGGGAGTCGGGTTACTGGTGACCAGGTGCTGGATGAGCTGCTTACTGATGAACGGCGCGACGTTCGGGTGAGTCGCGATGTTGTCGATGGCTGCGGCGAGCTCCCCCCTCTGTGATTGGCCGGCCGGCAGCTGGACGCCGTTCAACAGGGTTTTGGGCCCCCTGTCGTGATAGTCCTCCCGCCCTTGCGCGTCTTGCCGCACCCTCATCGGATCACGATAGTTAGGAACCGTCCCGTCGACCTCGGCTGGACCGGACAGCGCCGGCGCCAGAATCCAGCCGGTAAAGACGCGGGAAAACTCCTCGACCGTCGTCTGATCATAGGTGGGGATCGGATTGCCGCCCCGATCCAGTTGCCGGGTGCCGTCCCGATTCAGGAGGAAGGTCCCGACGGAGAACAGCTGCAAGATCTCGCGCGCGTAATTTTCATTCGGCTGCGCCAGGACGCCGTTCCGGCAGACGGTCGGCGAGGGGGGCGTGCGAGCCTGACAACGGTTGTTCAACATGTCGAGGAAACGACCCATCGTCGGATGCAGGGTCACGTCAGAGAGCAGCTGGCGATAGTTGCCAAACGCTCCCCGATAGAGCAGTTGCTGATAGCTTCTCATCCAGCTCGGGAGAGGCACGTCCACCCGGGAGACCACCAGGATCTGGCTCAAGGCGAACGCGACCCTCTGGCGCAGCTGGTCTTGGCCATACAGGGCATTGAGGAAGAAATGGCGCTGGAGCAGATAATTCGTGTAGTTGTCCCGTTGGCAATCTCCGGCGCACTGCAACGCCGGACGCGCCTGCGGCCAGAACGGGAGATCCGGATAGTCCGTCAGCGGGGCCCGGAGCTGCTCGTTCAGGAACGCCTCGAACCCGACGCCTTGCACGTGGGCGATCAGGGGAACCGTCGGGCCAAATGTCGATTGCTCGAGAAAGCGCACGGTGTCCGGCCACGACGGCTGCCCTGCCACCGTCTGTACGCCCTGTACGCCGGTGACCAGGACCACGAAGCACAGGTGGACCCACAACGTCCGACCGACGCGGGAAACGGCAACCTTCATCGTGGCGCCTCCCTGGGAATAGATCCTCCCCCGACGGGCGTGAAGAGACATGCACCAACGCCGCCGTCCGCGTCATTGAGCGGTGCAAAACGCAACACCGCCGCCGCGAAATGCGACACCTACCGCCGCTCGTCCGGAAGACCCGCGTCGGGCGCTTCGACGGTGAGCCAGCCTCGGCCGGCAGTCAATTAGGGATTTCACCTACGCCGATCGTGCTCGAGATCTTCTCGGTACCACTGGGCCCCGGGCCGGCTCATAAGTGGATCGTCAGTTCGAGAGGCTGCGACCACAGTTCCTATAACGGCGTGAGTGGCGGAGGACTTTCCTGGCCGTGGGGAAACCGTAGAACGATCACGGTGATGTTGTCTCCGCCGTCGCGTTGCACGACCAATTCGACCAGGCTGTCGGCAGCATTCTGCGCCTCCACGTGACGGCACAACGCGGCCACCTCGGAGTCGGCGACCACGTCCCATAGACCATCAGTCGCCAGTACGAAGCCGATGTCATCAGACGCAAGTCTAACGGTAACAATCTCTGGCTCGGAAATAATGCCGATGCGACGCAGGTCTCGGTCTCCAAGCGAGCGCGTAATCATTGGACCGCGCAAGGTCAACGGATCCACAACATACGGACCTCTCAAGTTCCCGCCGGCGCTCAGCACACGGCGTCGTTCATCCTCGCGATCTGTGCGATGAGCGCGCGTGAGGACCGCATAGTCAGATGGTCGCAGTAACAGGGCACGCGAATCGCCCACCCAGGCCAGTGAGAGTTCATCGCGTCGCCGAATTATCGTAGTTGCGGGCGTCGGTGAGCCGCTGCCACGTGGCCGCCTCCTCGAAACGGACCGCGCTCCCCCGGCCGGTCTGAAGGACTTTGCAGATATGGTCCATGCCGTTCACAGGAGCTCCCGCCGCACTGCACAGGTCCGAGGCGCTCCGTGCTGATAAGTAATTGGAAAGATACTCAAGTCAGTAGGCCATTGGTTGGCACCGGGCTTGCGCTGGCCAGGTTAAGGTGGTTTCGGCTGCGTAAGCAGGAAGTTCTTGCGCTCACGAGGTGCACAGAGGAGGGCTGAGATATGAGAGATCGCCTAACGGAGCGGCTGCTGTCAGTTCTCTTGAGCATATTAGCGACTGTCTTTGCCGCGGCCCCCGCGGCTGCCAGCTCGTTTCCCGATTTCGTCGACGACGTCATCACCGTGCCTGAGCCGGGGACACTCGTCCTGCTCACGACCAGTGCCGCTGCTCTGGCCGGGTTAGGCTGGCTTCGACGCCGTAAGTAGCCGGGTTCCTGTCCGCCCGCGGACTCCGAAAGGAGAGTTCCGGCTGTCCGGGCCCTTCCAACACGGCGGCGCCGATTTTCCGGCGCCCGGCGCCGGTGGAACGTCCGAGCCAGGAGCACGTAGTAGGCCGTGTGCCAGGTGAGGCCTAGCGCCGCGCAGATCGTCGTCATCGCGTGCCCCCGCGGGCTCTCTGCGCAATAACGGCGTTTTTTTACGACCTCCTGGGCCGCGCGCAGGATACCGACCTCCATGGTCTTGGGGCCGAGGGCGCGCTCGAGTTCCCGAATCTGGGCATAGACCTCGCGCAACTGGCTGGCCGGGACGACATCGTCACTGGCCTGGGCGGCCGTCGTCGCGCCCGCTTCCGCGAACCGCGTCCAGCTGCGGATCACGCCGGGCGAGATGTCGAGCTCACGACTGAGCTCGGCCAGGGGCTGCTCCCCGCTCAGAATGCGCTGGACCGTTGCTCGCTGAACTCCGTGCTGAACGCACGATTGCCGTCCGCGTTCCGCGGATGCTCGCTGACCGCCCTTGCCGGTGTGTGATAGCCTTTGCGCCAGTGTTGGCAGCGCCGCGTCCCGCCCTCGTCGTCACCATCGGGATCGCGCTCCTCGCCGTTACCCCGGCCTCCGCATCGGACACGGCGGACCAGAAAGGGATGCGGCTGGCCGTAGACCACCTGCTCGGGGCGCAACGGCCGTCCGGTCTTTTCGCCTACGACTTCGATTTCCTCGAGGGCAAGCCCAAAGAGTCCGAGAACATCGTTCGACAGGCCGCGGGCGCCTACGTCCTCGCCGAGTACTACGTGCATGCTCGCGACGAACACGTACGCGGGGCCATCGAGGCGGCGCTGACGGCGCTCGACGCTCAGTCCCTTCCGATTGGCAAGAGCCCGCTCCGGTCGTTGCTGGACCGCATCGGTCTGCTCTCGCTGCCGATAGGCCGCTCCAAGCTCAGAGTCGCTCTCGAACGACTCGACTTCCTCTATCGGCCGGGCACGGACGCCAAGGTCGTCTCGGCAGACCGTCGTTACGCCAACGCCTGGGCGGGAGCGACGCCGATCGCGTTGCTGGCAGAGCTCCAGTACCACCGGGCTTCTTCCGACGGACGCTTCGCCGGCCAGCGCGCGGCCTGGCTGAAAGGCCTGCGCGCGCTGCATGTCCCCAACCGCGGCTTCCGGGCCTTCCCGTACTCGCTCGAGGGTTCACCCTATGTCGATGGGCAAGGATGGCTCGCCCTGGCGTTTTACGCGAGTGCGTTCTCGCTGGATGAAAGCCTCGCGGCATTGCTCACGGAACTGGACGGCAATCTGATGACGCGTTACGGGCGAGAATTCTCGTTCCAGTTCTACCACTGGGGCACGATGGCGGCGGCCCTCCGGTGGAAGCGCACCTCCGACGAGAGGTTCGTACAGTTCATCCGAGCGCAGGCGCAGGTCGCCCTGGATCAACCCGCGTGGACGCGTGCGCGCTTCGAGAACACGTGCGCTCCGCTGGAGGGGTTAGCCACGGCAGCCGCGGTCCTTCGCGGGCGGGACGACGCCGAGATCGCGCTGCGGAGGCGGATCCATGAGCGGATCGACGCAGAGATGACGAAGAATCGTGCCCTGCAAATCCAGCCGGATCAGACGCGCCTTCAGCTCGCCGATGGCGCGTACCGGTCCTTGCCGAGGCTCCGCGACTTCTCCGGCGCCTTCCTCGCCGGGCTCTTCGAGCCCTACACGCGCATCGACCTCACCGGCCACTGTCTGTCGGTCATGGTGAAGCTCGCCGGCGAACATCAGAGGTCCTCACAGCGGTAGCGCACCTCGCTCCGCTGCCCGCTTCGCCAGTCGGGCGTTCCGTAGATCACGAGGGTGAGCCCTGATCCGCGCGTGAGCCCACAGAGCCGCCGCGCCACACTTTTGTAGGTCCGCTCCTCAGGATACGGCTCCACATTCCGTTCGCTGATCGACCAGCGGAACACGTCCAGAACCAGCTGCCCGCCGCCGAGACGGCGCAGGTGCTTTTGCGCTTCGGCGGGCAGCTGCACCTTCACGCGTTCGTCCACATGCACGAGGGCGTGTTTGGTGCTCGCCGAGTAGAGGGCCGCCGAGAAGTTCGCGTCCCACGCGTCGAAAAAATTGAGGGCCGGCATGACGGCGAACAACAGGAGCACCGCGTAGTGGGGGACGAAGCTCCGCTGATACAGCATGGCGCGGAGCGGGCTGTCGTTGACTCTCCAGAACAGGAGGCCGACGGACGCCGCCATCACAACGTTCCACGGCCACACGAGGCTGTCCCAGCGGTGACCGAAGGGCCCGATCAAGAGCAAGAGCAAGGCATGCATGCCCATGGCCGCCCGGACCGCCACCTGGCGGAACGGCCGAGTCAGGAGGGCGACGCCGAGGCTCGCTTCGAGGAGGGCGACCCCCAGACCGAGCGGGTAGGGCCAGCCTCTGACGCTATCCGGCAGCAGGCCGATGAGGGGGCTGATCAGCCAGGGGAATCCTCGCCGGATAAAGCTGACGTTGACCTTCTGTAGCCCGGCCCAGAAATAGGTGCTCGCCGAGATCACGCGGCAGCTGTTCAGCACGGCGTCGCGCCGGGCGTCGGCCGATCCTGGGCCGTGAAAGCTCAGGACGGCGAGGATGGCCGCGTACTGGTAGACCCATGGGGTCCAGCGGGCCTGGTCCCACAGCGTGTAGACAGCAACGAGAACGACGAAGCCCACGAGGTATGGTCGCGGGCGACGGACGAAGATGCTCGCGCCGAGGAGGGCCAGGAGCAGGCCGAACCACGCGTAGTCGAGCGGAAATGGAACGAGCGAAAGTCGGTCGGAAACTGGCGCAGGCGGAAACGAGCGCGAGGAGAGCCAGAGCCTGGGGGAGAGGAGCAGGCCCGCGATGAAGCCGCAGGCGGTGATCGTCCTCAGCCAGCGGAGGCGTACGCTGGGATCGACGAACCTGAGGTGCGACATTCTAAGAATCAATGGGTTCCACCCGGCTGACCCACTCTCATGACTGATCCGGCAAAGCATGGAAAGCCACGATGACACTCGAGAAGCTAGCCCCACGAATCGAACCCGTGAGAAGCCGCCCAACTTGCCGCCCGCCGCGATCACGCGGTGGCAGGGGACGATGAGCGGAAACGGGTTCTGAGCGCTTGCCCCACGTCGCGGGCCAGGGCTGGCTCGCCCAGCCGGGCCGCGATCTCGCCGTAGGAGCGGGTCGCGCCCGGCGGAATGGTGCGCGCGACCTCGTAGACCTGCCGGTGGAAGGGCAGCACGCCGTCCATGTCGAGCGCGACCGCGTCGAGGGGCCTTGGCTCGCCGCTCAAGAGCGCCACGATGCCGTCCACGGTGCGCTGCACGTCGTGCGGGGGCGCTGCCTCGCGCGCGCCCGGGAACCGCCGGAGCAGGCGGGCGCGCGTCTCGGCCTCGCGCGGCTCCGAGAGCTGCACACCCGTCACCCCGTGCTCGCTCCACGCGATGCCGCAGCGGCCGATCGCGGTGTCGAAGAGACTGAACTCCATGCCCTATGAGACCACGCCCGGGCGCCGTTGTGGTGTCGTAGCGCGGGCGCTACACTACCCCGTCATGCCCCCGTCCGCTCGCGTCGTCGGCCTCGAATGCCTGCGATGTCACACGGTCGTGGACGATCCCAGGGGCTTCGCCGGCTGCGCGCGCTGCCGCCAGGAGGGCGTGACCGTCAACCTCTCCGTCCGGCTCGATCTGAGCCCACTCGCGGGCCTGCGCCCGGAGGCTCTGCCGTCGACTCCGCGCGGGCTGTGGCGCTACGCCGCCGTGCTGCCCGTGGCGGCCGAGCAGGCGGTCACCCTCGGTGAGGGGGCCACCCCGCTGGTGCACCTGGAGCGGCTCGGGAAACGCCTCGGTCTGCCCCGGCTCTTCGCCAAGGACGAGAGCCGGAACCCGACCTGGTCGTACAAGGACCGGCTCTGCGCGGTCGCGGTCAGCCACGCGGTGGCCACCGGCGCCCGCGTGATCACCATCTCGTCCACTGGCAATCACGGCGCCTCCACCGCCGCCTACGCCGCGCGCGCCGGGCTGCCCTGCGTGATCTTCACGCTGGCCTCGGTGCCGGAGACGATGAAGACGCTCATGCAGGCTTATGGGGCCGCGGTCGTGGCGTGCCCGACGGCCGAATCACGCTGGCAGCTGATGCGCGAGGGTATCGAGCGGCTCGGCTGGTACCCCACGAGCGGGTTCGTTCTGCCGCCGATCGGCTCCAACCCCTACGGCATCGAGGGCTACAAGACGATCGCCTGGGAGATCGCGGAAGATCTCGGATGGGCGGCGCCCGACGTGGTTGTGGTGCCGAGCGCGTACAGCGACGGGCTCTACGGCATCTGGAAGGGCTGGGCCGAGCTGCAGGCGCTGGGCCTCGTGAAGGACGTGCCGCGCATGATCGCCGCCGAGCCGTTCGGGCCGCTCGCCAACGCCCTCGAGCGCGGCCTCGAGGCGCCGGAGCGGGTCGCGGGAGGCACGTCCGTCGCCTTCTCGATCGCATCCCCCGATGGCACGTGGCAGGGCCTGGCGGCATTGAAGCGGTCGGGAGGCGCCGGCGTGCGAATCACCGACGAGGGGCTCTTCGAGGCCCAGCGAGCGCTGGGGCGCGAGGAGGGCCTCTTCGTCGAACCCTCATCGGCCACGTCGCTCACCGCGGTCATGACGCTCGCCGCGCGGAAGGCGCTCGATCCAGAGCAGACCATCGTGGTGGTGCTGACCTCCGGCGGGCTCAAGGACCCGGGCGCGAGCCGAACCTGGCTGCCGCCGGTGCCCGATGCGCCGGCCGACTTCGACGGCGTCCTCCGCGTCCTGCGCGAGCAGTACGGCCTGCGCGACCTGTGATGGAGACTCGCTGGGCGACCAGCCCGGGCATCGCCCTCATGGGGGCCGACGTGCCGTCGCGCGTCACCGCGTGGGCCCGGGCCGCCGAGCGCGCGGGCCTCGGGAGCGTGTGGATCATCGAGGACTACTTCCACCCGGGTGCCTACGCGCTGGCCGCCGCGGCCGCCGCGGTCACCGAGCGTCTCGCCATTGGCCTGGGCGTCGTCAACCCCTACACGCGGCATCCCGCGCTGCTCGCCATGGAGACCGCCGCGCTCGCCGGCATCGCCCCCGGCCGCGTCGTGCTCGGGCTCGGCTCGAGCAATCGGCGCTGGATCGAGGCGCAGATGGGCATCCCCTTCAAGGCGCCCCTCGGCGGGCTGCGCGAGTCGGTCGAGATCGTGCGGCGCCTGCTCGCCGGGGAGCGGGTCACGTTCCGGGGCGAGACGTTCACGGTCGACGACGTCGCGCTTGAGTGGAGGCCGCCCGAGGCAGTGCCGGTACTGCTCGGGGTGAAGGGCCCGAAGGCGCTCCGGATGGCCGGCGAGATCGCCGACGGCGTGCATTGCTCGGTGCTCGCCTCGCCCGGCCACGTGCGCCGCGTGCGCCAGACCGCCGGCGCCGGCCGCGCGGGCTTCACCGTGCTCGCGTACGTGATCATGGCGGTGAGCCCGGACGGGCCGGCCGCGCGCGCCTCGGTCAGGCCGCTCATCGCGCGCTATCTCGGCGCGCTCCACGGCCAGTCGATCCTGCTGGACGCCGGCCTCGGATCCGACCGGACCCAGCCGTTCCGCGAGGCGTTCGGGCGCGCTGCGGATCTGGTGGACGACGAGTTGATCGACGCCCTCGCGGTGGCGGGCACCCCGGAGCATTGCCGGCGCCAACTCGCGCGCTGGGCCGAGGCGGGACTGGACGCGCCCATCGCCGTGCTGCCCCGCGGCGCCGACATGATGGAGCAGCTCACGCGCTGCGCGGGGATACTGGTGCCCGCGTGGCGGGAGTTGATCGGCACTTCGCGCACCCGGACCTCATGATGATCGGCGGCCACGGAGCGGGCCAAGAGCACCGATGGCAGCAAGGTGATCCCCGAGATGTTCAAGTCGGGACCGATGAGCGGCGCGGCGGGCACCTACAAGATCACGCCCAACGGCGAGATCGAGACCACGGTGTTCATCGGGACCTGGGAGCGGACGGCAAGGTGCAGCTCATCCGCGCCTGGGCGCCGCCGAAGCTCGACTGAGGTAGCCGGCATGCGATTCGGCGTCCACATCCCGACCTGCATCGAGGGGATGATGTATCCGGTTCCCTTCGCGAAGCCGTCCGACATCCTGCCGACCGCCCTGCTGTGCGAGCGACTCGGGTTCGACTCGGTGTGGGGCAACGACCACATGACGACCCAGCGCTACGTGCAGAAGGAGTTTACCGACCCGCCGAACTTCTTCGAGCCGCTGATGACCTTCGCCTACTGCGCCTCGCGCACGACCAAGCTCAAGTTCGCCACCGGCATCATCGTTCTGCCCATGCGCAACATGCCCGTGCTGGCCAAGCAGGTGGCCACGCTCGACCAGCTCTCGGGCGGTCGGGTGATTCTCGGAGTGGGCACCGGTGCTTATCGGGAAGAATACGAGGCGCTCTTCCCGGATGCCAAGGGCGCGCGCCGCGGGACCATCGTGGACGAGGGCATGCAAGCGCTGCGCTTACTGTTCACCGAGCGCCGGGCGACGTTCCGGGGGAGCGCGGTCCGTTTCGAGGAGGTCGAGTGCTTCCCGAAGCCGGTGCAGGATCCGATGCCGATCTATGCCGGAGGCAACCATCCCGAGGTCCGGCGCCGCGCCGGGCAGTACGCCCAGGGCTGGATGCCCGCGGTGCTGTCCCCGGAAGAGATCGAGCGCGGCGTCGCCGATATCCATCGCGTGGCGGCGTCGGCGGGCCGCGACGGCTCGCGGATCGACATCGCGCCGCAGTTCGCGGTGTCCGTCGGGCGCACGCACGACGAGGCGGTCCGGCGCTTCCGGGCCTCGCAGCTCTTCAAGCATCTAGAGTCGCTGAAGCGGTCCACTCTCCGAGAGCAAACGGGTGGATTCGACCAGCGTAACTTGATCGGCAGCCCGGCCGAGATCTCCGAGCGCATCCGTGTGTACGAGCGGGCCGGGGTGACCACGCTGTCCGGCATGTTGTTCGTGGCCAGCTCCGTTCCCGAGATGCACGAAGCCATCGAGCTCTTCGGCCAGGAAGTCCTGCCCAATTTCAGGAGGTAGCCCCATTTCAGGAGGTAGGCAATGGATCCGCACGTGAAGTCACGGCTCACGAAGGTACTGGACGCCGAGGGCCTGGGCGCCCTCGTAGCGAGCACGCCCGAGAACCTCCAGTACGTCACCGGCTTCCGCTCGATCGCCCACGCCCTCTTCCGCGGTCTCGAGCTATACGGGGTGTTCACGCGCCAGGGGGTGGGCCTGGTCATTCCGTTCATCGACGCGACCGGGGTCTCCGCCGACTCCATCGCGGTCGACCGACTCGCCTGCTACGGGAAGTTCTTCTTCAACTACGCCGAGCAGCCTGGGCCGGTCGGCGCCCGCGTGCGTGAGATCACGAGCGCGCCCGCGGCGGGCCCGGGCGAGGCGCTCCGGGAGGTGCTGGGCGGCTTCGGCGCTCTCGGCAAGCGGATCGCCCTCGACGAGGCGGGGGTCTTCCCGGCCACGTGGCAGCGGCTCACCGAGCAGCTCGGCGGGACCGCGCTCGGGCCCGGCTACGCGCATTTCCGAACGGCCAGAATGGTCAAGAGTACGGAAGAGGTGAGGCGGCTCGAACGGGCCGCCCTGATCGCGGAGGACGGGGTGGCCGCCATCCTCGGCATGCTCAAGCCCGGCGTCACCGAGCGCGACGCCGCCACCGTATTCGAGCAGGAGGTCCTCCGCAAGGGCGCCCAGCCGTTCTTCACCGTCGTGACCATGGGGGAGCGGGCGGCCCTGGCCGACGTCTACGCCTCGGAGCGCGCGCTTGCGCCGGGCGACCTCATTCGCTTCGACCTGGGCTGCGTGTACCAGGGCTACCGCTCGGACATCTCGCGGACTGCGGTGCTCGGCCGGCCGAGCGACAAGCAGCTCCGTTACTACAACGCGGCCCGGGACGGGGAGATCGCGGCCATCGCGGCCATGAAGCCGGGGGTGGCGGTCAGCCAGGTCTTCGAGACCGCCATGCGGGTGACGCGCGAGCGCGGCATGCCGCACTACGAGCGGCATCATGTTGGCCACGGCATCGGGCTCGAGCCCTACGATCCGCCCACCATCAACGCGGCGACCCACACCGCGCTGGAGCCCGGCATGGTCTTCTGCGTGGAGACGCCCTACTACGAACATGGCTGGGGTGGCGTCCAAGTCGAGGACGCCGTCGAGATCACGACCGGCGGCGTCCGCCGGCTCACCCAGTCGAGCCAAGAGCTGGTGATCGTCGGCTAAGAGCGCCGAGCGAGGAGAGAGCGATGGTAGTGACGCGGCGAAGCACGATCGGAATCGCAGTGGTACTGGCGCTCGCGCTGGGCGGGGAGCGGCCGGGGGTGGAGGCGCAGTCTGCTTCGCCCATCAAGGTGGGGTTCGCCTCGGCCATGACCGGGCCCTCGGCGATCACCGGCGAGGGCGTGAAGTGGGCGGCCCAGATGCTCGCCGACGAGTACAACGCCAAGGGCGGCATCATGGGCCGGAAGATCGAGATCTCGTTCGGCGACAACGCGGGCACCCCGGGTGAGGCGGTGAGCGCGGTGCGCAAGCTCGCCGACGTCGACCGGGTGGACGTCATCATCGGCCAGACCCACAGCGGCGCGTGCCTGGGGGCCCTCCCGGTGGTGAAGGAGCTCCAGGTCCCGATGGTCATCGAGGCGTGCAGCAACCCGAAGATCCGTGAGCTCATCGGCAAGCCGGTCAACGAGTGGGCGTTCCGGGTCAACCCCGACGACGTGATGCTGGCCAACCAGTTCGCCAAGCACATGAGCCAGTCGACGAAGTCGGTGTCGATCTTCGCCCAGAACGACGACTTCGGACGCGGGGCGGCCGCGGCCTACGACGTCGCCTTCAAGAAGTACGGCATCAGGCTGGTGAGCACGGAGTTCTTCGACCGCGGCCAGCCCGACTACCGCCCGGTGCTCACCCGCGTGAAGCGGGCGAATCCCGAGGCGGTGCTGCTCGTCATGCTGGCCAGCGAGGGCAGCGTGTTCATGCGCCAGTTCCGCGAGATCGGCTTGACCCAGAAGCTCTTCGCGCGGGGCAGCATGGCCACCGTCGAGTTCCTCCACCAGGTGCGGGACAACCCCTCCATTGCCGACGGCCTCGTGGAAGCGACCTACTGGACGCCGGCCCTCGACCCGGCGTGGGAGAAGCAGTGGCTCGACCGATGGAAGGTGCCGGTACGGGTGCATGGCAGCCTCGCCGCCATCGCGTGGCGCTACGCGGTGGCGCCGGCCATCGAGCAGGCCATCAAGAAGACCGGGCGGGCCGACCGCAAGTCGATCCGCGACGCGCTGGAGGAGCTCGATGTGGCGAACACCCCGGTGGGCCGGATCCGGTTCGACGACACGCACCAGGCGTTCATCAACATGCTCCTCGTCGAGATCCGGGGTGGGCAGCTGAAGATCCTGGAGAAGATCGCGATCCAGCCGTAGCCCCGGCTTGAGCGACCTCCTCGAGCAGCTGCTCCACGGGCTCACCCTGGGCTCGCTCTACGCCATGGTGGCCACCGGCCTGGCCCTCATGTTCGGGGTGGTGCGTCTGATCAACTTCGCCCACGGCGAGTTCTACATGCTAGGCGGCTACGCGTTCTGGTACGCCTATGCCGAGCTGGGGCTGCCCTATCCGGTGGCCGGCCTCGCCGCGGCCGCGGCGATGGGCGTGTTCGGGCTCGCCTACGAGCGCGGGGTGATCCGGACCATCCTGGCCCGAACGTGGCACGTCCAGCTCATCGCGACGCTCGCCACCTCGATCACCCTGACCAACCTGGCCATCCTCGTCTTCGGCACCCAGCCCAAAGAGGTGCCGACGACCCTGTCGTCGACCATCGTCGACCTCGGCGGCGTGCGCATGGCCTGGCAGCGGCCGCTCGTGCTCGTCGCGGCCGTGATCATCTTCGCCGGGCTCGAGTGGTTCGTGACCCGGGCCAAGCTCGGGAAGGCGATGCGGGCCATGTCCCAGAACCGCGAGGCGTGCGCGGTGGTGGGGGTCGACGTGCAGCGGGTGGCCCTGGCCACCTTCGGGCTCTCCGCCGCGCTCGCGGGCGGGGCCGCGGCCCTCGTCTCGCCGCTCTTCAACATCTTCCCCGACGTGGGCGCCCTGCTCACCCTGAAGGCGTTCGCGGCGGTCATCGTCGGCGGCTTCGGCTACGTCAAGGGCGCCATCGCGGCCGCCTTCCTGATCGGGCTGGCCGAGTCGCTCGCCGCCGGCTATGTCTCCTACGCCTACAAGGACGCCATCGCCTTCGTGTTCATGGTGGCCGTGCTGCTCGTGCGGCCGCAGGGCCTCTTCGGCCGGCGGATCGGGATCTGATGATGCGCGCCCTCCGCTTCACCATCGCGACGGCCTTCCTCATCGCGGTCCCCTGGATCGTGGCCGCTACCGTCCCCGGCCAGCAGCGCTACGTCCTGCACGTCCTGATCTTCACCGCGCTGTACGGGGCGCTCGCCCTCAGCTACGACCTGGTCGTCGGCCACGTCGGCAGCCTCTCCCTGGCCCACCCCGCCTTCTTCGGCATCGGCGCCTACACCGCGGCCTTGCTCGCCACCGAGGCGCGCTGGCCCTTCGCCGCCGCGCTGCCCGCCGGCATCGCGATGGCGGGCCTGGTCGCCCTCGCGGTGGGGGTGCCCATGTTCCGGCTGACCGAGCACAGCTTTGCCATGGGCACCCTCGGCTTCGCCCTCGTGGCCCAGATCGTCGCCACCAACTGGGTCGACTTCACCCGCGGGCCGCTCTGTGTGACCGGCATCCCCAAGCCCCAGCTCGGGTCGCTGCGGATCGCCACGCTGCCCGGCTTCTACTGGACGGGGCTCGCCGCGGTGGGACTGGTCGGGCTCCTCTACCACGGCCTCACCACGTTCCGTCTCGGTCGCGCCTTCCACGCCGTGCGCGACAACGAGACGCTGGCCTCTGCCGCGTCGATCGATCCGCTGAAATACCGGATGCTCGCCTTCGTGATCGGGGGAGCGGTGGCGGGAGGCGTGGGCACGCTCTACGTCTCGTACGTGGGCGTCCTGTGCCCGGGCGAGCTCGCGGTGAGCCTCAGCGTCAACCTGCTCGTGATGCTCTTTCTCGGTGGCGTGGGGAGCCTGCGCGGCGTCCTGGTGGGCTCCGTTGCCTTCACCGCGCTGCCCGAGATCCTCCGGATGGCCCCGACCTGGCGCATGGTGATCTACGGGCTCCTGCTGCTCATCATCGTCATTCGCGCCCCCGATGGGCTCGAAGGCGTCATCCGGCGCCGGTCCCGCGCCTAGCCGATGGCCCTCTTGGAGGTGCGCGGGCTCACCAAGCGGTTCCTGGGGATCACCGCGGTCGACGCGGTCGACGTGAGCATCGAGGCGGGCGAGCTGGTGAGCCTGATCGGTCCGAACGGCTCGGGCAAGACGACGCTGTTCAACTGTGTCACCGGCTACATGGCGCCCGACACCGGACGCGTGCTATTCCACGGGCGTGATGTCACCGGCGTGGCGGCCCACCGCATCGCGCGGCTCGGGGTGGGGCGGACCTTCCAGCTCGTGAGCGTGTTCCCGCGGCTCTCCGCGCTCGAGAACCTGCTGACCTTTCTCCAGCAGCACCAGGAGGAGAGCGTGCTGGCCCGGCTGGTCCGCGCGCCCCGGGTGCGGCGCTACGAGGCCGCCGCCGTCGAGCGGGCCAGGATGCTGCTCGACTCGGTGGGGCTGGGGGCGCGGGCGGACGCCCCGGCGGGGAGCCTCTCCTACGGCCAGCGCAAGCTGCTGGCCTTCGCGGCCGCGCTCATGCCCGATCCGGGGCTCGTGCTGCTCGACGAGCCCGCCGCCGCGGTGAATCCCACCATGATCAATCAGATGAAGGAGCAGATCCTGGGGCTGCATGGCCAGGGCAAGACCGTGCTGCTCGTCGAGCACAACATGGACGTGGTGATGGACATCTCCGAGCGCGTGATCGTCCTCGACCACGGCCAGAAGATCGCCGAGGGCTCGCCCGAGGCGGTCCGTCGCGACCCGAAGGTCATCGAGGCCTACTTTGGACGGTAGGCCCGCGGGCGAGGCGCTGCTCCACCTCGAGGACGTGCACGCCGGCTACGGTGAGATCGAGGTGCTGCGTGGCGTCTCCGCCGACGTCCGGGCCGACGAGATCGTGGCGATCATCGGGGCTAACGGGGCCGGGAAGTCGACGCTGCTCCGCACCGTGTTCGGCATGGTCAAGCCGTCGCGCGGGAGCATCCGGCTCGGGGGCGAGGAGATCGGGGGAGAGAACCCGGTCGCGGTGCTCCGCCGCGGCTGCTCCTACGTGCCTCAGGGCCGCTGCAACTTCCCGGCGATGAGCGTGGAGGAGAATCTCGAGATGGGTGCGTACACGCGGACCGATGGCGACGTGCGCCGAGACATCGAGCAGCTGATGGAGCGCTTCCCCACGCTCGGGACCAAGCGCCGGGCGCCCGCCGGCACTCTCTCGGGCGGCCAGCAGCAGATCCTCGAGATCGCCATCGCGCTCCTGCTGCGTCCCCGGCTCCTGCTCATCGACGAGCCCTCGCTGGGTCTCGATCCGCGCATGGTCGAGATGGTCTTCTCGACCATCGTGGCGATCAACTGCGCGGGTACCGCGGTGCTCATGGTGGAGCAGAACGCCAAGCAGGCCCTCGCCATCTCCCACCGCGGCTTCGTGCTCGAGCTGGGACGGAACCGCTTCGAGGGCACGGGCCAGGCCCTCCTGGAGAACCCGGACGTGCGCGCGCACTACCTGGGCGGCTGATCTTGACCGATCCGGCGATGCTCGGCCCGCCAGATCGCCCTTTGCCGGGTGAGAGGAGGTGAGGGAATCGAAGGAGTGATCGCCGAACTGACAGAGGGGCGCAGCCGGGCTGGCCGCGCTCCGAACCCACGGTGCCAATCTCGAGTGCGCCGAGAACGCACTCTCACGCGGCGCCCCGACGCCCCGGACGACGGCCCCGCCCGGGGCCCAGCCGCCGGGGGGCCGTCCTCGTCAGCTTCGGGGCGCGCCGGAATGAGCATCATCGCCCGGCGCTTCGCCACGACGGGCGAGGGCTGCTCCATGACCCAGGCGTCGATGCTGTCGAGGTACAGCTTCGTCCTGGCAGGGAGCTCGATGACGCCGCGCTGCTGGCCGAGACGGCTGCAGCGCCGCCGAGGTGGGCGACCAATTCAGCCCGCCATGCGATCGGGCCATGCGCCTCTCTTCCGGGTGCAATCTGGCTCACGCTGTGCGCACAGGCGTCGATAAGGTCCACCTCCTGGGCCTCAACGATTTATACATCGAAGCGGCGTAGTTCGAGCGACGGGGCCTTCATCTTCTTGAAGGCCCCGTCGTTCCCGAGCATCGCCATCACGATGGTCTCTTCACCCCACGTCGGACCTATCGGCGAAGGACCTGACGGTAAGGACCCTTGTTGATGCGACTCTGTTAACAGCGCAGTGGACACCAAAGGCCAAGAAATGGCTTCCCAAATCCGGCGAGATAAGAACGGCGATGGTCGTTATACAGAAGAGGGTGGCTCGGAGCTATTGGAAGCTGAAGCATCGGCCAACAGCCCTGCGAACCCATTTATAGAGGAACGTGTCATGAATAAGCTGCGTGAGGGAGCGCAGTAGTGTTGTCGCCCAACAAGCGGTGGGCAGCGAATCGTGGGTAATGAAGGCGCGTGAGATTGGTGTTCGGCTGCTGTGGGGGATTGCGTTCGTCTTCACATTGGTGCGGCTCGAAGCCGCCCTCGCCGGGGAGCCGTCTAAACGCCGAGGAGGGTATCCATGCCTGTGCCACTGTCGACCGAGGCCAAAGCGCTCATCGACCGCCCGAATTTCGCGCACCTCGCCACCCTGATGTCGGACGGCGCACCGCACAGCGTACCCGTCTGGGTTGGGCGCGAGGGGGAGCGGCTCGTCATGTGCACGAGTGAGGGGTCGCTGAAGGGGCGCAACACGCGCCGCGATCCCCGGGTAGCCCTGTCCATTGTGGACTTTCACAATCCGTACGAGGAGGTGCAGCTCCGCGGCCGCGTGATAGAGCGCCGTCCCGACTCCGACCTCAAGATCATGGATCCCTTGTCGCACAAGTACATCGGGAAGCCGTTCCCGATGCGGAGCCCTGAGGGCCGCGTGGCGCTAGTGATCGAAGTCGACAGGGCGCGCTACACCAAGCTGCCTTTCGCGCACACGCCGCCTCGGCAGTAGCGCGCGCAGGAAGAGCGCGCCATACGCTCTGGGCATGAACCCCCGGGACTGGCTGCAGGAACAGCTCTTCGAGCGCCGCATCGTGCTTGCCACGGGTCGGCTCGATGATGATGTGGCGACCAAGGCGGCGGCCGCGCTCCTCGCGCTGGACGCCGACGGCGACCGGCCCATCGAGCTCCACCTGGACAGCCCCGACGGCGCGCTTGGGGCAGCCTTCGTCCTGATCGACACGGCCGACAAGTTGCGCTCAGCGCTGCGTTGCCGGGGTCAGATCGGCGGCCCGGCCATCGGCGTGGTCGCGGCCGGCGATCACCGTGCCGCCACCCCGCACGCGCGGTTCCACCTCTCCCAGCCGACGGCGCGGTTCGTCGGCACCCCGGAGGAAATCGCCGCGCAGAGCCGCCAACAACAGGAGCTGCTTTGGAAGCTCTACGGGCGCCTGGCCGGGCGCACCGGCCGGCCCGCCGAGGAGATCGCCGAGGACATGCGGCGCGGGCGCTATCTCGACGCACGGCAAGCGCTCGACTACGGCCTCATCGACAAGATCACGACCGCCAGGTAGCCGCCAGGGCTCGGTCACCCCCCTGCGGCCCACGGCGCCCTGGTGCGCCAAGGAAACCGGGAGCGGTACAGGTGTCGCGACCAAAGACGCCTCGGCTTGCCTCACGACCCACCGCATCAAGGGCAAATCCGCGTGCCGCCGCCGCTCAATCGGAGCCTTCGACGCATAAGGGGTCTGTTCGCAGCGGTCGTCATCGGATTCGGTTATCCTGAGCGTGCTGCTCCGCACAGCTAAGGAGGAGCCGATGTCGGCGGGTAACGCCAAACGAAAGGTCCTTGAGGTCATCGAGAAGCTCCCGGCGGACGCTACGCTGGAGGACGCGATCGAGCGCCTGGTGCTCTTGGCGAAGACCGAGCGGGGGTTGGCGGAACTCGATGCTGGACAGGGCGTCGATCACGCCGAGGCGAAGCGTCGACTGCTCCGGTGACCCAGGTCGTCTGGGCACCCCAGGCAATACGCGCCCACGTTGCCCGCGACTCCGCTCACTACGCCGATCTTGTCGTCGACCGGATCGTCGCTGCTGTAGAACGACTCATGAACCACCCCCGCTCTGGACGTATCGTGCCTGAGCTTGGCGACAAATCGATCCGCGAGGTCATCCACGGTAGCTACCGAATCGTCTACCGCCTGCGCCACGACGTCGTCGAGATCGCCACCGTCTTTCATGGTGCGCGCCTGTTCCGACTCGACTAAAAGCGATGACGTTCGAGTGTCGAGCTTCCCGATAACCCGACGGCGGCCTCGCGATAGTTCGCCGCCGCGGGTTATCGGAAGCGTTGGGCGACCCGGATAGAGCGCAGTCGGGGAAAGAGTCGGTGCGGCGGCCGTTTCCTCGCGCAACAGCAACCGTAACGACAACCAAACCGCAACGGCTCCAGCGCCTCAGCAAGCTGCCTCGCGCAGACGCGCTGTAATCTCATTCGGTTCCGGTGCGCACGCGACTGGCATCGCCCTTGCGGACCTTGGCGTGGCCATGGGCCCGGTCGACGCGGCTTTGGTCGCGACACGACACAGATCTACGCGTCGATCCGGCCATCGGAGCTCAAGCGCTCGGTCGGGTTTTATGACGAGAAAGCGAGGCGCATGCTCGATTCTGGGACGTGAAAACGGCGTCGTGTTTGAAGAAGTTTACGCGCTGCAGCGAGAAGTTCTTCAAAATACGCAGCATAAAACATCAACGAAATTCACATGGTGGCCCCAACGGGACGCGATCGAACTTGCATAATTCAAGTGCGCGATTTTATTGCTCGCTGATTTCGGTGCGTGGCCGCTTGACGGGCTACCTGGGGTCGAGCTAGCCCGCGATCACTCTAGCGCCTCGAAGTAGTGCTGCCGCGTCTGGGGGGTCGCGGAGTCACACCGGGCGAAGAGGGAGGGGATACCGCTCGGCGACCAAGCGCCGGTGGGCCGGCGCGTGGTAAGTACGTAGCGTCAGATGACCCTGTCGGCCTTGAGCCGCTCCAGGTCCGCGGGGCCAAGCGACAACCACTCCTTGTAGATCTCGCCGTTGTGCTGGCCCAGCAGCGGCGCGGGCCGTACCTGGGTCGACGACTCCGAGAGCTGCACGGGGTTCGCCGGCATGGTGAACGAGCCCCAGCCCGGATGCTCGATGGTGGTGACCATACCGCGCGCGATCAGGTGCGGGTCGGTCAGGATCTCCTGCGGCACTAGCACCGCGCCGGTGGGCACGCCGGCCTTGCCTAGCTCGGCCATGACCTCGTGCTTCGTGCGCGTCATCGTCCAGGACTCGACGAGCGCGTTGACCTGGTCTTTGTGGGCGCCGCGCCACTTGGGATCCGACCACTCCGGGTGGCCGATCAGGTCCGCGCGTCCGATCGTCTTGAGCAAGGCGTCCCACATGTGCGGGCGCACAGGCTGGCAGTAAATGTAGGCGTAATCGTCGCTGCCACCCGGCTTGCAGCGATAGATGCCCGAGGGCGACGTGTTCGCGATCTCGTTGCCGCGTCGCGGCTCGAAGTCGCCGCCCGCGTAAGCGAGCCGCATGGCGATGCGGGAGAGATTGACGACGGCGTCCTGCATCGAGAGCTCGACGCGCTGGCCCTGACCCGTCGCTTGCCGCTGCCACAGAGCGGCCATCACGCCGAGCGCCGCGTGTATGCCAGTGCCCGAGTCGCCGATGGTGGGGCCGGGCTTGAGCGGGGGCGAGCCGGGGAAGCCGGTCAGCGCCATCGCGCCGCCCGTGGCCTGCGCGATCATGTCGAAGCTCTTGTACTCGCTGTAGGGCCCGTAGCTGCCAAAGCCCTTCACGGAGAGATAGACCAGGCGCGGGTTCAGGGCCGAGAGGGTATCGTAGCCGAGGCCCATCTTCTCCATCCCGCCTGGCGCCTGGTTCTCGGCCACCACGTCGGCCCGCTTGACCATGTCGAGGAACATGGCCTTGCCCTGGGGGTGCTTGAGGTTGAGCGTGATGCTCTTCTTGTTGGAGTTGAGCAAGAGGAAGTAGCTCGAGTCGACGCCGGGCTTCTCGGCGCGAGAGTACCGCCCGGGCTCTCCCTTGCCGGGCTCCTCGATCTTGATGACGTCGGCGCCGAGCCACGCCAGCATCTGTGTGCACGACGTGCCGGCCTCGAACTGGGTGAGGTCCAGGATGCGGATGCCGCTCAGCGCTGTGCTCATGGTCTTCCTCCCCTGGGGGATCATACCGCGGGGGCTCGTGCCACAGCGCTCTTCGTATACCCTGCGGCACTGCAGTCCGAATTAGCTCGGATCCGAGGGAACGGTTATTTCCCAGGATTTGGGACGGGTTTGGTCGAAGGTGAGGTGGTCCTGCTCTACCTCCTGCGGCTCGCCGTTCCTCTGCGGCGGCCACCGGATCGCCCCGAAGAACCTCGCCCTTCAATTGACCGAGAGCTTCTCAGGCTGTGATGGGGGAAAAGAGGCCGCCCGTTGCGGAGCGGCCCCCGGCCGTAAGGCCTGAGCGGATCAGTTGTGCCAGCGGAACTGTTGCGGCTTGCGGGCGGACTCTTGGGAGATCCGCACGTTGACGAGGGCCGGGCCGCGGAAGTCCAGCGCCGCTTGCAGGGCACTCTTCAGGTCCTTCGGCTCCTCGATGAAGAAGCCCTTGCCGCCGAAAGCCTCCA
>Ga0209474_10001697_pt1 | contig 21129 bp, 24 predicted proteins | sample GraSoiAngelo_145_FD_185902 | JGI IMG/M metagenome (GOLD analysis project Ga0209474, IMG submission 185902) | Grasslands soil microbial communities from the Angelo Coastal Reserve, California, USA - 14_1009_05_20cm (SPAdes) (version 2) | ecosystem: Environmental > Terrestrial > Soil > Grasslands... | reverse complement strand
GTTGCAGGCACCGCGCCCTCGTCCCTGATGGCAGCCTCGCACCCGGTCGCCGCGTGCAGGTTGTGCGGAGCGGGGAGGCCCTGTCCGACGATCGAGGTCTCGAGCGCCACGACGGGCCGACCCTTTTGCAATGCCTCTGCGACTTCCGCGGAAATATCGAGGCGGGCCGTCACCCGTTCGCTCTCTGGCCGGAAGACGGCCGCGCGCCGGCCCTCGACACGGCTTCTGCAGCGACGGCCACCGCGGCCTCGGCCGCCGCCACCGGTGATGCCCCACGCAAGAACGAGCAGCAGAAGGCGGCTGCAAGTGCATCGCCCGCGCCTGTGGCGTCGACCACTTTCACCACCGGTGCCGCGATCCTGTGGCCGCCGACCTGGCAGCCTGCAGGGCCCAGCTTGACGACCGCCACGCCGGCCAGGCCGTCGATCCCGCCGAGGGTATCCGCCTCGGCTGCGGTGGCGAAGAGGAGGTCAGGCTTGAGTGATTCGAGCTCGGCCGCCATGCGAGCCGGACCGTACTCGAGCAGTCCTGCCACAGACGAAAGGTCGACCGCCAGCGCGCCTCCGCGGCTCCGGGCCATGTCAACGGCGGCCCTGGCAGCCGCTGCCAGCGGCTCGTGGAATAGCGAGTAGGCCGGCACATGGATGAGGTTGATCCCCTCCATCCATTCAGGCCTGAGATCCTGCGGTCGCAAGCCGAGACTGGCGCCTCGCTGCGTAGCCATCGTCCGTTCGCCATCGGGACCCACCAGGATCGCGATCGCTCCTGTCGGCTCGGATCCGATCACCGCGAACACCTGCACCCGAAGCGCTTCGAGCTCCTCGACCGCGCGTCGCCCGGCATCGTCATCACCGATGCGCGTGATGAGGCGTGCCTGATCTCCAAGCGAAGCCGCCCAGGCACAGAAATTGGCGGACTGCCCGCCACCTCCGATGGTGATCGCTGCCGGCGTGTCGTCGTCCGGCTGCAGCCGCCGCTCGGGGACGATGGTGATGTCGAGCACCAGGTCCCCGATCGACAGCATCACTGCGATGGGAAGGCTATTTCATCGCCGGGACTCGGGGCAGCTGTTCGACCGCCGCGTCGATTCGCGACTGTGAGAGCGCGACGTCTTCCAGCTTGCCGGCGAAGTAAGCGTCATAGGCGGACATGTCGAAGTGGCCGTGCCCCGAAAGGCCGAACAGGATGGTGCGCCGCTCGCCTGCCTCCCGCGCGGCAGCTGCTTCTTCGGCAACGGCGCGGATTGCGTGCGCTGACTCGGGTGCCGGAAGGAAACCTTCGGACCGCGCGAACCGGACAGCTTCGGCGAAGCATTCGTTCTGCTTGTATGCCCGTGGCTCGACCACCTTGTGGTCGACGAGCATGCAGAGCGATGGCGCGTCTCCGTGATAGCGAAGGCCGCCGGCATGGATTGGATCGGGTATGAAGCTGTGGCCGAGTGTGAACATCTTCACCACCGGTCCCATGCCCACCGCGTCGCCGAAGTCGTAGGCGAGCACACCGCGCGTGAGCGTGGGGCACGCAGCCGGCTCGGCGGCGATGAAACGCGTATGCGGCTGCCGGCCCTTGAGTCTGTCGGCAATAAACGGATAGGTCAGGCCGGCAAAGTTGGAACCTCCGCCGACGCACCCGATCACGACGTCGGGATACTCACCGGCCATCTCCATCTGCTTTTTGGCCTCGAGGCCGATCACGGTTTGGTGAAGGAGTACGTGGTTGACGACGGAGCCCAGCGAGTACTTGGCATCCTCATGCGTCGCGGCATCCTCCACCGCTTCGGAGATCGCGATCCCGAGGCTCCCCGGCGAGTCTGGGTCGGCGGCAAGGATCCCTCGTCCGGCGTTGGTGAGCTTTGTCGGTGAGGCGTGAACTGTCGCGCCCCACGTCTCCATCATCGCTCTGCGATATGGCTTCTGCTCGTACGAGACCTTGACCATGTAGACAGTGACGTCGAGCTTGAAGAACGCACCCGCAAACGCCAGCGCAGAGCCCCACTGGCCCGCACCCGTCTCGGTGGTCAGGCGCTTCACGCCCTCCCTGGCGTTGTAGTAAGCCTGCGGCACTGCGGTGTTCGGCTTGTGCGAACCCGCTGGCGAGCCCCCCTCGTACTTGAAGTAGATGTGCGCGGGAGTGTCCAGCGCTTTCTCGAGTCTTTCGGCGCGGTAGACAGGGCTGGGCCTCCAGATGCGGTACACCTCCCGCACCTGCTCGGGGATGTCGATCCAGGGCTCGGCCGAAACTTCCTGGGCGATGATGGCCTGGGGGAAGATCGGGGCCAGGTCGGCGGGTCCCATCGGCTGCAGCGTGGCGGGGTGGAGGTAGGGGGCCGGCGGCTCCGGAAGGTCGGGCAGGATGTTGTACCAGCGCTCGGGGATTTCGCTCTCGTCGAGCACGATCTTCTTTGACATCTCCAGCTCATCTCCTCTCATCTTTCGCGAGCGCTCGCTCGCGATCTCCGGCTACGCAGGTGCATCAGCGTAGCGCGCGGAACCACAGGCCGCATCAAGGGGTAGTTCTGTCATGCGGCGATCTGCCTTGCTAATCTGGACTTAGGTCAAGGGTGGGGACCCGAGGGTTGGCTGCTGCCCGCACACGCGCCTCCCGTTCGGTGGCGAACCTTCGTCGCCAACCTGCCGATCAGCCGGTAACCACTCATCCGTCGCCGTCCGGCCCGCTGATCAGGCTGGCCGCCGTCAACAAGACCTTCGGGCGCCGCGCGGTCGTCGACAAGGTCGACCTCACGGTCTCGCGAGGCGAGCTGGTCGAGATCACCGGGCCGAGCGGCGCGGGCAAGACCACATTGCTCCGCCTGCTGCACGGCCAGCTCCGCCCCACGTCGGGAGAGGTCTGGGTGGAGGGCCGCGCTCTCCATCGCCGGTGGCGGCACGACCTCGACCGCGTACGGCGAGAGGTCGCGTTCATCTTCCAGGAGCAGCGCCTGCTCCCGAGGCTGACCGCCCTGGAAAACGTCGTTCTCGGTCTCACTGTCAATGACCCGCACAACCCACCTGAAGAGATCACGAAAAAGGCCACAGCGGCCCTCGAGGCTCTTGGCGTCGGTCATCGCAAAGATGCGTATCCGCGCCAGCTCTCGGCGGGAGAGAGGCAGCGGGTCGCCGTCGCGCGAGCGCTCGCCACCCGTCCGAAGGTGATCCTCGCAGATGAGCCTTTCACATCGATCGATCGCGACAATGCGAGGGCGGTCGCGCGCATGCTCGAGGAGGCGGCGGCCCAGGGAGCTGCAGTGGTGATTGCCACCCATCACCCCAGCGGTCGCGCGGCCCGCACGCTGGCCCTACCCTCGGGCACGGTCGTCGAGGCCCAGCGCAAGCCAGGTCCGGCGAACGGCGCCCGCGCCGCCCGTTTGGGTTGGATGCGCCTGGTCGCCTCCAACGGGCACAGCCCTAACGGTGCCTCGGCCAACGGCCACAGCTCCAATGGAACCCGGCCCGGGGGCTCGCCGTCGCGGCGCCCGCACAGGCGTGCCGGCGAGCCTACCCGGTGGAGCCGAATCGCTGCGTTGGTGGCAAACAGCTTCCAGCTGGTGATGGTGGGCGGCTTGCGCAGCTGGCGCCGCGACCTCCGCTTCAACGCCCCGGCCATGCAGACGATGGCGTTGCTGCTTGTCATGTGCGGGCTGCTGGCGCTCGTCGGGATCGGGCTGGGCCAGGCCGCCGCGCGCGCGGAGGTGCAGGCGTCGACGGTGCGTGTCTACCTTGCGTCTGACGCGACCGCGCTGCAGGTGAGCGCGCTGAAGGACCGTTTCCTGGCCGATCCGCGCGTGGCATCGGTACGCGAGGTGAGCGCGGCCGAGGCCCTTCAGGAGGCGACCAGCCGGCCTGGCCTCGGCACGCTGGCCGGGTTGAGCGACACCAACCCGTTCCCGGCCAGCCTCGACATCAGCGTGAAGCTCGTGACCGAGGTCGGAGCTGTCGCCCAGCTGGCGAACGGCAACCCAGCGGTCGACCCGGGTTACCCGACCTCTTACGACCCCGATGTCTACAGCCGGCTGCGCAAGCTGGCGATCGGGGTCGGCGTCGTCGGTGGCACTCTGATCCTGCTCTTCGCTTTCATCGCCTATGCAGTGGTCGCCAACTCGATGCGGGCGACAGCGGCCGCACGCCGGGAAGACGTGGTCACGATGCGCCTGCTCGGTGCACGCCGATGGATGGTGCGCGACCCGTTCGTGATCGAGGGCCTCATGACCGGGGCGCTCGCAGGCGCTGTGGCAGGGATTGTCGTGACAGGTGCCTGGCTCATGGCCGGACAGTTCGCCGGCGCCACATACATCCAGATCCTGCCGGGGGTTGGGTTCGGCGAGCTCCGCACCGTGGTGGCCGCGGTGATCGTCTCGGGAATGGTGCTGGGGGTTCTGACATCCCTCCTCAGCTTCCGCCGCGCACGCGCATGAGCTCAAGATTCAGCGGCGGCCTGCTGATCGCGGCCGCGCTCGCCATCCTGGTTGCCGGCCACGCCTCCCCGGCCGCAGCCGTTGCGAGCCCATCGCCGTGCCCATCCCCGGCGGCCTCAGGCTCCCGGTGCGTCACTCAAAGCTCGTCGGAATACGACCAGCTGAAGCTGCGGCTCAGCGCCGATCTCGCAGCGGCCTTGTCGACGCAGCAGCAGCTCAGCGCGGCCGTCGCGCAGGCTTCGGCGACCGCGCTCCTGCTCGCCGATGAGCTCACGCAGGAGGAGGCGCGCATCACCGAGCTCCAGGACAAGATCGCGCAGCTCGACCAGCAGATCTCCGACCTCGACGCGCGGATCGCCGTCGAGAAAGAGCAGGTGTCCGCGCTTGCGCGCGCGATGTACAGGCGGCCGGACTCCTTCCTGGACATCCTCGCCAGCTCCGGAAACCTCGCGGACGCGCTCGCCTCGTCGGCCGACCTGGTCGTGGCCGGGCAGCGGGCCCACGCGCTCCAGGAGCAGCTCAAAGCCGACCTCGAACAGGTCCAGGCCGACCGCGAAGCCCGGCAAACGGACCTTGACGAGGAGACCGCCGCGCTGGTCCAGGTGCAGAGCGGGGTATCCGATCTGGCTGCGATCCAGACCGAGCTTGCGGGTCTGGCCGCACGGCTGAACACGCTGATCGGCAAGGTCCGGTCGGCGGCGGCTGGGTTGACCGGCCAGCCGGCCGATGTGACCGCGGCGCTGGCCAGGCTGCTGGAGCAGGAGGAGGCGCAGCTGGTCTCGGAATCGAACGCGGCCGCCTGGGCGCAGGCGAACGTCGGCGCCGGCCTGGCGACCGACTACCTCCAGCTGCCGGCAGGGACAGGTCCCGCCGGGCTCAGCCTGTCATGGCCCATCCTCCATGCGCGGATCACGCAGCTCTTCGGGCCGACCGGCTACGTGCTCGAACCTCCGCTCGGCCCCTATCCGCATTTCCATACCGGCATCGATCTCGCGGCCGCTTCTGGATCGCCCGTCCTGGCCGCGGCTGACGGGGTAGTGGTCGGCGTCGCCCACACCAACTTCGGCTACGGGAACTACGTGATCATCGCCCACGGGGGAGGGGTGCTGACCCTGTACGCGCACCTGCTGGAGACCGACGTCGTGGTCGGGCAGCAGGTGGTGCGAACACAGCTGATCGGGCGCGAAGGCTCATCAGGCCTCTCGACCGGCCCCCACCTCCACTTCGAGCTGCGCTACAACGGCCAGGTCGTCGACCCGCTCAGATACCTGCCTTCGGCCTGATCGTCAGCGGGGAGCTATGCGCTGGCCGATGAGGCGGGCGCACTCCCGCATGAGGTCGAGCAGCTCCGCCTCGATCCGCACCGCGTCCTTGCTGGCGCCGCACAGGGTGCCGAACCACTTGCCGTCGGAAGAGAACACCGGATAGGACACGAACGTGCGAATGTCCAGAAGCCGCGCGACGCTGCTTTTCGGAAACACCTTCTGGGCGTCGATGGTGTAGTTCGGGCCGCCCTCGACCACAAACCTGCATACGCCTTCTGACCATGGAAGCGAGATGTCCTCCGGGATGTGGAACACCTCGCTCGTGTTGTAGGAGAAAAGGATGCGCTGCTCGTCCTCGTTGAGCCGGGTCTCGGCCAGGTAGGTCGAGCTCAGGCCCGTCAGCTCCGCCAGCCGGGCGAGCAGGCCCCGGGCAACTGTCTCCAGGTCCTCGCCCTCCGCGGCCACCTCGGCCAGCAGCTCATGCGCCGTCAGCGCCATGTGGCTGGTTAAGGTACTAGGCCCGTCGGGCTACTGGCGTGCGCGCCGGCGCCGGCCAGAGGATCAAGGGGACCGCGAGCAGCACTGCACCGGGCAGCACCCACGCCGCGGCTGCGTAGCCGTACGACGCAGCCGTCAGTCCTATCAGCGAGCCCCCGAGCGACGATCCGAGATCGATACCGCCGTTCCAGAGGGCGCTGATCGCGCCCGAATCAGACCGGGTCCCGCGCTCGGACATTGCCAGGTACGCGGCGGTCTGCATCGCACCGTAGCCTGTGCCGTACGCCACCGCAGCGAAGAGCACCGCCGCGACGCTGCTGCTGATGGCCAGCACCGCGAGCCCGGCCAACGAGAGCGCGATGCCTCCGACCAGCACCAACCTGGAGGGCCGGCGGTCGCCGATCACTCCTGCGAGCCAGCGGCTCGCTGCACGCGTGGCGCCGGACACGAGCAGGAACGATGCAGCTGAGCCGAGGCCCTCCAGCGGCAACGCGACAGGTGCGTACGTGACCACCCCGCCGAAGCTGCAGCTGGCGAGCACGTAGCCGGCCATGATCACGAACATGCCGGGCCGGCGCAGCGCGCCGATCAGGTTCGTCGGACGCTCGAGCTCGGTGAGGTGGACTGGCTGCTCCGGAATCCGGAGCGCGACGAGCCCGCCGGCGACACCGGCTCCGAACGCGATCAGGGCGTCGAGATCGGACCTGCCATTCGCCAGCAGGAACACCCCGACTGACGGGACGAAGATGCCGGGGCCGCTGAGGGCGAGACCGATCAAGCCGATCGATGTGCCGCGTCGCTCGGGACGAGCGAGCTCCGAGATGAGCACGACCGAGATCACTATCGCGACGCCCATGCCAAGGCCGCGGCCGCTCGCGGCGGCGAGCATCGCCCATGGCGACGCGTGCGGAATCAGGTACTCGAGACTCGGTACCGAGGTGATCACCTGGGCCGCGATCAGGACCCTCCTGGAGCTCCAGCGGGAGAGGAGCCATGGGGTCGAGAGCTCGCCGGTGACCGCGCCGAAGAAGAGCGCCGCCGTCGCGGCACCCGCCGCGCCATGAGGGCCTACGCGCTCCATCATCACGGGCACCACCGGCAGCAAGATCTGAAAGGTGATCGCGATGCAGACGGCGAGCAGGCCGATGAGGATGGTGGGGCTGATGCGCGATTGGGAGATCAAAGAATGATGCGGTAAGGTGGTGACCGCATGTCCTCGACCTCTCGCACGTCGTCTCCACGCACCCTCGACGACCTCGCGCAGTTGGACCCGGACGAGCTGATGGCGATGTATTGCGACGCGAGGACGCCGAAGCTCTCCGACCTGGACGGAAAGCTTTCAGGCCGCATGCTGGCGGTGCCACGCATCCAGAAGCAGGCGGTGAAGAAATGGCTCGAGACCTTCTCGCGCTCGAGTCTTTTCCCGTGGCAGGGCAAGACCTTCATGCATGAGACGTCCGGGCACGGGCATGGCGTGAACCGCCTGCTCGGCGAACGGGTCACGTGGTTCAAGTTCGAGACCTCGATCGGTCCGTCGCACGCCGGTGACTTCGACGCGGTGCATCTCGACTACGGCCACGATCACAACCCTCCATTGGTCAGGAAGGTCAAGGACGAGGTCCGTGAGGTGGCCCCTGGGCTCTGGCTCGGTCTCGCCTACATGACCATGCGCGACGGCGACCATCTGGCGTGCTTCTTCGGCGTGGCCAGGAACGAGGGTGGCGGGGCCGGCTAAAGAGTCAGGCGCCCGCGCGGAACTGCCGTTTCTGCAGCTCGACTATCTGTACACGCCCAGCCGCGATGTCGCCAAAGATGTGCGCTTCTTCACTGACGTGCTCGGCGGACGTCTCTCATTCGCCATCGATGCGATGGGGACGCGGGTGGCCAAGATCGAGCTGACGGGCGGCCCGCCCTACGTTTTGCTCACCGACCACCTCGACGGCGACCGGCCGATCCTCGTCTACAGGGTTCGCGACCTGGACTCAGCGGTGGCAGACCTCAAAAAGCGAGGGTGGAAGAAGGGCCGTGGTGTGGAGATCCCCATGGGCCCGTGCTTTTCGTTCACGTCTCCAGGCGGGCATCGGGTCGCGGTCTACGAGCTGAGCCGTCCAGGAGTGGCCGACCACTTCGAAGGCCGGAAAGACTTCTAGGTCCGCGAGCACATCACGCATCGCTGGTGCCAAACGCGTGCATCAGTTCGCAGGGAGGCGCCTCTCTGGCGCCAAACGGGCGGAACTAGTTCTTCTTGAACCTCAGCGCCGTCCACACATCGTCGATCTTCACGAACGCGACAGCTTTGTAGCCCAGCTCCCCGGTGAGCTACCCTAGCACGTCGCGCTTGGTCCACCAGGGCGTCGCCGGCAAGTCGGTCCCGCCGGCCGTCGCGCCACCCTTCGGGTAGGCGATCCACAGCAGGCCGTCGGGCTTCACCGCCCGGATCGCCCCGCCGCCCAGGGCGTGCAGCTCCTCGACGCTGCTAACGAACAGCTGCACTGCGTCATAGGTCTGATCCGGCTTGAGCTGCGAGTGAAGCTCGGACGGCGCGAGTGCGAGCTTGTCGAGGTAGCCAGACGGTGCGTTGAGGATCGCGATCCGCTGGCCGGCATCGAAGCGGAGCTTTTTGGCGAGGGCGCTCAGCGAGTCGGCGGCCATCGAGGGCAGAGATGCGTAGGACTGCAGCCGGCGCATGTTCGGCATTGGAGTGTCCACCGAGTGTAACGAGACGGCTACGCCCTGACCCTTGACTAACGAAACCTCCGGCGTAAGGTGGCTCCACGACCCGGGGTGGACCCGGCCGGCGTGTTCATGGCAGGAGGCTGACGATGTTCATCCGAGGCACTCGTGTACAGACGCCGCCCGACAAGCTGGAGGCCGCGATCGCCAACTTCAAGCAGCAGGTGCTGCCGGCCGCAAGATCGGCTCCCGGCAACCTCGGCGCCACTCTTCTGGTCGATCGCCAGAGCGGCGCCGGGATCGGCATCACTTACTGGGAGTCGGCCAAGGCGCTGGCCGCCAGCGAGCAGATGGGAATCAAGACCCGCACCGACGCCGCCAAGAACGTTTCCGGGACGCAGATCGTCAACGTCGAGCGCTCCGAGGTCGTGATCATGGAGCGGGCGGCCACGCCCAAGGCGGGGACGTTCATCCGTGTGAACACCCTGAATGCTGACCCGGACAAAGTCGACGCTTTGACGGTTTTCGTACGCAACAAGGTCCTGCCTGTGCTCAAGCCGCAAAAAGGATTCCGATCGGCGGTCATGGCGGTGGACCGTCAGACAGGGCGCAGCTCGGTGGCCACCACGTGGGACACGCTTGCGGACCTGAAGGAAAGCGAGAGCAAGATCTCCGGCCTGCGCCAGGACGCCGCCAAGGCTGGTGGGGTCACCAGCCCCGACGGTGTTGAGGTCGAGATCTTCGACGTAGCCGTGATCGAAGTTGCACAAGCGGTGGCGGCGCCCTCGAGCCGTTAGCCGACGCATTGGCCGGGCCGCCCCGTGGGCGCCCGGCCTACGGCGTGTACGAGATCGTGAACTGAGATCCGAACCTGGTAGCCAACGCCTGGACCTCTCCCGTTGCGTTGGTGCTGTCGCGGCGGCCGAAGTAGATCGTGTCCGGGCTCGAGGTGGAGCCTGTCACCCGCCACGGCCAGGTCTCCAGCTGCGTCTCGAAGAACGATGCCACGTGATCCGGCGTATCGCCTGACGTGAAGCTCTCCGAGCAGACGGGGCCGACCCTGAAAGAGAAGGCCCTCTCGGCGTCGGGATAGCTCGGAAAGTCGGACGGCAGGCAGGCTGCGGTCGTGGAGGGCAGCACTGCCCTGGATGGAAACGAGGCAAGGAGCTTCGTGATGGCAACCAGGCTGGTGCCCGCGAGGAGCAGCGTTGCGATCGTCCCGGCCGTGATCAAGGCCGCCCAGCGTGAGCTCACTGGCCTGAGCTCAGCTCGCGGGTGCGAACCCGGATTTTCATCGAGCCCGTCGCCGAGCCGACGTAGATCCCGCGTGTAGGTGCCGCGTCGCTGTAGTCGCGGCCGACAGCCACGCGCACATGATGCTCAGAGGTGCGCACCGGCCGGGTCGCGTCATAGCCGATCCAGCCCTTACCTGGAACCCATGCCTCACCCCAGGCATGTGATGCGGTCGTGACTCCTTTTTCATCGGGGAAGTGGATGTAGCCGCTGACGTACCTCGCGGGCACGCCCATCGCGCGCGCGACCGCGATGAACAGATGAGCAAAGTCCTGGCACACGCCCGCGCGGAGCTCGAGCACCTCGTCGACCGCGCTGTAGACGTTGGTGACCGCGCGGTTGTACTCGAAGTCTCGGCTGATTGCGAGCGTCAGGCCATCCAGCGCCCTCTCGACTTCCTCAGGCGAGTCGGGGTCCGCTATGGGGTGATTTCGCGCCAGCTCGCGGACGCCTTCGACATCCTTGACCGGGCTCCGGAACCTCAAGAAGTCCTGGACCAGCTCTTCGCCCTGGTCGGTGTCGGGGGCCAATCCGGTCTCCACTATGGAGCGACCGGTGATGCTCAGCCGCGCATGCGGCTTGACGAGGTTGAAGTAGTGGACGTTGTTCCCGTAGCCATCCCGGTACGAGCGCGGCTTGATGCCTGCGCTGAGCTCGAGCGAGAAGTCCAGACATCGCTGGCCCACACCGTCCATCGGTCGCAGCCTGACCTCCATCACGGACTCCGCGATCGGCCCGGTGTACTGATAGTGAGTGCTGTGAACTATTTCGATTTTCAATTCATCGCTCGCTGTTGCTGCTGCTGAGGCATGGCGCGCTCCTCGTCGCCCGTGACGCTCGTGGAAACCTTGCTGGGGTGGAAGTAGGTCTCTCGGAGCGCCACCTCGAGCTGCCGGAGCAGGGCTCGACACTCGGAGTCGAAGTCCCGCGGGTGCTCGGCGATGGTCTCGGTCTCGGCTCGCTGAAACATCGACCTGAAGCGGCTGAGCAACCTGCGCGGCCGCGATCGGCGGCCCTTCCCATCGATCCTGGTCACAGCCTCGAGGGCCGCGCTCGCCGAGAACCGAGCCGATCTCGGCAACGCTTCATCCAGGACGAGGCACTCGATCACCCGGTCCGGCGTGACTCCACCCGAGTAGCGGGACTGATAGGACTCGAAAGCGAAGCAGGACTTGAGGACCGCCGTCCACTCCAGGGCGTCTTCCGGGGAATCCGCCAGCTCAGCCGACTTCTTGGTCACGATCGCGGTCACGTTGGCGGCCCGCTCGACGAATTTGCCGAGCCGGACGAAGTCTCGGGCCTCGTCGTGGGACATGGTGTCCTCGAGCAGGCCATCGGCCAATCGCACGCCCATCTGCACGTCATTGAGGAACGGATACAGGTCGGGCTGCCAACCACTCTGCTGTACTCGCCAGTGCAGCGCGTTGACGTGTTCATACAGCTCGCTTGGCAGCGAAGGCCGGACCGCCTGCGCGGCCAGACGAGCGGCAGCGACGCTCGTCCGCACCGAAGGGCCAAGCGTGCCTGCGATCACCATCTCGATCGCCTGGTCCCTGCGCCCGGTGTCGCTTCCGGGCCACCCGGCCAGCTGCATGAACCTCATCCAGAACTCGGGCCCTGGCTCATCAGTGCGGTCCAGCGCCAGGGCCACGTGGACTCCGAGGATTCGTGCCAGGTGGTCGGCGCGTTCGAGATGCCGGCCGAACAGGGTCAGCGACGTGGCGGCGCGGCTAAGCATCGATGTCATCTCCATCATCGATCGCTTCGGCCATCACCCACGTGTCGCGGCTACCTCCACCCTGTGAGCTGTTGACGATGAGGGACCCGGGCTTCAGGGCGACCCGGGTCAGGCCGCCGGGCGTCACGTGTACATCGGGACCGGTGAGGACGAAAGGCCGCAGGTCCTGGTGGCCCGGCCTCAGCCGGCCGCCGTCGAGCACGGGCTGGATCGACAGCGCGACCACAGGTTGGGCGATGAACGCGCGCGGTTGCGACTCGATCCGGCGTCGGAAGTCTTCGCGCTCCTCTTTGGTGGAGGCGGGTCCGATGAGCATCCCGTAGCCGCCTGAGGCGTCGACCGTCTTGACCACCAGCGAGTCCAGATGCTCGAGCACGTGGCGGCGCTCCGCTTCGACCGCGCAGAGGTACGTCTCCACGTTGGGCAGGATCGGGTCTTCGCCGAGGTAGTACCTCACGATCGTGGGCACGAGCGCATAGACGGCCTTGTCGTCGGCGACGCCATTGCCGGGTGCGTTGGCGATGGCCACATTCCCCGCGCGATAAGCGTTCATCAGCCCGGCGACGCCGACGAGCGATTCCTGACGCCCGAAGATCGGATCGAGCCACTCGTCATCGATGCGCCTGTAGATGACGTGGACGGGGCGGAGTCCGCGCGTCGTGCGCATGAACACGTGATCGTCGTCGACGACCAGGTCAGTACCTTCGACCAGCTCGACGCCCATCTGCTTCGCCAGGTAGAGGTGCTCGTAGTAAGCGGAGTTGTTGATGCCCGGGGTCAGGAGCACGACGTTGGGGTCGTCCACCCCGCGCGGAGCGAGCCAGCGCAGATGGCTCAACAGGTCGTGTACGTAGCCCTCGACCGGCCGCACGGGGTAGCCGGCGAACAGGTCCGGAAGCACACGCTTCATGACGTGGCGGTTGGCCAGCACATACGAGGCTCCCGAGGGCGTCCGCAGGTTGTCCTCCAGGACGAAGAACTCACCCCTGGCGTCGCGGACGAGGTCGATGCCGGCGATGTGGCAGTGGATGCCGTGCGGCACAGGCAAACCCTCGATCTCCCTCATGTACAGCGAGCTGCTGAGGACAATCTCGGGCGGAATCGCGCGCTGCTTGAGGATCAGCTTCCGGTTGTAGACGTCCTCGAGGAACAGGTTCAGGGCCGCCAGCCGCTGCTTCAGCCCCGCCTCGAGCCGCTGCCAGGTGGCCGCCGAGATGACCCGCGGGATGATGTCGAACGGGAAGACCTTCTCCGTGCCCTGCTCGTCGGGGTAGACCGCGAACGTGATCCCGTGGTTCTTGAACATCTGCAGCGCCAGGCCATGGCGGCGCTGGAGCTCGGTGGCGCCCAGCCTGTTGAGGTGGTCGTACAGGCGCCGGTAGGCTGGTCTTGGTTGCCCGACGGCCGCAAGCATCTCGTCGTAGAAGCCGTTGAGCTGGTAGCCGAGATCGAGTGATTCCAAGGGGGCCACAGCTATAGTTTCTGCGCCATTCGTCCAACTGGAAGCGTGATCAACTTGCGCGTCGGTTGCGAGTTCAAGTACGACGTGGCTGCGCCCACCACGGCCACCGTCCAGGTTCGGCCCCGATCGGACTCCACCCACCGGCTGGTCACCGAGGCGTGGTCGACGCAGCCGCCGGTTCCGGTCGACGAGTACTCCGACCTCTATGGCAACCCGATCAAACGCCTCGTCATGCCTTCGGGGCCACTGGTCCTGACCTATGACGCGGTGGTGGCGGTCCCGGACGAGCCCGACGCTGATGCCTCGAAGGCCCCGCAGGCTTCAGTCGAAGGGGTCCCAGGCGACCTGCTGCACTTCACCCTTCCGAGCCGCTACTGCCTCTCCGATGAGCTGATGGCGACCGCCTGGGAGCTGTTCGGACAGTCAGAACCGGGCGGCCCCCGCGTCCAGGCCATCTGCGACTGGGTGCACGACAACATCCAGTTCCAGTACGGCGCGAGCAATCCGCTGACCACCGCCATCGACGTCTTCCAGAACCGCAGGGGGGTGTGCCGCGACCTGGCGCACCTCGCCATCACCTTCTGCCGCGCGCTCAACATCCCCGCGCGCTACGTGTTCGGCTACCTGCCCGACCTGTACGTCCCATTCAACCCGGACCCGATGGACTTCGCCGCCTGGATGGAGGTTTGGCTGGGAGACCAGTGGTGGACATATGACCCGCGCAACAACGAACGCAGGGTCGGACGGGTGCTGATTGGGCGCGGGCGTGATGCGCTGGACGTGGCGATGGTCACCACCTTCGGGCCGGCGGCGTTCCGCTCGATGAAGGTGTGGGCGGACGTGGCGGAGGCTGCGTGATGGTCGATCCAGCCTCCGTCGACTGGTCCACAGCCCGCCGGGCCGCATACCGGCTGCGGCAGACCTTCCGCTATGAGTACGCCGCGCCCATCGCCGACCTCAACCACCGCCTGGTGGTGATCCCGCCCATGCGCTTCGGCGACCAGCGTCGGACCTACCACGAGCTGCTCGTGGAGCTGGAGGAGGTCCGGCTGCAGAACCGCGAGGACCGATTCGGGAACGTCGTCTTCGAAGTCTTCGCCCCCGAGGTGCCCAAGGCCATCGAGTTCGTGGCCGAGGTCTCGGTCGAGCGCTCGGCTTCGGAGCCCCACATCCTCGCCGGGGGCTGGCCGGCCGACGACTATCTATTGGAGCCCACGCCGCTCACCGCTGCTGATGAGCGGATCCAGGCCGCAGCCGACAAGCTCGGCGCCGGAGCCGATTGGGGCCTGCAGCTGGCGGATCAGATCAACGATTGGGTGTATCGCTCGATGACCTATCGATACGGCGTCACCGGCGTCCGCACCACCGCCGCCGAGGCGCTGGCCGTCGGCGCCGGCGTGTGCCAGGACTACGCGCACCTGATGCTGGCAGTTTGCCGCGCCTGCGCTCTGCCCTCCCGTTACGTGTCGGGCCACATGCTCGGCCAGGGCGGAACGCACGCGTGGGTCGAGGTTGTGCTGCCAGACGATGGTGGCCGTGACGCAGTCGCCTGGGCGTTCGACCCGACGCATGCAGGTCGAGCCGGCCTGGGCTACGTGACGATCGCCGTTGGCCGCGACTACGCGGACGTGGCACCCACGTCCGGCTCGTATCGCTCTGGCGGTGCGGGGCGGCTGACGACGAGCAAGCAGGTCACCTTGACCGACCTGGGCTGAGCCCTGCTCAGACGAACAAAGGCTCCTGCGCCGAGCGCCTGATCAGCTCGGCCATGGCTTCGTCGCCGGGGCGCTTTTCAAAACGATCCGCGGCGTCCAGCACCTTCGGAAGCAGGTTCACGTCGCCGGCGGTGTTCAGGAAGATGCCCGAGCGCCCGAGCACCCACCACACCGCGAGGTCGATGTCGCGCTGATCGGTGAGCGGCTCATACCAGGTGTTGGCGGTGCGGGGCCGATCCTGCCATGGCCGAAGCGCTATCGACTTGATGGTCTGGACAGCGACATTGCGCTCTCGGCACGTGGCGCTGAGTGCTTCGAAGTTCTCTTCGTAGTAGCGCAGCTGCATGGTGATGAAGTTGTAGGGCAGCAACACTGAATCGAAGTCGAAGCGCTCGAGGCTGCGCCTGTGGTTGGCCGCGATCTGTGCACCGTGGCCGGTGACGCCGATGAATCGCACCAGGCCTTCGTTGCGCGCCTCGACGGCCGCCTCGATCACGCCGCCTGGGCTGAGCGCAGTGTCCCAATCGATCGGGTCCGCCAGGTTGTGCAGCTGCCACAGATCGACGTGGTCGACGCCCAGCCGATCGAGCGATCGCTGCAGCTCCTCCCGGGCCGGCCGCTTTGAGCGCTGGCCGGTCTTGGTCGCGACGAAGAAGTGGTTGGGTTCGCGTTTCAGCCACGGGGCGACGCGCAGCTCGGCGTCGCCGTAGCTGGCGGCGACGTCGATGTGGTTGATGCCATGTCGCAGCAGGACCTCTAGCGTCCGGTCGGCGGTCGCCTGGTCGACCCGGCCCAAGGCGGCCGCCCCGAACAGGAGGCGGCTGCTTTCGTGTCCGGTCCGACCGAACGGGATTCGCTCGATGGTCATCTCGCTCTCATAATTCTGTCCCATGCCACGGGTGGGGGGCATGTTTGGGCCGGACGTGACATTTCTCGGCGTCGAGCGCTGCGACCTTGGCCAGCCGGACACCTTCAAGGGCGCTGACGCGATCATCATCGGCGCGCCCTACGACGCGGGCGCGACGTATCGGGGTGGGGCTCGCTTCGGTCCGAAGATGATCAGGACCACCGACTATCTGCCGCACGATTCCTCGCGCCCGCACCTCGCGCTTCGTGTCGATCCGCTGAAGGACCTCCGCGTGCTGGACGCCGGCGACGTCGAGATGCCGGGCATGGAGCAGCGGCTGCCGCTCGACAACCTGGAGAACGCAGTCCGGGTCGCGACCGAGGCCGGGGCGATCCCGATCATCCTCGGCGGAGACCACACCGTCACCTGGCCCGACGTGACCGGTGTCGCTCGGGTCGTCGGCTGGGGGCGGGTCTCCGTCATCCATTTCGACGCACACGCCGACACCGGCGACGTGCAGTGGGGCAGCCTCATCGGCCACGGCCTGCCGATGCGCCGCCTCATCGAATCGGGCGCGTGTCGCGGCGATCGCTTCCTGCAGATCGGTCTCCGCGGCTACTGGCCAGAGCCGCCGACGCTCAAATGGATGGCCGAGCAGGGGATGCGCTCGTTTGAGATGCATGAGGTCGTCCAGCGCGGCCTCGATGCCGTCATGGAAGAAGCTTTTGAGATCGCGACCGACGACTGCGACGGAGTCTTCGTCTCGGTAGACGTGGACGTCGTCGACCCGGGGACGGCGCCAGGCACCGGCACGCCGGAGCCGGGGGGCCTCACGGGCAGGCAGCTGTTGGACACGGTGCGAAGGATCGCGATCGACTTGCCGGTGGTGGGCATCGACGTGGTCGAGGTCTCACCGCCCTACGACACCGCCGAGATCACAGCATTCCTGGCCAACCGTGTCGTGCTCGAGATGCTGTCGGGCATCCTGTATCGCAGGGGCGGCGGAACCTGGGACTCGATCCCCAAGACCCTTTTGGAAGATCGGCTCTAAATCTCGACCCGTCTCGACATGACCAGCTCGTGAGGTGGGTCGGGCGGGCCGAAAAACTCATCGATCCACCGTTCGTGCTCGGGGGCTTGGATTGGATCAAGCGAGATGCGTGTCCAGCCCAACCGCTCGTACTCCTCGGGGCGCTCGGGACTGATTAGAAGCATCAGTCCGCCTACGCTCGTCACCCGTCGCATCTCGTCCAGGATCGCCTGCTCGGGTGCAAGCGCGCCGCAGGCCGCAGTCAGGTCCGACCAGCCATCGCCGATCGGCAAGGCCTCGGCCCAGCCGGCAGCGGTGATCGCTGTGGGTAGCTTGCTCTTCAAGATGCTTGCAAGTCCCAACGACGGTTCGATCGCTGCCACCCGGTCGCATCGAGTCACCAGGTGCGTGGTCAACCTGCCACCGCCGGCACCTATGTCCAGCGCTCGGCGCGCCGACGGAATCGCGGCCAGCGCCTCCGGATGAATCGGCTCGACGCTCGCGAGCCTCTCCCACTTCTTCGGCTCGAGGTGATAGACGAAGGTCCAGAACAGGGCCCGCCGCGCCCGCTCCTCGGCCTCCGGATCGCGGTCGCGCACCAGTTCGAGCTCATCTGGAGGGATCATCGTCAAGGCGCGCTGCCTGACGGCTCGAGGAAGCCGGTCGAGATCGGCTACCTCAAAGTGGCGCCACCCCGGCGGAGCCGCTTCGACCGCCCCGGCATAGTCCACCGCTAAGCTCAGGTTAGAGCTGCATGCAGATCGCGGTCGTCGCGTCGCCAGTCACCCCGTTGCGGCCGGCTCAGGCCGGCGGCGCGCAGTCGATGGTGTCGGACCTGGCGGTGGGCTTGGCGCGCCGAGGCCACCACGTGCGGCTTCACTGTGCGGCCGGCTCAATCGTCCCCGGAGTGGAATTGGTGACTGTGCCCACCCCACTTGATGCTGCTGCGGCTCTGGTGATGCCGGGCGGCGCGCCACCACCTCCAGCTCCCGGAGTCAGCGCGGCGATCGATGCGATGTTCGAGGCGATCGCGGCAGCCGACGTCGATGTGGTCAGCCAGCATGCGTTCGACGCCGCGGCGTTCCGCCAAACCCACGCGCTACCCATCCTGCATACGCTGCACCTGCCGCCTCTCGTACCGGCCGTGCTGGAGGCGGTGCGCGGTGTCCCCGATTCCTCTCTGGCCACCGTTTCAGAAAGCTGTTCGCGGTCATGGCGGGCGCACGGAGTCAGGGTTGCCCGCGTTCTGCCCAACGGAGTCGTCCATCTGGAGCTCGAGCGCGTTCCGACGGACCGCAGTGCTCTCATCGCGGGCCGCATCTCGCCTGAAAAAGGCATCGATCACGCCGTGGCCGCGGCCAGGGTCGCCGGTCTGGCCGCCTGGATCGCCGGGGCGAGGTATGACCCCGCGTACCGCATCGACCTAAACGGGGCAAGGGAGCTTGGCGAGCTCAGCCGGGCTGAGTTGCGACGGGTGATGGCCCGCAGCGCGGTCACGGTGTGCGCCGCCCGCTGGGATGAGCCTTTCGGCCTCGTCGCAGCAGAGGCTCAGATGGCGGGTTGCCCGGTGGCTGCATATGCCCGGGGCGGCCTTCCAGAGGTGATCGAGGAGGGCGTCAGCGGATTCCTCTCCGCCCCTGACGACGTGACCGGTTTGGCCAAGGCCATCACGAAATGCCTGGCGCTCGATCGTGCCTCGGTCGCATCGAGCGCACGCCGGCGGCTCGGCCTGGAGGCTGCTCTCGACCGCTACGAGCGCGCCCTGCACGAGGTCGCCGTTTGAGCCCTTTTGCGGTCGTAACCGGAGGGTCTGGCGGGATTGGTGCCGCGGTCGTATCGGAGCTCAGATCGCGGGGATGGGAGGTGATATCGCTCAGCCGCCGCGAAGGTTGCGACGTCTCTGACGAGGCCCAGGTGAAGGCCGCCTTCAGCCGCCTTGAAACGTTGGACGCCATGGTCCACTGCGCTGCGGTGCTGGTCAAAAAGCCGATCGCAGCCATGACCTTGGGCGACTGGGACACCCAGCTCGGAGCGGGCCTCCTCGGCGCGTTTCTGTGCAGCCGCGAGGCGTTTCGCCTGATGGAGAAACGCGGAGGTTCGATCGTCATGGTGTCAAGCCTGTCGGGCGTCGCCGGCGCAGAAAAGTTTCCAGGCATGTCGGCCTACGTCGCCGCCAAATCTGGACTGGCGGGCCTGGCCGAGGCGCTGGCTGTCGAGGGTCGGCCGCATGGAATTCGGGTCAATGCCGTGAGCCCGGGTGCCGTGGACACCCAAATGCTGCGGATCGCGGGCGTGGAAGGCCCGCGGCTGGAGCCGGCAGAAGTCGCCCGCGTCATCGCCTGGCTCGCCGGTCCTGATTCGAAGCCCGTCTCAGGGGCGAACATCCGTGTCGACCCCTAGGGGCGTTACCGGCGGCGGTAAGCGTTCCTGATAGGAGAGTTGTGATGGGACACACAGTTCGAATTCAGCGTAGGGCCACGTTTGCGGCCGCGCACATCCTATGCCGCCCTGACTGGTCCGACGAACGCAACCGTGAGGTCTTCGGCGCCTGTGCTACCGACCACGGCCACAACTACATCGTCGAGGTGACGGTCGGTGGACCCCTCGATGCGGAGACTGGCATGGTCGTCAATCTCAAGCACGTCGACACGGTGCTGCGCCGGTACTTCATCGATGCGGTCGACCATCACCACCTCAACCGCGACGTGGCCTTCATGCAGGGCATCGTTCCCACGGCGGAGAACGTGGCACTCGTGGCCTTCCGGCAGCTCGAGCCCCACCTCAAGCCTGCGCGCCTCCTCAAGGTGCGCATAGTCGAGTCCGAGAACAACGCTGCTGAGGCAATTGCCGACTGAGTCTCCCGCGTCCGTTTCGCGACCGCCGCCTCTCCGAGCTCGAAGACTCGGCTCTCAACTTGCTGACCGCGATCGGGGAGGACACCGGCCGCGATGGTTTGGCAGACACCCCTCGCCGTGTCGCCGAGTCGTTGACCTACCTCACCGACGGATACGGAGTTGACCCGCGTTCAGTGGTTCGCGGCGCGCTCTATGAGCATGCCGGAGACGAGCCGGTCACCGTTCGCAATCTTCCTTTCTACAGCCTTTGCGAGCACCACCTGCTGCCGATGTTCGGCCGCTGCCACATCGGTTATGTGCCCGCGGGAAAGGTCATCGGGCTCAGCAAGCTGCCTCGTCTATTGAACCTGTACGCGCACAGGCTGCAGCTGCAGGAGAGGCTGACCCGCCAGCTGGCAGAGGCGATCGAGGGTATCCTCAACGCCCGTGGCGTGGCCGTGGTGATCGAAGCGCGCCATCTCTGCGTCGAGATGCGAGGCGTGGAGAGGGGAGAGAGCGAGACGGTCACCTCCTGCATGCTCGGCGCCTACCGCACCGACGCAGCGCTGCGCGCCGAGTTCATGGAGCCGACCCGGCCTACCGCGTAAACGTTCGGCTGCGCTCGAACTCGTCGACCTCGGCCCGTGCGGTATCGAAGTAGACCCCCAGGCCCGCCTCTCGCAGCTTGGTTTCGACCAGCTCCGCCTCTTCGGCTGGACGCACCCGCCACCCGAGCCGGAACACGAGGTCACCGCCGATCCATCCGCCCACGGCGACGCATGCCGTCGCGAGTCCCAGCCAGGCAATGCGCCGCGACGGCTTCATCACGGCTCCGAAGGTCGAAAGCACGGCTCCGGAGTTGATGAGGCCGTGGAGCGTTGCCGGCTTCTGCGCCGGATGCTCCGTCGGCATGGTCAGCCAGTCGAGCCATCCGGCCGCCGCCGCCGCGAGTCCCGCTGTCAGCGCGGCGATCGAGGCGGCGTCCGACAAGAAGCGTGTTCTGGAGCTGGGTCGCAGCATGCGTGCGGTTTCGCTCACCAGCGCGACTGGAATCAAAGCCGCCGGGAGATCGGAAAGGATCGCGTGCAGCGGGTGGCCGAAGAACACCGGATGCCGCGGAAGGTCGATGGGAGCCGGCATCAATACCTGCAGCGCGAAAAGCCTAGTGAAGGGGATGCGCGAGCCTCACCTCGACCGCGCCGTTTCGCTCCCGCACGAGCAGCGGGGGCTGGCTGAAGGTAGCCGGGCCTCCCATGACATGGCCATCGTCGATGCAGAAGCGCGACGAATGCCACGGGCACGTCACCACGTCGCCGTCGAGCGTCCCTTCTTCGAGCGGCCCGCCGGCATGTGAGCAAACCGC